>Ga0102946_1000025_pt1 | contig 57129 bp, 56 predicted proteins | sample SalPon2A_A_D1_MG_FD_78209 | JGI IMG/M metagenome (GOLD analysis project Ga0102946, IMG submission 78209) | Soil microbial communities from South San Francisco under conditions of wetland restoration - Salt Pond MetaG R2A_A_D1_MG | ecosystem: Environmental > Terrestrial > Soil > Wetlands | place... | reverse complement strand
GGTGGTGCTTCACCCGCCCCTCGCCCCGTCAGGTGCCTTGAGTAGTTCTCAATGCCGTTGCAGTAACCCAGCTCCAGCATCATCTCGATATCAAAGCGGGTGCGTTGCTCAAGCCGTTGCAGCTCCACCAGCTTGTTTTGTTCACGCAGTGTTTCCAGTCGTGATTTCAGTTCGGTGGAGATCGAGTCCACGGCATCAAGCACCACTTGTCGTGGCGTGACGTAATGCGACTTGGGGTAAACCGTGATTCTCGGAACCTTGCCAAAAATCTCACCGGTGAGCGGATCAAGAATACTGATGCTTTCGACTTCCTGGTCGAACAGTTCAACGCGCAGCGCCTGGGCTTCCTCATCACCCGGAAAAATATCAATGATGTCGCCACGAACCCGGTATGTCCCACGACGCAGTTCCATGTCGTTGCGGCTGTACTGCATTTCAGCCAGCCGCCTCAGAATGGCACGTTGATCAATCTGCTCACCACGCGACAGGTGCAGCACCATGCTCAGGTATTGCGATGGATCACCCAGGCCATAAATGGCAGAAACCGTGGCGACGATAATGGTGTCTTTTCGCTCCAGCAGAGCCTTGGTGGCTGACAATCGCATCTGTTCGATGTGCTCATTGATCGAGGCATCCTTTTCGATATAGGTATCGCTGGCCGGTACGTAAGCCTCGGGCTGGTAGTAGTCGTAATAGGAAACGAAATACTCCACCGCGTTTTCGGGAAAGAACTCGCGAAACTCGCCGTAAAGCTGGGCAGCCAGGGTCTTGTTGGGCGCCATCACCAGCGTCGGGCGCTGAATGTGTTCAATCACATTCGCGATGGCGAATGTTTTGCCAGAACCTGTGACGCCCAGCAGTGTCTGTTGTGCCAGCCCGGATTCAATACCATCGATCAGCCCTGCTATTGCTTCTTCCTGGTCACCTGCAGGCTTAAAGTCGGAGTGCAGCCTGAAACGCCTGGGTTGCTCCATGGTGGTCTGGCTTTCAATTTCCTGCAGCATTTTGCCCTGCCCTGCAAATGATCTGGCTTATGGTGGTAATGAACAGGCCATTATATGATTTGCACTGGCATCGTTGCCAAAAACATTCCGGGAGCATTACTTTCGTGTCCAGAGTCTCGCGTCGCGTTGACAGCATCAAGCCTTCAGCCACCATCACTGTCAGCGCCAAGGCCATGGATCTCAAGGCTGCTGGCAAAGATATTGTTTCACTGGGCTTTGGTGAGCCGGATTTCGATACGCCTGATCACATCAAGCAGGCCGCCAAAGCCGCAATTGACAACGGCCAGACCAAGTACACCCAGGTTGACGGCACCCCTGAGCTGAAAGCCGCGATCATCAGTAAACTCAAGCGCGACAATGACCTGGAGTTTGAACCTTCTCAGGTGCTTGTCTCCAACGGCGCCAAGCAGAGTCTCTATAACCTGTTGATTGCCATGCTGAACGATGGCGACGAGGTAATCGTTCCCGCACCCTACTGGGTGTCCTACCCGGATATGGTCAAGCTGGCCGGGGCAGATCCGGTCGTGATTCATGCCACGGCGCAAAATGACTACAAGGTTTCACCACGCGAATTGGCCGGAGCTCTCAATCGCAACACCAGCATGCTGATCCTTAACTCACCATCGAATCCAACCGGTAAAGTGTATTCGGCAGAGGAATACCGCCAACTCGGAGATGTGCTCGAGGAATACCCGAATGTCCTGGTGGCCTGTGACGATATTTATGAACACATTTACTGGGGCGACGGACCGTTCAGGACTTTCCTGAATGCCTGTCCTGAGATGACAGATCGAACCATCGTGATCAATGGCGTTTCAAAGGCCTATGCCATGACGGGTTGGCGAATCGGCTATGCCGCAGGTCCCGAAGACCTGATTCGTGCGATGAAAAAAGTCCAGGGCCAGACCACATCCTGTGCCGGATCAGTCTCCCAGGCTGCAGCGACCGCGGCTTTGAACGGATCACAGGATTGCGTAGGACAGATGCGCGATGAGTACCAGGCCCGTTATCAGTACATTTGCGAGGCCCTGAACGAAATACCCGGGGTGCATTGCCCGGATGCTGACGGCGCCTTTTATGCATTTCCAACTTTTGAAAAAGTTATCGAGGCCAATCCGAACCTGTCCAATGATGTCGACCTCGCCAACTGGCTATTGGAACAAGCCGGCGTATCAACAGTGCCCGGCTCGGCATTCGGTGCGCCCGGACATTTGCGATTGTCATTTGCGGCCAGCCTGGAATACCTTGAGGATGCGATTTCGAGAATCCGTAAAGCGATCGAAACAGCCTAGATCCATTCGGGGTGTTTTACCTACGCATCAGCTAGCCACTTACCTCTTACGCGACAGAGCTCATTGGCAACAGACTACCTGCATGAGCTCATCTATCAAAACGGTAACGGGTGGGGAGTTGCCGGGATTTACGTTACTCGAGCTGGTGATCACGCTGGTTGTGCTGACCATCCTGCTGCTGATTGCTGTTCCGACCTTCGATCACTGGCAAGCCAGGCAGGACATGAATGCCAGCCTGCATGCCTTGCACCAGGATTTACTCACTGCCCGCAGCCACGCCATCATGCTTGGAGCGCATGTCGTGGCTTGCCCGGGCGATGTCTCGTCGGGGTGTTCCGGAGACAGTGACTGGACCATAGGCTGGCTGGTCTTCCAGGACATAGATGGCAACCGGCAGGCCGGGCCAACCGAGCCGCTGATCCGCCAGTCGCCGCCACGAGAGCGTATGAAAATCACGAGTTCAGGCTTTCGTACCAGCTTTCGCTTTTACGCAAACGGCACAGCGCCGGGCAGCAATGGCAGCATCTGGCTTTGTGGCAGGCGTGGGCCCCAAAACGCACAACGACTGGTGGTTTCCAACGTGGGAAGAATCAGGCGGGAGGACTTTGACGGGCTGGAACCTGAGGATTGTCCATCAGGCTGAAGATTATGGCTTGACTCACCTGGTCAAAGCACCGACAATACCGCGCCTCAAATTCCTACATCGCACCAGCAATGTTTCTGCTCAGGGTGTAGAATTTCAGAGCGAAAGATTTCAGATATTCCCCGGTAGCTCAGCTGGTTAGAGCGGGTGACTGTTAATCACTAGGTCGTTGGTTCGAATCCGACCCGGGGAGCCAAACACTTCAAAGGCTTGCGAGAGATCGCAGGCCTTTTTCAATTCAATTGATTGGATTAGATAAATCCCAGTGACCAGGTGCTCCGATTCCTGCGCCTCAGGTGCAAACTACTCTTCGCATTGTGTCCTGATTCTGGACATTTCGATTTCACTTCCGGACCGGATCATCTCTTTGCCGGCATTGTCGATCTTGACCCTGAAAGTGGGGACACTTTCAGTTGACCAACACTTTCCTCTCGAGTCCACAGTCTGTTCAAAAACACTGGCTGAAGTATTCATGAGGATAACTTCCGCAACACAGGTTTTGATGCGTTTTTCACTTTGAGGACGGGGGTTTTCATGTGGGTAGACATCGCAGAGCAGATGCAGATTGAACTCGATATCAAGTTTTTCAGGATCCAGCTCAGGATGCTTATCCAGGGCCGCAATAAATGCCTGGTCCAGAATTTCATTCGGATTGACTGAAAACGCCTCATCCAATCCGGTCACTGGTTCCATCAGTGTCGCCATTTGAGTAATCACTTCTTCTGAACACTCAACAGCATTTGGCTGGATCTCCCGGCTGCGATAGGGCTTAACCGTGGCATTTCCATTATTGAGGATCCTGACTTCTGCCCAACCCGGAGGATCGGATTCCAGGCATCCTCCCTTTCCATCATGCTGGAATGAGACCTGGCTTGTTTGATTGAGGTCATAAACCACCGACGCCTCGCAAGGCCTGAACTCCTCGTCCAGCAGAAGGTTTCGCTTCTTGGGCTGGGCAGGCTCGCAATAAACATAGATGTCGTTTGCCAATGGAACAGTTCCCGCTTTCAGCTCCGGAAACTTCTGCTCAAGCGCCCTGTTCGCAATATCAAGCAAGCGGTAAGGATCCACATCAAACGTGGGTGCTGCCCATGCAGAAACCGGCAACATCAGAATCAGAACAATTGCTTTCTTGGGAAAATACATCGCGCCCTTTACTCACCGAGGTTGTAAACCACCATTCTAGTCGACCATCAGGCCCCATGTCCGTTCAATCAGATGCACTAGGTGGAGTTCGCAATGCTTGAAGCACAATGTTCATCGTAGATCCTGGCTCCAACTGTCAGGATTTCCTCGGCCCTGAACGGCGATGCCCCAAATTGGTGCTCCTCGTAGGAGGAAAAAATCTCGTCAAGCGTAGCCTGGAGTCCAAACTGTCCATTGGAGCAAAGTTCGGCTGCAACCAGGTAAGCCACCCCGAGCCTGTTTTTACCCGGTGTAAAGTATCGGGACTGCAAATAGCTGTACCCGAATGCCAGCATTCCAAGCGGGTGGCCCTCATCCAGGTTTTGCATGGTAAATTCAAGCGCTGCGGCCTGATACACCACCATTTCGTCCGTGCTCATCTGGATACTGGTTGTTTCTCTCGGCGCCCACATGGCATAAAGAAATCTGGCAAATTGATCACCATTTGAGGCCCTTTCGTATAGATCGCTGGCCCAGATTCGATCGCGCAGGTCTGAAAGTCCGCGACACTTGCCAAGCAACATGACTTTTAGTTGGATTGCACTTTCCATTCGGCCATCCGTTTGCCAGCTTTCATCCATGGTGCCAAACATTGTCTGAATATTTTCAATCTGGTGAGACAGCTCAAGATCATTCGTGGGCGCATGACGACACTGTCCCAGCATCTGTTGGGCAGCCACTGCTTGTGCCAGGTCTTCACTCTCCAGTAGCGAACTGATGATTTCAGTCGCCAATGGATCTCTTTCCGGTTCGTCGTCAGGCCTGGGTTTGCCGGCCTGCGAATCACCAGGCGTGAATAGTCGTTCGCTTTCCGAATCGGATCCTGCCAGTCCCGTTGTGGCTCGCGAACTGCCTGAAAAGGCAGGTTAACGAAGGCCTTCAGGCATTTTTGCGCGGTCGTGGTGAGTGCAACCAGGCATTGCTCAGCAGGCAGACAATCAGCAAAACACTGTATTCCAAGCCATTGCGACCAAGACCAACAACAAACCATCCCTCGGGAGCATGAACCAGCACGATTCCAACAGCGTAGATAACGGCATACACAACACAAAGTGGGGTGACAAATCGGCCGAAGGCCAGTAAAGGTGTACCAAGAACTTACAGGGCTGTCATGCCAATCGCAACTCCCGTTCCGTATGGAAAACCCAGGCCATCCAGCCAGGCTCCGAAAGGCTCCACACCACCTGCAAGCCATCTCGCTCAACCATGTGCTGCAATCATGCCACTGATAACCAGCCGCTGAATCGACAGCACAAATACGGCTCGCTTGTTTTCAGTTGTCATCAGGAAGCCACCTCATAAGTGTCACGCACCCGGAAGGGAAGAGTCATGAAACGCCGCTCGTCGCCAGTCTCCATTCTGCTTCACCCAGACGTTTGTGAACGCCAGCGCCATGGTAAACGGTTCTCCATTTCTAACTCCGTTTGCCCGGGCAACGCCAATCACCACCGCCATGTCGCCATAAAGTTCTACTTGAAGATCCTCAACTTCGTAGTCCTCGTAGGAAAAGTCTCCATTCTGAATTTCAGCACCCCGGGACGCCAGCCATGCCAGCCATTGGTCTTTGTTGATGACATTTCCTGAGCTGCCATTGACGTGGCGGTAATTTTCAGTGAGCAAGTTGTCGAGCGTTGCAATGTCAGCACTCTGAAATGCAGCAGAAAACCTGGAAAAGGCCGACCTGACCTCCTGCTCCCTGTCTGAATCCTGCGCTGACACTGAAAACGGGACCAGTACCATGTAAAGGCAAACCAGGAATATAAACACGATTTTTTTATAAGTTTTCATTTGAAACTCACAATGCACGGATAACCCCTGCTTATCTCGCTATTGGGACTCGAAATAATACCCGGGTGAAATTGTATTTTTCAGGACATTGCTTCCGATAAGCCATCAGGTGATGATATGACCCGTTATTCCGACATACCGGTTGTGAAGGGCCTGAATGGACAACGAAGACAACGCTTCTTTTTGGGAAGGTTTCAACGAGCCAGCCAATAAATGGCTGTTCTCGGCATCGGTTGGTCTTTTCATGTCCCTGTTCATGATCGCCTTCCAGCCCTTTGGCGTGACCAATCATGACCCGGATTTTGAAATCAATCTCGCCTTCCTGTCTTTGTTGTTCGGCTTTGGGGTGCTGGTCACCCTGGTGCTTGCTGCCAATGAGTTCTTTGTGCGTCCGCTGGTGGTGCGATCACCCGGCCATGCCGGAATGGTTGTCTGGATTGCCTGGGTTTACATCCTGGTCGGTTCAGTGTTGTTCCTGCTCTACAACTTCGTGGGCAACTGGCACGATTTTAGCTTCTCAAGCTGGTTGGGATTCTTGCGCGATGTGGGAATGATCATCACTTTTCCAATCGCGGGATTTATGTTTTACCTTCGTCACCAGGCATTGAAATCAGAATACACACGCCTGCAGTCCAACCCGCCGGAATCCAGCAACGAGATGGTGACGTTCACATCCGAAAATGGCAAAGATCCGCTTTTGGTGTCGTTTCGGGATCTGCTGTATCTCGAATCTGAAGACAATTACGTGAATATTTCATACCTGGAAAACAGGCAACCCAAATCGCACCTGATCCGCTCGAGCCTGAAGCGCCTTGAGGGCATGATTGACGATCCTAACCTGGCCCGCTGCCACCGCTCATTTATTGTGAACCTGTCCAGGGTCCGAAGTTGCCGTGGTAATCGTCATGGCCTGCACCTCAAGTTACAGGGTATGGACGGAATCGTGCCCGTGTCACGAAAATATACCGACAGAATCCTGGACACCCTCCAGGCAGGGCCTGCCACAAGTCATACCTGAGCTGGTCATTTGTCCCTGACCGGACACATTCGTCCCAAACACCTGTTTTGCTCTTCAACCCATGCTCCTCCGGCGCTAAATTCCAATTGCACACACACCTGGAGGAAATGAAATGCAACAATTTGCCAACGCATCAACCTCAGACGCCTGGATACGAACCGGTTCACTCATGGGCCTGACCGCGGCGCTGATTTATTATGGAATGGCTTTCCCCATCATTCCTGACCGTCTGCAGGAGCTACTGGCGCTGATCTTTCCCGGACTGCTCTTGTGCGGCCATGTCGCACTGTTTCACTGGTTTAACCGACAGCGTCCATCGGCCCTCAACCAGGCCGCCCTCATTTTTGGAATCGGCGCACCCATCCTTTTTACTGCCATGATCTGCGCACAGATGTCGATGGCCAACTACATGGACAGGTTTTTTCACACCCTTGACAAGGCCGGGCAAGAAGCGCAAATCAACATCTGGCGTGCCGCTGACTCAATCCAGTTGGGAATCGATGTGGCCTGGGACATGTTCATCCTGCCCACCATACTGATGTTCGCAATCCTGGCATTCAGGCACCTGCCTTTTGGCAAGCTCATCGGTGCGGCAGGCGTGGTGCTCGGTATTGGCGGATTGGTCTTCAACATCTGGACATTTCCAACGCCACCCATTGACGTGGGCCTGCCCGATGTGGGGCCATTCGCAATGGCCTGGTATGCAATTTTCTTTGCGACTGTTTTTTTAAACCGCTCTTCAAGCACCATTGAAAACCAGCAACTCAAGCGTGTTGGGGCGGAATTCGGCTAGGTAGGAATTCGGCTAAGAATTTTGCGAAGTCACTTCGCTGGTCCCGGGATCCCTTCTTTGGACCCGACGGCCAGCGTGACTTCGACGCTGTGAAGGTCAAACGATCCGGCACTGCGACTCAGACTGAGCTCAATCCAACCGCTTTGTTCGGCCTGAAGGGCGACCAGGATATGACCCCGCTCACCATCCGGATCCGGAAATTCCTGGGTTCCGGCACTGGACTCAATGCTGTAAACACCCTCGCCTTCCCCGTTTATCAGAAAATCGAGCAGATAAGCTTGCCCTGCAATCAGGTTGAGCCCAACCACCGCCTTTCCCGGCATGCTTTGATTAAAATGCATGACCGAGCGCGCGTCCACGCGTTGCGCTCCTTCCGATGACAGGAAAGCGCGGTGGACATACCAGGGTCGTTTTGGGGAAAGGATGAGTTGGCGAACCGAAGGGGTACGACCCTGGGTTTGAATATTGTTCAGCAGAGGTACTCCGCCGCTACCGCCGCCACTGATCTCTTCAATCAGCGCCTGTCTTTCGGTGCCGGAGAGCTGCATGGGTTTGCGAGGCTGGTTCCAATCGGGCAACAGGGCATTGGCACTTTGCTCGTCAGGACTGACGGTGATCACCGTGAATTTCGGCAGCCCATCGTCGGTTGCAAAAGCAACCACACAAAAAAACGAGGCAAACGGCAAAATCATCAACCACAAAAAGGCCATCCTGGCAGAATGCACCGAGCGTACACGCTGTTTGTGATTGATAGACTTCTCATTGTTACTCTGGCTTTTCGCCATCGGGTTTTCCTCAAAAAGCTGCACAGCCTAAGCGCTCGCCTGCGCAGGAACAAGTTACTTCTGCCACAATACGCGATCGTATACCAATGCGTGGATAAGAAACTACGAAGAAGGAGTGCCTCCAATGCAATCTGACAGCGCCATTGCCGCACAGGTTCAACCCAAACCCATCACCGAGATCGCAGCCAAGTTGGGGGTCGAAGATAACGATCTACGGCCTTATGGACACTTGTTTGCAAAGATTCATACAGACGCGCTAAAGAGGCCGTCACCGCGTCCTGGAAAATCGAGGTTGATCCTGGTTTCCGCGACAACGCCAACAGCTGCCGGCGAAGGCAAGACAACCACTTCGATTGGCCTGGGCCAGGCCTTTGGAAAACTGGGAGAATCCGTGTGTATCGCGTTGCGTGAACCCTCACTTGGGCCCTGCCTGGGCGTCAAGGGCGGCGCGACCGGAGGTGGTCATTCCCAGGTGATTCCTGCTGACCGCATCAACCTTCATTTTACAGGTGATTTCCATGCCATCACCTCGGCCAACAACCTGATTTCGGCTTCACTCGATAACCATATTTACTGGGATAACGAGCTGGATCTGGATCCAAGGATGGTCGTATGGCGTCGTGTCATGGACATGAATGATCGCAGCCTGAGAAAAATCGTGCTGGGGTTAGGCGGACGTTACCAGGGAACACCACGCGAGGGCGGCTTTGACATTACAGCCGCCTCCGAAATCATGGCCATTTTGTGCCTGGCCTCTGATATTGATGACCTTCGGGCACGCCTGGATCGCATCTTGATCGGCAGCACCTTCAAGGGTGATCCCGTTTATCTCAAGGATCTGAAGATCACCGACGCCTTGCTGGCCCTGCTTCGTGATGCCATTCACCCCAACCTCGTTCAGACGCTCGAAGGCGTGCCGGTGCTGATGCACGGTGGCCCGTTCGCTAACATTGCACACGGCTGTAACAGCGTGATCGCAACGCGCATGGCAATGCACATGGCAGACTGGGCCATTACCGAGGCTGGTTTCGGATTCGACCTGGGCGCTGAGAAATTTTTCGATATCAAGGCACGCTCTGCTGGCCTGGATCCTGATGCAGTGGTCCTGGTGACAACCGTACGCGCCCTTAAAATGCACGGTGGCAAAGCCAAGGACAAACTCAATGAACCTGATGTGGATGCGGTTCGACGCGGCCTCGACAACCTCGAAAAGCATATTGAAAGCGTCAACCAGTTCAACAAGGATCCGGTGGTTGCACTCAACCGGTTTGAGGCCGACACCGATGAAGAAATTGCGGTGGTTCGGCAACATGCAACACGCGAAAACGTGACATTTGCCGAGAGCAGGCATTTCATGGAAGGTGGCGATGGCGCTGTCGATCTTGCCAGAGCAGTCATGAAAGCCGCAGAAAATCCGAGGCCATTTAAGCCGCTATATGAACTTGATGCACCCGTGGTGGAGAAGGTTCGCGCTGTGTGCCAGGGCATGTATGGAGCAGCAGACGTTGCCTTCACCAAGGACGCCGAAAAGGACCTCAGGCGAATCGAGGATCTTGGGCTTGCCAATTTGCCTATCTGTATTGCCAAGGCACCCAGCTCTCTTTCCGATGATCCTGCCCTGCATGGGCGCCCCCGGGATTTCCAGGTCACCGTGCGCAACTTCCAGATCAATGCAGGCGCTGGCTTCCTGGTCGTACTCACAGGAGACATCATGAGGATGCCCGGTCTGCCCCGACATCCCAAGGCTCAACAGGTGGTGTTTCACCCGGACGGAAGCATCGAGGGAATCGGCTAGGGCACAAACATGTCGATTTCAGAGGGCAGACATTCGATTCGAACCGGTGTCTGGCTGCGGAATTCGCCATCGACCATCAGCTCCAGACCATCGGGCGATGAAATGGTGATCACCCTGCCCTGCAGGGTCTCCACCTCCTTGTATTTGATGTGTTCCCCTTTATAAATCGTTGGAAAAAGGCGAAGCAGTCGCAATCGCGATAACTTCCTGACCAGAACGATATCCAGCAGGCCATCATGAATCTTTGCACCCGGCGCAATCAGAAATGACGTTCCCGTGTAACGTGAGTTGGAAACTTCCGCGAGCAGGTTTTCCTGTCTGATGACCTGGCCATCCACTTCCAGCTCCAGCAGATGACTCCTTAGCCGCAAGCAGCGCCACAGGGTGGCCAGGGTGTAGGCCGATTTGCCGGCAAATTTGAGTTTCGCGGCAGTGCGCCCTGCATCTGTGACGAATCCAAAACCTGCAATATTCAGAAAGTAGAATGTATCTGAATGCGTTTCGACTTTTCCAATGTCAACGGACCTGGTGGTCCCTTTGACAATCGCATCAACACTCTCAAGCCATGCATCCGGATCCAGACCGATGTCCCTGGAAAATGCGTTTCCTGTGCCAACAGGAATCAGGCCCAATGGTCGACGATTCTTTGCCGGATGGGTCATCAGGCCATTGAGCGCCTGGGACAGGGTTCCGTCACCACCGGCAACCACAACCGCATCAATCCTGGTCAGATCCGCTTCCCTGACAAGTTCCTCTGCGTGACCAGAGTGGCTGGTTGCCTGAACATCTGCTTCGACTCCGGACGCCTGCATACGCTCGCGGATTGCGGGAAGTCGTCGTCCGGCACGGCCACCAGCAGCAAGTGGATTAAACACCAGCAGGAGTTTCATGATTCAATGCGCATCGCAGATCGGTATTGACAACATGTTATCTGCTTTTTGTGGAGGTTAAAGTTTTGCACGTTTTTCGATTGATTAAACTCTGTTTGATTGCCCTGATCCTGGTGTCACTGGCCAGCTGTGGCCCGGGCGAGGATGAGGGGGGTGAGCAACGGAGCCGCATTCGGTTTGAAGTCATCGCATCGGTGCAGGAAAAATCCCTGAACGAGATCAGTGGCATCGAGGCGTTTTCATCTGAAAACGGATTGCACACCCACTTTGTGGTTCACAACGATGACGGCGACCCTGACCTTTGGATCCTGGATGAGTCGGGGGATATGGCTCGCAAACTCGAAATTAAGGGGGCAAAAAATCGTGACTGGGAAGACCTGACCCTGATACATCGTGAGGGCCAGACGCTTCTGACTGTTGGTGATATTGGTGACAACCTGGGTATCCGTTCTTCAATCAGGCTCTATTTCATCGAATGGCCGCCTTTACAGAAATCGACCAGCTTTGAGAAGCACCACAAGCTGAAGCTCACCTACCCCGATGGAGCACGTGACTGCGAGGCCATGGCATATGACCCTTCAACTGACCGTCTGCTGTTCATGACCAAGCGTGACAAACCGCCACGTCTGTACTCCCTGGATGTCAGTCAGGCACTAAAAGCCTCGGAAATGGAGCTCGACTTTCTCGGCACGGTAGCCAGCCTACGTCCACCAACACGGGAAGACCTGAGGCAGTTCGGGAAGGATGGCAGCTGGATATCACAGCCAACAGGAATGGATATCAGTGATGACGGCTCAATGGCAGCCGTGATCACTTATCGAAGCCTTTACCTTTTTGAACGCAAATCCAACCAGACCTGGGAGGAAGTTTTTACAACACGGCCACGAGAGTTTCTGGGCCCCGTTTCAAACAGCGAGGAAGCAATCGCTTTCGATGTCAATAACCAGGCCGTGATCATTTCAAGTGAAGATCAACCGGCCCCGATTTTTAGAGCGGAGTTACCGGCCCCGGCAACCGACCAGAAGTGAGTCAGCCTGTTTCAACCCCGTGTGAACTGAGAAGTTCTAATAACCCGGCTTCATCCATCACATCAATGCCGAGCTTTTCCGCTTTGGTCAGCTTAGAGCCAGCAGCTTCCCCTGCAACCACCGTGTGCGTTTTTGAAGACACGCTGCCCACCACTTTTGCGCCCAGGCCTTCCAGCCACCTTTTGGCCTGAGCCCTGGGAACACTCAGCGCACCTGTCAGAACCCAGGACTGACCTGCCAGAGGCTGCTCGCCCTCAACAGATTCCAGCGGCTGCCATTGCACCCCGGCCTCCGCCAGGCTTTCTATCACAGCCACATTCTCAGGCTGCTGGAAGAAGCTGAAAACATGATGGGCAACAATCGGGCCCACATCCGATACTTCAACCAGGTCTTCTTCGCTTGCATTGGCCAGTTTTTCCAGGGACCCAAAATGCCGGGCCAGTGAAGTTGCAGTGACTTCGCCAACTTCCCTGATTCCCAGTGCATAAAGCAGTCGATCAAGCGGTGGTTTGGTGCTTTTCTCAAGTTGAGTCAGCAGGTTGTCCGCAGACAACTCTCCCATCCGTTCGAGTGCAACCAATTGGTTTTTTTCCAATCGAAAAAGATCTGCAACTGAATTGACCAGGTCCTGTTCAACCAACTGATCAATCAGTTTTGTACCCAGGCCTTCGATGTCCATGGCCCGCCTTGAGGCGAAGTGCATCAGGCTCTGTTTTCTTTGTGCCTTGCATACAAGCCCACCGGTACAACGGATCACGGCCTCACCTTCGACTCGTTCAGTATCCGAACCACATACCGGACAGACATCCGGCATTTCAAATTCAGGCGGATTACCTTCCCGGCGCTCCATCACGACACGGGCTACTTCCGGTATGACATCACCTGCCCTGCGAACCACCACCCAGTCCCCGACACGCACATCCTTGCGGCGAATCTCGTCTATGTTGTGAAGCGTGGCATTGGTGACCGTTACGCCCCCCACAAATACCGGTTCCAATCGGGCCACCGGAGTCAGAGCGCCTGTGCGACCAACCTGTACGTCGATCTCAAGCAATCGGGTGATTTCTTCCTGGGCCGGGAATTTTTGTGCAATCGCCCAGCGTGGTGCGCGTGACACAAAGCCAAGGATGTCCTGTTGCCGCCTGGAATCTACCTTGAAAACAACGCCATCGATGTCATAAGGAAGCGACTCACGCATCTCCATAATTCGCTGATAGAAATCCAGGCATCCTTGTGCATCACGGACGCGCTGAACCAGGGGACTGACCGGAAAACCCCAGTCCTTCAGTGTTTGCAGAATTTCAAACTGGCTGTCGGAAAACACGATCTCACCAGCCAGGCCATAAGTAAAGAAAGACAATGGCCGCCCTGCTGTCAGCCTGGGATCAAGTTGACGCAAACTGCCAGCTGCAGCGTTCCTGGGATTGATCAGGGGTTTGCCATCCGTCTCAGCCATACGACGGTTGTATGCTTCAAAACCCGCCAATGGCATGTAGACCTCGCCACGAACCTCCAATGTTGATGGCCAGTTATCGCCTCGCAGCTGCAATGGAATGGATTCGATGGTGCGCGCATTGGAAGTGACGTTTTCCCCCGTTGAACCGTCCCCTCTTGTGGCAGCACGTGTCAACCGGCCATCTTCATAGCGAAGCGAAATGGCCACGCCATCCAGTTTGGGTTCTGCCACGTAATCCACATGCGCGGTTTCGAGCGCTTTTTGTGCACGCTCATGGAAACGTTCAATTTCTTCATCGCTGAAGGCATTACCCAATGACAACATCGGGACTTCGTGACGGACCGACTCGAACGCGGCAAGGGGCTCAGCACCCACCCGCTGAGTTGGTGACTCGGACGTAATCAGTTCAGGGTGAGCTTCTTCCAGTTGTTGCAATTCCCGCAACAGACGATCGTATTCAGCATCGGGGACACTGGGTTCGTCGAGAACGTAATAACGGTAGTTGTGACCTTGAATTTCTTTTCGCAGTGAGGCAACACGGGCTGTCACTTCTTCTGCGATTCCATTGCTGCCCATTTCAGAAATCAATCGCGCCTGGAAACCCGCTGGCGTTCATAATCACGCATCTCTTCTCGCAATTGTGCTTCCCGCTGCCGGGAAAATGGATGCCGCTCTTCGTCGTGGACTTCGGCATTGAGAATACCCGCCATTCGCCTGGCTGTGGCCAGCATGGCATCCCATGCATCGAGCGCGGGTCGCGGATTGGGCAGTGTCATGAATAACACCAAAGCTCTGGTTTCAAATTCGGGCCAGGCCGAGCGGTCAAAATGTCCCGGCTTGGATGCATTGGCGAGACTGAACACAGACTGGTCTTCACGATCACCAATGCGATGAAAAATATCCATCTCGCCAAAATCCATACCAGTCTTGACTGCAGCCTCAAGCAACTGGGCGCCAGTGATGACATGGTTGTCTCGCGCAATCAGGTAGAGCGTCACGATTCTGTCCGGTGCCGGACCAGCCGGTTTTTTCGGTTTTTTGGGCTCGCTTTTCGGCGCTTCATCTCCGATTGCAAGCTCTCCCTGGTCCCCTGAATTCGATTCGGAATCAGGGTCGGATTCGTTGGAATCAGGGGCCGGACCCAGGGTGGGTTCCTTTCGAATCTTTTGCCTGCTGTCACCTTTCTTTTTGGCAGCGTCACGAGTTTTATCGCGCCGTGAAGCCCGGGGTTTCTTGTTTTTCCCTGGATTTCCAAACATAACAATCAGGGCCAGGATGATCAGTCCTACGACAATCAGGACCCATCTCAGTGTTGATGCTTCCATCTGCTAATCCTCAGCTTTCCGTCACACGGCCGCCAATCGGGCCGCCTCATCAACATCCACCTGAACCAGTCGGGAAACACCCGGTTCGCGCATCGTGACACCACTCAGCTGGTGAATCATTTCCATGGTGTTCTTGTTGTGGGTAACAATCACAAACTGAACATTCTCCGACATTTCCCTGACCATGCTGGCAAAGCGATTGACGTTGGCATCATCAAGTGGCGCATCGACCTCATCCAGCAGGCAAAAAGGCGCGGGGTTTAGGTGAAATATCGCGAACACAAAAGAAACGGCAGTGAGCGCTTTCTCACCCCCGGACAACAAGTGAATACTGCTCACCCTCTTGCCGGGCGGACGAGCCATGATGCTCACTCCGGTTGTCAGCAGGTCTTCTCCTGTCAGTTCGAGATAAGCATGCCCTCCCCCGAACAGTCGCGGAAATAATTCCTGAACACCCTTGTTGACCTGCTCAAACGTTTCCTTGAACCGGGTCCTGGTCTTCTTGTCGATCCGGGCAATCGCATTTTCAAGCGTGTTCAGCGCTTCGTTGAGGTCATCATTTTGTGAGTCCAGGTATTCCTTGCGCTTTGATTCCTCGTCATACTCCTGGATTGCTGCCAGGTTGACCGGTTCCAGCCTCTGGATCTTGATCTGCAAATCTTCGATCTGCTCTGCCCAGTCTGAGCTGCTGGCATCATCCGGAATGTCCTTTGCAACCTCCTCTACACTGGCGCCATCCTCGGCAATCTGGTCAGCCAGGCTGCGGGCCTTCAGCTCCACTTCCTGCTGTCCAAGCCTTGCGCGTTCAAGGTCTGAGCGCATGTCATCAGACTCCTGAACCGCCTCCTGGCGAAGGCTGTCCTGTTGCCGGTACTCTTCGTCCAGCGCCTGTACTTTGGCGCGCTCTTCACCAAGCCTGGTTTCGGTTGCAACGCGTTTTTCCAGCAGCGCTGCCATTTCACCTTCAAATTGCTTTTCAGGCGCCTCCCTTGAGGCTCTTTCTTCGCTCAGGCTCAGGTAGCGCTGCTGCAACTGGCTGGCGCGCGTATGCATGCGCTCCAGTGACTGGCGCAACGACTCCAGGCTGGCGCGCCCGGAATGGGCCCTGAGTGCCAGCGACTGTCTTTCCTCGCTGGCCGTGCGGTAGCGAGCACGGGCATTGTCCCGGGTTTCAATCAGCGAACTTCGCTGCTTCTCGAGTTTCTGACGTTCGGTGTTGAGCGTGGCCATTTTCTCAACTTGCTGTTCCTGTGCAGCACGTGCCTGGCTGACTGAATCGCGATCATCAGCGATCTGCTTCTTCAATGACTTTATTTCCTGGGCAATCTCGGATCCACGGTTCGACATCATTTCGATGCTGGCCTGGCGACTTTCGCGGTTGGCTTCCAGGTTGGCCACCTCGCGATGAAGCTCATTCACCTGCTGTTGCTCAGCTTTGAGGTTTTCTCCCAGCTCAACACGAAGTTTTTGAATTTTTTCTTTTTGATTGGAGAGTTCAGCAGATGACTTTTCCAGAGACTCGCATTGCTCACGAATACTGGCAATTTCCTTTTCCCTGACCAGGACACCGGCGCTGCCCCCGAGTCCGCGGGCGAAGCGCAGCCAGTCACGCCCCATCCATAAACCCTCAGGCGTGACCAGGGATTCTCCTTCTGTAAGCCCGGAGCGTTGTTTCATGGCCTCCTGTGGCGATGCACAGGTCTTGACCGAGGCCAGCAGTCTCTGCACTGCGGGCGGGCCATCAACTTCTGCGGCCAGGCTGTCTTTTGCAAAATCAACGTGCTTGCCATCACTTTCCATCAGCGACAATGCACCGCCTTCGATTTCCGAAAGCGCCCCGGCATCAACCTCCAGGTCCTTGACCAGGTGCGACTGCAGCCAGTGGCCAAGAACCGTCTCAGCCGCCGTTTCCCAACCCTCATTCACAAATATGGATTCGGCCAGCCTGGGTGCAGCATCAAGCCCCTGGCCACTCAACCAGGTCTTTGTCTCATCGGTATCTTCCGAGGCCTGCTGAAGGGCAAGCAATGACTCCAGCCGACCGCTGCTCTTGTGGAGCTCACGCCTGGCTGACTCAAGCTCCTGTTCGCATTCGCGCGATTGCCGGACCAGGTCTTCCTGCTCCTTTTGCAGTGCTTCCAGCCTGGCCTGTGCTTTATCGAGGGTTTTGCGACCCGTGTTGGCCTTGCTTTCTCCTTCATCTGCCGCTGCCCGAAGCTCCGCGGTATCGAGGCTTGCAGCCTCTTTCTCGAGGGCTTCCAGTCGGCGTGAAGCTTCGATCAGGCGCTGATCGAGGTGCTCAATGCGATTTCGGCCCTGGTCCGCCTCACGCTGAATTTCCGTGCTGCCTTTATGGTGTTCCTCAAATGCCTCCTGCCAACTGGCAACCTGGCTTTCGGCATCTGCCAGAGCAGTCTCGGCTTCTTTCTCAGCTTTATCGGCTTTTTCCAGTGCAGGTTCGGATTCCGCCAGCGAAGTGGTCAGTTCTTCGACCTGGGCCTTGTCCAGCAACATGTGCTTTTCAATATCTTCCAGTCCCGAACTGGTTTCGCTGAATTCCTGATCCTGGCGTTTTTGCAATTCACGCTGGTGTTCGATGCTCTGTTCCAGCCTGGCGATTTCACTGCCAATGTCGTACAACTCGCCCTGGACTACATTCAGCTTCTCAGTGTTCCTACCCTGTTTATCACGCAAATCCTCGAGGGTCTTTTCCGCTTTTCGCTGCATCGCGATTTTTTCCTGAAGCTTGTTTTCGCGCTCTGCAAGTCCGCGCTTGCCAGCCTCAGCCTTTTCATTGAACTCCCGCCAGTGCAATGCGACCTGGAGCGTCTTTAGCTGACGGCGTTCCTCTTTGAGTTTGCTGTAGCGGCGGGCAGCACTGGCCTGGCGTTTGAGACGGTTGAGATGCTTGCCAACTTCTTCGCGCAGATCAGCCAGGCGCTCGAGATTTTCACGCGTATGCCGAATACGATTTTCTGTTTCGCGACGCCGCTCCTTGTAGCGGGAAATACCAGCTGCCTCTTCCAGGTGGCCGCGAATATCTTCTGGTCGTGCATCGACAATTTCCGAAATCATTCCCTGTTCGATGATGGAATAGCTGCTTGATCCCAACCCGGTACCCAGGAACAGGTCCCGAACGTCCTTTCGCCGGCAACGGCCACCATTCAGGAAATACTGGGACACGCCATCCCTGGAGACCTGGCGCTTGACCGAGATTTCTTCATAACTGGCATAGGCACCGCCAAATCGCCCTTCACTGTTGTCAAACAACAGCTCAACGGTGGCGGTACCAACCGGTTTACGACTCGAAGAACCGGCAAAAATCACATCGGCCATGGATTCGCCACGCAGTACCTTGGCAGAACCTTCACCCATCACCCAGCGAACAGCATCAATGATGTTGGATTTACCGCAACCATTCGGGCCCACGATGCCGGTAAGATTGGTCGGTGCATAAAAAGTGGTCGGATCGACAAATGATTTGAAACCGGCCAGCTTGATCGACGTCAGCCTCATGCCTGGAACACCCGCATCGCGACTCCGGTTCTTGTCTTTTTTATGGCATACCCGGCGCATTTATCAATGGCCGGGACGCTCGCCGCGTTTTGCAGCGTTGAAGTATTGTTCATGAAGTGGCTAAATTGCGTTCTTATATTCTGTTTTTTTAATAATTGCCCACGGAGGCACGATGAGTACAGGCCCGAGCAAAGATCTGGAGGTTTTTCCAAACCCGAAACCTGAGCGAGATTATACCATCCACATTGAGTCGCCAGAGTTTACATGTCTGTGTCCCAAAACGGGCCAGCCTGATTTCGCAACGCTCTCACTCGAGTACATTCCCGATCAGCTTTGCGTGGAACTGAAATCCTGGAAACTCTACCTCTGGAGTTTTCGTGATGAAGGTGGATATCACGAAGACCTGACCAATCGAATCCTTGACGACCTGGTCAATGCGTTGAAACCAAGGTTTATGCGCCTGACTGCTGAATTCAATGTCCGCGGCGGCATTTACACCACGGTGACTGCCGAGCACCTGGCCCCTGAATGGGACCCGACCCAGGAAGAAGTAATACATTAAAAAAATGTAATATATTATTGATATGATTAAAGTTCACTGCTTGAATAGGCGTCGATGGCAAGCGCGTGAATGTCAGTCTTCATGAGGTCGCCCAGGGCATCGTAGATGGCCCTGTGTTTCTGAAGCATACTGAGTCCTTCAAAAGCATCGGATATCACCATCACTCGAAAATGCCCACGGCCATCCCTGGCGCCCTCGTGGCCCACGTGCATATGGCCCTCATCCTCGATCGATAGCTGCTCGGGATTCAGCGCCTGTTCCAACCGGCGGCGCATTTCTGTGATTCGCTGATCTGTGTCCATCATGGAAGAATGGGGATGAATGGAGAAACCTCCACCTTTTCATACGCACCTGAATGAATGTACGGGTCATCCTGTGCCCAGGCCTCGGCTGCTTCAAGTGACTCAAACTTTGCAATAATCAGCGAACCCTGCCATCCCGCGGGACCCGGATCTGGTGAATCAATGGCCGGACGCGGACCTGCAACCATCAACCGCCCTTCCTCCAGCAGCGCCCTGACACGCGCCAGGTGAGCTTCACGCACACTCATCCGACGCTCCAGGCTGTCGGATACATCCCGACCGTAAATCGAGTACCACATACTTTTCCCTCCGAAAGCGCACACTGTAATGAACAAGGCACCGCGAGTACAATGTGCCGGCTACAGATCATCATGGTGAGGAGATGAGCGAAAGAATCGAATTGCGCCCGGTTGGGCCCAAACCAAGACTGATAGACCATATCGTTGGGGTGCTCGTTCGTGGCGGGCTGATCGCCTACCCCACTGATTCCGGTTATGCACTTGGATGGAGAAGCAACAACCGCGACGCCCGGGAACGGGTGGTTCGTATGCGTGAACTCGATTCGGGACATCACTTCACTTATTGCTGCCGAACGCTTTCAGATGTTGCACGCTACGCCACGGTTGACAACTGGGCTCACCGATTGGTGCGCCAGCTCACACCTGGCCCATATACTTTCGTGCTGCCTGCCACACGCCAGGTACCAAGAATGGGGCAAAAACGACCTTCAACCATCGGAATACGAATTCCGGATCATGAAGTGGTACAGGCAATCCTTGAATCCATTGACGAACCCATCCTCAGCTCTTCGCTGATTCTGCCCAACCAGGAAGAGGAAATTTATGATTCAGAGGATCTTTACGATGCCACCTACGGCGACATTGACCTGTTCGTTGATACCGGCCCCTGCCCGCTTGAACCGACCACGCTCATAGACCTTTGCGGAGACCGTCCTATCGTGCTGAGACAAGGTCGCGGCATGGTAAACTTCGTTTGATCTCCGACCCGTCAGGATAATTCGTGGAAGACCCAGACCTGCATCAGGATAAACCTTCTGTTGTTCGCCAAGAGGAAATGCCCTTTGCGATCGTGCAGGGGCAGCCCTACACCCAGATTCCCCAGGATTTATACATACCGCCCGATGCACTGGAGATTTTTCTTGATGCTTTCGAAGGTCCGCTGGACCTGCTGCTCTACCTGATTCGGCGGCAAAATCTCGACATTCTCGACATCCCGATTGCTGAAATCACCAAGCAGTACATGGGCTACATCGACCTGCTCAAGGAACTGCAGTTTGAACTGGCGGCTGAGTACCTGGTGATGGCAGCGATCCTGGCCGAGATCAAATCCAGGATGTTGCTGCCCAAACGCACCAGCGACACAGAAGATGAAGAAGACCCGCGCGCCGAACTGGTCAGGCGACTTCAGGAATACGAACGTTTCAAGCAGGCTGCCGAGGACATTGATGACCTGCCGCGCGAAGGAAGGGATTTTTCGATTGCGGAAGCCTTCATGGAAAACCAGCAGGTGGTGCGTGTACCGCCAGAAATCGAACTCGACGACATGCTTGCTGCGCTGCGCGATGTACTAAGCCGCGCCGAGCTGTTCAGCCATCACCACGTTCAGATGGAACCACTTTCGGTTCGCGAGCGCATGTCGGTGATTGTGGATAAGCTGCGCCAGTCCCCTTTCCTGGAATTTGGCGCTTTGTTTACGGTGGAGGAAGGACGACGCGGCGTGGTGGTCTCTTTCCTGGCGCTGATGGAGCTTTGCCGGGAAAGGCTGGTCGACCTGGTACAACACGAACCATTGGGTGCGATCTATGTGCGCAGTCCTGATGCACGTTCAAAAAAAGGTCCCCGAAGGATGACCCAGGTGCAGCCACAGGCTGAGTTTGATCTCGATGATGACGAACAATTGAAAGTGGATGAAAAATCGCGGGAAGACAGGAATGAGTGACAACCAAAGGACCGATGCACTGGTCCCCATTATCGAAGCTCTATTGCTCACTGCCGGCCAGCCGCTGGACCTGAAGCAGATTGCTGCAGTATTTGATGAAGCAGAGCGGCCAACGGCGGGTGAGATCGGAGCAGCCCTGAATCAACTGGGTGAGGATTGTGAAGGACGAGGCATTGAGCTCAGTGAAGTCGCGAGCGGCTTTCGCCTCCAGGTTCGTGAAGAATGCATGTCCTGGGTTTCCCGGCTATGGGAAGAAAGACCTCAGCGTTATTCACGCGCCCTGCTGGAAACACTCGCGCTGATCGCTTACCGGCAACCCATTACCCGGGGTGACATTGAAGATGTGCGTGGTGTCTCTGTGAGCACCAACATCATTCGTACGCTGCAGGAGCGAGAGTGGATTCGGGTGGTCGGACATCGGGATGTACCCGGCAAGCCCGCTCTGTTTGGAACCACGAAGGCATTTCTTGATTACTTTGACCTGTCCAGCCTTGATGACCTGCCCACGCTGGCAGAAATCAAGGACCTTGGCAGCCTGGAGCCGGAACTTGAGTTTGACTCTGCCAACGATGATGAGTCCCCCGGTGAACCTGGTGAGGCCCAGGAAGAATCCACGGAGGAATCAGAACAAGTCGAATCCTCAGATTCCGATACCGAAACGAAACAAGATCCTGACGCCGAACCTGCAGATGAAACAGAAGATGAAACTGAAGTCGACGCCGGCACTGAAGCCGAAGTCGAATCTCAGTCTGAATCAAAAGCTGTATGAACGACACGAAAGCCAGCGATCAGCCGCCCACACCGCAGAAAAAAAGCGAGCGCCTGCAGAAAATCATGGCGACCTCCGGTGTCGGCTCCAGGCGGGCCAACGAAAAACGAATTTCTGAAGGTACTGTATCCCTGAATGGGAAAATCGCTGAGCCCGGCGCAACAGCCGGACCTGGCGACAAAATTCGCCTGGGTGATGAGGAATGGCGGGTGGTTGCGAAACCTGTGCGATTCCGCACGCTGATCTACAACAAGCCAGAAGGTGAAATCACCACGCGCTCAGACCCGGATGGCCGCCCAACTGTTTTTGACCGCCTTCCAAAACTGCAGAATCAACGTTGGGTCGCCGTTGGCAGGCTGGACATCAACACTTCCGGATTATTGATACTCACCACTGACGGTGAACTGGCCAACGCCATGATGCACCCATCCGGCAATGTAGACCGCGAATATGCGTGCAGAATTCATGGCGAAGTAAAGCCTGAACACCTTGAGAACATGAAAAAAGGCGTCAAACTGGAAGATGGCATGGCCAGTTTCAGTGACATTCAGCCAGCAGGCGGTGAAGGCGTAAACCGTTGGTTTCATGTTGTGATCATGGAGGGGCGGAACCGTGAGGTCAGACGTTTGTGGCAATCACAGGGACTAGAAGTCAGCCGCCTGAAGCGGGTGCGCTACGGTGCCGCTTTCCTGCCCAAGCACATGCACATGGGAAAATGGCATGAAATAAGCCAGGAAGATCACCAGGTGCTGCGCGAAGATGTCAAGCTGCCCAGTGCCTCGACCGTGCTGGCGCTGGATCGTGAAAATACCAAACCCACGTCACGGCCAGTGAGGAAAGCGCAAAAACGTGTGGGCCACAAAGGCCGCCCCCAAAAGCGACATCGCAGGAAATGACCGGGCAGGAACTGCTGGAAATCGAATCACTTTGTCAGGCGTTTTTCATCAGCAGCGCTCCGGCTGATGCTGCCCATGATATTGCTCACGTTCAGCGCGTGGTCAAAAACACCCGGGAAATCACACAGATGGAAGATGCTGATGCTGGCATCACACTGCCGGCCGCGTGGTTGCATGATTGCGTTGCGATTGCCAAGGACGACCCCAGGCGAAGCCAGGCATCACGCCTGGCAGCCGATGCGGCTGTCAGCTTTTTGAAAGAAACCGGCTATCCGGCTGAATTTCTTGATGCGGTTCACCATGCAATTGAAGCCCACAGTTTTTCCGCAAATATCCCTGCCCGTTCGCTTGAAGCCCGGGTGGTTCAGGATGCAGACCGGCTGGACTCACTTGGCGCAATCGGCATTGCACGCTGTCTTCTTGTGGGCGGCAAACTAAATCGGCCGTTGCTCAGCGCTGAAGATCCTTTTTGCGCCCAACGAGAACCAGATGATGGCCAATACACCATCGATCATTTTTACGCCAAGCTGCTGAAGCTGCCAGAAACCATGCAGACAAATTCCGGACGCAAAGTGGCGGAGCAACGCGCTGATGTCATGCGTGACTACCTGGATACATTACAGGCTGAGATCGAATTGTAGGAATCACGTCCTCGACGCGACTCAATCCGGCACCCTGTAGGAGCGGCTTCAGCCGCGACTGTCGCGGCTGAAGCCGCTCCTACATTTTCTGATCGCCTCGTAAATCCAACGAAACCAACACGTTCAAACTGGAAATCCGATTCTCACAATGTCATCCCGGATAATCCTGTTCGGATTTGCGGGATGACGGTACTATTGAATTATGGATTGTAGATAACGCCTGAATTCTCGCTGTAGTACTTGAACACGTCCGCGGCCTCGTCCCTGAGCACGTCAACTTTTACTTCGATACCGCGACGCACCAGCGACTCCTTCCAGTCTCGAGGCTTATCCCCTTCATCGAAACCTGCCGCTTCTGCATCTTCCTTGCGCGCGCCACAGACCAGGCGCCTGACACCCGACCAGGGCACCGCGCCAAAACACATTGCGCAGGGCTCACAGGAAGTGACCAGCTCCACCCTGCCGTTCTCACCCAGGTTCCAGCTCCCTGAAGCCTGCTGGGCCATGCTGATCGCGACGATCTCGCCATGCGCACAGGAAAGGTTGCTGGTGGTCACAAGATTGACGCCAACGCCAAGAAGTCTGCCCGCTTCCAGGTCATAGACAACGGCACCAAACGGCCCGCCCCCTGTGCGGCTGATGTTGGCTTTCGACAAAGCAATGGCCAGGCCCATTCGATCATCATCGGATTTGAGATCACCGTCCCATTCTGAAACAAAAGCTGGCAACCATTCGGGCAACTTCATCTCACAGGACATGGGTACAAATCTGGTGTTTGGGTCAACCATAAGCGTTCAGAATTTCAGGACTCTGCCCTTGGGTTTTGTCGAACCACCTCGAATAAGCATACCGCGGTCGCCACCGAAACATTAAGACTTTCAACGGACCCTCGCATTGGAATACTCACCAGGTAATCGCAATGCTCCTGGGTCAGGCGTCGCATTCCGGGTCCTTCGCCTCCCATCACCAGCGCAAGCGGACCGCTCAGGTCAGTTTCGAAAAGACCTTGCTTTGCAGCATCAGAAGTGCCTGCGAGCCAGAGCCCCAACTGCTTCAGCTGTTTCAACGCGCGCGCCAGGTTGGTCACAATCACAATGGGGATCACCTCGGCAGCGCCACTGGCAGCTCGCCTGGCCGTGGCTGAGAGCGGCGCCGATTTATCCCTGGCAATCACCACGAAATCCACACCAGCAGCATCAGCGGTTCGCAGGCAGGCACCAAGATTGTGTGGGTCCTGAACGCTGTCGAGAACAAGTACCAGGGGCGGCGTACCTGCTTTCTCGAGCAACTGTGAAATATCCCGTTCACCAAACAGGTTGGCGGGTGAAAATATGGCAATGACGTCCTGGTGACGTTCTCCGTCAGCCAGTTGATCGAGTTCAGCGCGTGACCGCTGACTGAGCTTGATTCCCAGCTGACTGGCTCTTTCGATCAGGGGCTTGAGCCTGGCATTTTTGGACTCCCTGGCGATGATGAGTTCGTGAACCTGCCCGGGCGTTCGGCCCAGTGCAGAAGAGACCGAATGAAAACCCAGAAGCTGATGTTTGCCGGGGCCGTTCATCGTTCCATTTCAAAGTCGATCTTGCGCTCGTCTGTATTGACTGCAACCACTTTAACCGTGACACGCTGGGCCAGTTGGAAAACCTTGCCACTGCGCTCTCCGGTCAGGCGATGAAGCACCGGATCGAAGTGATAATAGTCATTGGGCAGCGCAGTGATATGCACCAGCCCACTCACAGCAATTCGATCAAGTTCAACGAACAGACCAAATGAAGTCACACCGCTGACCCGGCCTTCAAATTTATCGCCCACGTGACGTTCCATGTAATGGCATTTTAAACGCCCGGTCACGTCACGCTCGGCCTCTTCGGCACGCCGTGAACGATGCGAACAGTGCTCCGCAAGCGAGTTCATGCGGGTCATGTCGTATGTAAATTCGCCCTTGTTCTTTTTGTTCTGCAGATAATGGATCGCCCGGTGAACCAGCAAATCAGGATATCTGCGAATGGGCGAGGTGAAATGTGCATAGGCATCCAGCGCCAAACCAAAATGCCCATGGTTGGTCGCCTGGTAAGTGGCAAGGCTCTGCGCCCTGAGCAACACTGCCATGATCAGGTGCTGGTCATCACGCCCTTTGATCCGCTGAACAATCTGTTCGAAATCACGAGGCTCAGGTCGCCCCCGCCAGGTGACCTTGATTCCCAGGCCGCGAAGGAACTGCTCCAGGGACTCGATCCGGTCACCCTGGGGTGGTTCGTGAACCCGGTACAAGGTCGGAATTTCCTGGCGTAAAAGATAGCGCGCCGCCTGTACATTGGCCGTGACCATGCATTCCTCAATGATCTTATGCGCATCATTGCGTTCAACCGGCTGGATGTTTTCGACATTACCATCCTCATCGAATCCGAATTTCACTTCTGTGCTTTCGAAATCAATCGCACCGCGTGTGGTACGGGCTTTGCGCAATGCCTTGTAGAGGCCATAGAGATCACGCAACGACGCTGAAACCGTATCCATGCCGGGACGAATCTCGCTCTTGCCGCTCACCAGGTAATTCCAGACCTCGTCATAAGTCAGGCGGGCATGAGAGCGCATTACGGCGGTATCAAAACGTGAACGGGTCACCCTGCCGAAGTTGTCGATCGACATATCGCAAACCAGACACAGCCGATCAACGTCCGGGTTTAACGAACACAGACCATTGGATAATTCCTCGGGCAGCATGGGAATAACGCGGCCGGGAAAGTAAACCGAGGTTGCTCGCTCCTGCGCCTCATCATCCAGCTTTGAACCAGGGCTGACATAGCTCGCTACGTCGGCAATGGCCACCACCAGTCGCCAGGAGTTCTTGCGCCGTTGGGCAAATACTGCATCATCAAAATCCCGGGCATCTGCACCATCGATCGTTACCAGCGGCAGGTCACGAAGATCTTTCCTGCCCTCTTTCCATTTTTCCTCGACTTCGTCACCAAATGCCGCGGCTTCTTGCTCAACCCCTGTTGGCCATTCATGTGGAAGACCCAGGTTGCGGATCGCAATTTCGGTGGCCATACCCGGCGCACCGGTTTCACCCAGAATTTCTACAATTGTTCCCACTGGCGGCTGTCGTTCGCCGGGTTGCTGAGTCAGCTTAGCAACCACCACCTGGCCAGGTTTTGCGCTGCCGGTTTCAGAAAGGGGGATCAGAATATCCTGGTTGATCCGTGGCTCATCGGGCACCACCAGGGCAACCCCGCTCTCGCGAACGAATCTGCCAACAATTCGCTCATTGGCTCGTTCCAGGATTTCGGTGATGACGCCTTCCCGTCGACCGCGATGATCGATTCCGGTCACGGCGGCCAGCACCTTGTCACCATGCAACACGCGTCGCATCTGTTTGGATGACAGGTAGAGGTCAGTGTCACCAGACTCAGGGACAACGAAACCAAAGCCGTCTGCATGGGCGCTGATGCGCCCCCGCACCAGGTCCATCTTCTCGGGCAGGCCGTAGGCATTTCGCCGGTTCTTGACGATCTGTCCGTCGCGCAGCATGGCTTTCAGACGCCTGCGCATGATTTCTCGCTGGTCGTCAGAAATCACATCAAGGCGCTCAAAAATCTCGCGCCGCTTTACTGGTCGGCGCTGCTCACTCAGCAGCTTGATGATGTCCTGTCGGGACGGGGCTTTCGCGTTAATTCGTTTGTTATTGTTCTTATTTGCCATTTCTTGTGTTTTGCCTTGAATTCATGGGCGCATTGTACCGGTAATAGAGTCTGCCAAGGACGTTGACATCGAAGGGCTGAATCACTACTCTAGCCACCGGTTTACAACCCGACCCCGATGCCCAGGTGGCGGAATTGGTAGACGCGCAGCGTTCAGGTCGCTGTGTCCTTACGGATGTGCGAGTTCGAGTCTCGCCCTGGGCACCAACATCCTACTGCGAAGCGCTGCTTTCGCAAAAAGCGCGAAAGGCGCACTTCGCTCGATGTCGTACCAAGAATTCGACGCCCTGCATTTCGAACGGGTCTAATGCATCGCTGCTGACTCAAGTGACCGCGTACCGTCCCTCAACGCTGAAATTAGGCAATTTCGCGAAAAACGCGAAAAGAGCCCTTCTCTTGATCGAATACCACGATTGTGACGACAACGACTTTAAATCGCTCTAATGCATCGTCACAGGCTCAAGTAACTGCAAACCGTCCGACGACGCCGAGTATGACTTCTTTCTCGCAGAGCGAGAAAACCGTCTCCCGCTTTGGTTCATACAAGCAATTGGACGACGCCAATGGTGAATCGTTCATGCAATCAATGCCAACACCCTGCTTTCAGCTAAAATAATCTGATGCAGGTGAAGAATATTCCATACGAAGCCGTTGATAGCGTCGTTGATACGCTCCATGAGGCGTTTTATGACTATCCGGTGATGCGCTATGTGCTGGGCGGTGACGCGTCTGAATTGAGCAGTCAGCACCTTCAGTTGACCAGGCTGTTCGTCATGGCGCGGGTATATTGCAACGAACCTCTGCTTGGCATTGGTGAACTGCCGGAGCTCGCTGCGGCTGCAGTGGTTTCTTTACCAGAGACCGAAGGCACTCCGAAAGCGTTGGCGGATTTCCGCAAGCAAGTTTGGTCGAGCCTTCCGGAAGCCACGAAATCACGTTACGACGTATATGTCGCAGCATGTGAGCCGTTCGACATTAAAATGCCTCATCATCACTTGAACATGGTCGGGGTGCGCGATGCATATAGAGGTTCTGGTCTGGGACGACAACTCGTGGAACATGTCATTCAATTAGCAGAGCAACACCCCAATTCGAACGGCGTTTCGCTAACAACCGAGACCCCGGGCAATGTTCCGTTCTATCAGCACCTGGGGTTCGAGGTCACCGGACACGCCAAAGTGGGTTCTGAAATGGAGACATGGAGTTTTTTCAAAGAAATTTAATCTCATTTCCAGGTATGACACAGGCCCGAACCATGAAAATGACCCGATTTTTTCCAGGAATCCTCGCAATTTGCCTGTCAACGACTTTGAGCGCGGGCGAGTCCTGCGGTCCTCGCAGCCTTGCATTGACGTTTGACGATCCGCCTCTGCCGGATACCCAGGTCATGACCGGAGAGTTACGCACACAGCTGATTATCAACGCATTGCGGGAGAACGGCGTGGATGGTGCTATGTTCTTCTCAGTCAGTTCTCGAATTGACGAATCAAACGTTGATCGCATGAATGCGTATGCCGAGGCCGGGCATGTCATTGCCAACCACTCCCATACCCATGCAAACCTCCACAATGTCGGAGCAGAGGCTTTCCTGGAGGATGTTCAACAGGCCGATGAAATTCTGTCTGTAATGCCTGGTTTTGAGCCCTATTTTCGCTTTCCCTACCTCAACGAAGGAAATACCGAAGAACAGCGCGATTTAGTTCGCGCGGCGCTGGAAGAAATGGATTACCAGCAGGGCTATGTCACGATCGACAATTACGATTTCTATATTGATCGACTGATTCGCGAAGCATTTGATGCTGACCCGCATTTGGACCTAAAAGCAATCGGCGCGCTTTATATTGAAATGATGATGGGCGCCGCAGAGCACTACGATGCAATAGCCTGTCAATGGCTAAAGCGCTCACCAGCTCATGTGCTCCTGCTCCATGAAAACGATGCAGCTGCGCTTTTCCTGTCGAGAATGATTAACGAATTCAGGGAGCAGGGCTGGTCCTTTATTCCAGCCAGGGAAGCCTTTCAGGATCCAATTTCTGAAGCAATACCCGATACGCTTGTGCTCGGCCAGGGAAGGGTTGCCGCGTTAGCTGCCGTTGCGGGTGCCGAACCAGCCTCATTACGTCACGAGGGCGAAGATACTGAAATTCTGGACGCGGCCTTCCAGGAAGCCATCACTCCTTAGCCCGGGAGGCTGTCCCAGAAACGCTCCATCTCCCCGCGCATTGCTGTATCGGCCAGGCGTCCGCGGGCCGCGCCCATGTTGTCTTCCATGTGGTGTGGCTTGGTGGTTCCAGGAATCGCCGTTGTGACTGCCGGATGAGAGACCACGTACTTGAGGAAAAACTGGGCCCAGCTGGTGACATCAATCTCGGCAGCCCAATCCGGTAAGGCAACATCTGAAACCTGGCCAAAAATACTGGCGGCGTTGCGACGCCCGCCAAACGGCATATTGATCAGAACAGCCACGCCCCGGTCCTGTGCCATGGGTAAAATCTCTTCGTCTGCGCTGCGGTTGGCAATGGAATAATCCACCTGGATGAAATCCAGACGATGTTGTCGCATCGCTGATTTCAGATCTTCGTACTGGCTGTCACGCGAAGTGCTGCACCCGACGTAGCCGATTCGCGCATCTGACCGCAGATTCATCAGAAGAGGGATCACTTTCTCGGTCTGGTTAAAATTATGCACCTGGATCAGGTCAATGTGATCAGTACGTAGTCGCGCAAATGCTGCCTCGATGTCCGCCATCGTGACATCACCACGTGTCGATGTCTTGGTGGCCAGAAAGAGCTTGTCTCGATTGCCATTTTCCTGGGTCAACCGACCGATCACGTCTTCTGAGTTACCATAAGAATGTGCTGTGTCGATAACCTGACCTCCAAGCCCAGGTAACTCTTGCAGCAGTGTTTGAATCCTCTCCAGAACCTCCGGATCTTCAGTTCCAAACTGGTTTGTGCCCACCCCAACCACCGGCAGCTCTTTGCGGCTGGACGGGATGGTGCGGGTAATCAATGGCAACGCATTGCTTGCAGCGAACAGTGAGTTTGCACCTGCCAGTGTCAGCCCGGCAGTGGCCAGGGTGCCTGTTTTGATGAGTTCGCGACGTGAGATGCGGAATTTTGCCATGACCATGTTCCTCAGAGATAAACGGGAAAGGCTACTTTCAGTGAAGTGATTTTTCAGTGAAAAGGATGCTGCCGAATGATGTTTTCACTGCGCTCCGGGCCGGTGGAAACAATATGAATGGGTACGCCAGTGAGTTCTTCCATACGTCTGAGGTAAGCACGGGCGTTTTCGGGAAGCTGATCAGGGTCGGTTGCGCCTCGCACGCTTTCAGTCCAACCCGGATGGGTCTCGTACACCGGCTCAAGATCAGCCCAGTCAACCACATCAAGTGGTGGTGTCTGCAATGTCTTACCGTTGAGGCGATAGGCATTGCAAATTTTCAGTTCTTGGAAACCATCGAGCACATCAAGCTTGGTGACACACAGCCCGGTTACGCCGTTTAGCTGGACCATGCGCCTGAGTGCTACCGCATCCAGCCAACCACAACGACGTGGTCTTCCGGTGGTTGCACCGAATTCATCACCACGCTTTGCAATTTGTGCCCCGTCGTCATCAAACAGCTCGGTGGGGAACGGCCCGCCACCGACTCTAGTGACATATGCCTTGGTGATGCCCAGCACATAATCAATCGCATCAGGCCCCACACCGGCACCGGTGCACACACCGCCAACCGTCGTATTTGAAGAAGTAACAAATGGGTAAGTCCCATGGTCGATATCCAGCAAGCTGCCCTGGGCGCCTTCAAACATGATCTGCTTGCCAGCGCTGCGCAATTCATAAAGACGGGTACTGACATCTGAAACCATGGGGGCGAAATACTCACCCAGCCCAATGGCATTTTGAAGCACTGCATCAAAATCCAGTGGCTCGACGCCGAAGCGTTTCTCAAGCACAAAATTGTGATAATCGAGCACCGGCTCCAGCCGTTCAGCCAATCGCGCGGGATTCAACAGGTCCGTGGTTCGTAAACCCCGCCGGGCGACTTTGTCCTCGTAGGCAGGCCCGATTCCACGACAGGTCGTGCCAATGGCTTTCTTGCCCAGGGCTTGTTCCCGTGCGGTATCCAGGCTGACGTGATAAGGAAGGATCATGGCGCAGGCCGGCGAGATTTGAATTCGATCACGGACTGTCACACCACCTGCTTCGAGGCGTTCGATTTCTGATTTGAGTGCTTCAAGCGAAAGGACGACGCCGTTGCCGATAAAACACTCGACGCCTGGATTCAGGATTCCGGCGGGGATCAGGTGAAGAACCGTTTTCTCGCCTCCAATGACCAGGGTATGGCCGGCATTGTGACCGCCCTGGAACCGGACGACAGCGTCGGTTTCACGGCTCAGCAAGTCAACGATCTTGCCTTTGCCTTCATCTCCCCATTGTGTGCCCAGCACAACAATACTCTTTGCCATTGAGTGGTTTTCCTCGAAGGAACTCTGCGCGCTCAGCGCAATACGTTAAGCATGATCGCACCAATCAGCATACTGATCACACCGCCAATTCGCACGGTCTTTGGATTGATCTGAGACAGATCCTTCATGGTTTTTTGCCAGAAGGTCGGCGACAGGAACGGCAAAAGGCCCTCGATAATCAGGACGAGGGCCAGTGCGGTGAGCAGTTCGTTTGCCATGGATTCAGGGAATCAGCTGGTCATTGCCTCACTGTGTCGTCTCCGAAATAATCGAAGAAACTCGAGGAAGGATCAATCACCATTACGTCCTGGTTGCCGCCGAAGGAATTGCCATAGGCCTGCAAACTGCGATAGAAGGCGTAGAACTCCTCATCCTGCCCGTACGAATCGGCATAGATTCGCGTTGATACGGCATCGCCCTCACCTCGAATCACCTGGCCATCACGCTCTGCATCAGCGAGAATCACCTGGACCTGCCTGTCCGCATCCGCACGAATGCGCTCAGCCTCTTCGCGACCCTCAAAGCGGTAGCGATTGGCTTCTTTCTGACGATCAGCAGCCATTCTTCGGAACACAGATTCACGCACGTCTTCGGGAAGCTCAACGGCCTTGATTCGAACATCGACGATGTCGATTCCGAATTCCTGTGCTGCTTCATTGGCCGCCTGCTGAATGTCCTGCATGGTGCTGACACGCTGCTCGGATACAACCTCGGCCAGGGTTCGACTGGCGATCTGGTTACGAATACGGTCCTTGATAATACTGTCAAGGCGATTTAGAGCGTTACGCTCATTACCCTGGGTCGAAATATAGAACTGGGCGACGTCAATAATCCGCCACTTGATGAATGAATCCACAATCACGAACTTCTGCTCGGAGGTGATCATGTTTTCCGGCGGGGTATCAAGAGTCAGAATGCGCTTGTCAAATTTCCGCACATTATTGATAAACGGCGTCTTGAAATGTAGCCCTGGCTCGTAATCGGCTTTCAGCACCCGACCGAGTTGGAATTTGAGTGCAAACTCCGTTTCTGAAACGGTGAATATGCTGTTAAGCCCGACAAAGCCGGCCAATGCAACTAGAATAAGTATCAGAGCACGGTTCATTGTCTGCCCTCCCTGCGGGTACTGCGGTTCGGTCCACTGTCGGTGCCGATCGGAGCATTGGGCGCTATCACAGGCGGCATGGTCTGGCTCCTGTCACCCTGTATTGTTCCACTACCAAGCTGGTCAAGCGGCAGGTAAAGCACGTTGCCGCTGCCCTGGGCGTCAATCATGACCTTGTTTGATCGGGCATAAACACTCTCAAGTGTCTGAACATAAAGTCGTTTACGAGTGATCGCAGGTGCCTGCAGATATTCTTCAAGCACTGCATTGAACCGGGATGTTTCACCTTCTGCCAGCGCAATGGTCGCTTCCTTATAACCCTCCGCTTCCTGAACCGTGCGCGCTGCACGTCCCCTGGCTTCCGGAATCACACTATTGGCATGCACTCGTGCTTCCTCGATGAACCGTTCGCGATCTTCCCGGGCACGGATAACGTCTGAGTATGCTTCCCGCACCTGCGCCGGTACATTCACGTCCTCGAGGTTAAACTGGGTCACCAGGATTCCGATCTCGTAGCGATCAAGGGTTTCCTGCAGGACGCGACGCGTCTCGACAGCGACCTGTTGGCGCTGACCACCCTCAAGAATGGCATCCAGGCGGTTGGTACCAACCGATTCACGCAGCGCACTTTCTGCCGCTTGTTGAACCGTAATTTCAGGATCACGAACGTTGAACAGAAATTGTTGAGCATCCGATACCCGGTACTGAATCTTGTACTGGAACTCAATGAGATTTTCATCCTCGGTGAGCATGTGACCGCGATCCTCAACCTCACGAACCTCGCTGACGTTAACCGGCAGCATGGTTTCGAGCGGAGAAGGCAGCGTCAGGTTAAAACCGGGAGACAGCGTTCGGTTGTATTCACCGAAGCGCAATACCACGCCCTGTTCAGCCTCATCCACAATGTGTACCGAGTAGTAAGCAGCCCACAAAAGGGCAACAATGACGAGGATTGAAATCAATCCGCCACCTCCACCGCCGCCTTGTGAGTTTTCACTACGACCTTTGCCGCCGCCACCGAAAATGGTCTTCAGTCTGCGGTTGACGTTCTGAAAGACCTCGTCAAGGTCAGGTGGTTGTTGACCTGACTTCCAAGGGTCTTTGTCGCCCTTACCGGGTTCTTTCCAGGGCATTCAATTCTCCTAATATTTCGCGAATGGCTACGACGTTAAGCAAGCTGAGGCCCAACGAGGGGGGTTTCAAGTGCAGGGGGCGCACTAAATCGGTGTTTGGTCGAATAAAAGCTCGCGTGCGGTTTGTCCGGTCTTGCCGGGCTGGGATGCCAGTTTCACAGCCGTCTTGCGGGGAACATCAACCTGCAATTTCCAGCTTCCATTATTGGCAATCCGTTCTTCACTGACCACACCGAGTTCAAATAATTGCGCGCGGAACCTGGCATCCTCGCCGGCAAGTTCGATCCAGGTCTGAATATGATCTCTTGCCAGTTCGCCTGCGATCACTTCACGCAGAATATCCAGGCCTTCACCATCACGTGCGCTCAAACGGACTCCGGTCGTCTTGCCGTCCTCCGAACAAATTTTCTCGACTGGCAGGTCAGTGAGGTCTACTTTGTTGTAAACACGAATCACAGAAATATCATCCGCACCGATGGCTTCCAGCACTTCATCCACCTCGGCCTGGCGCTCCATTCGATATGGGTCTGATGCATCGATGACATGCAGAAGGACATCAGCATCCCGCGCTTCCTGGAGCGTGGAACGAAAGGCTGCGACCAGCTCATGTGGCAGGTCGCTGACAAAACCGACGGTATCTGCCAGCAATACGTCGCCACAATGCATGCCTTCAACTTTCCTGACCGTGGGATCGAGCGTATCGAAGAGTCGGTCGTTGGCATGGACCTCCGCTTCGGTCAGCTGATTGAACAAGGTGGATTTTCCGGCATTGGTATATCCGACCAGCGCCAGCAAAGGTGCGCCTGAGCGTTTGCGCTGGCGGCGACTCTGATCGCGTTGCTTTCCGACTTTTTCCAGGCGGAGCCCCAGTTGACGAATGCGTTTGCCAATCAGGCGCCGATCCGTTTCAAGCTGCGTTTCACCTGGTCCGCGCAGACCAATACCACCTTTTTGCCTCTCAAGGTGAGTCCAGCCACGCACCAGGCGGGTGGACAAATGACGAAGTTGCGCCAGCTCTACCTGGAGTTTGCCTTCATATGATTTGGCTCTTTGGGCAAAAATATCGAGAATCACGGTTGCACGGTCCAGTACCTGGACTTCGCAGCGTTTTTCAAGATTTCGCTGCTGAACAGCGCTAAGAGATTCGCTGACCAGCACAACATCAGCGCCGCGCTGTTTGACGGTATCGACCAGCTCTTCGACTTTGCCGCTGCCAACAAAATACTTTGCGCCCGGGCGATCACGCGGGGCGACAACGATGTCGACAATATTGACGCCGGCAGAAAGTGCCAGCTCACGAAATTCTTCGAGGGATTCCGGACCGGTTGTCCGAAACTGCGGATGCAAAATGACCGCGCGATTTCCTCGTTCTGCGCGCTCGATCAAGGGTTTATCAGCACTCCGATTTTAACTTTCTTCTTCCTCGTCAAACAGGCGCACGTTCCTGGCCGGTACGACCGTGGAAATGGCGTGTTTGTAGATCATCTGGCTGACCGAGTTCTTGAGCAGAACAACGAACTGGTCAAATGACTCGACCTGTCCCTGCAGCTTGATGCCGTTGACGAGATAGATGGATACCGGCACGCGTTCCCGGCGCAGTGCGTTGAGGAATGGCTCTTGTAGTGATTGACCCTTTGACATGGCCGCTCTCCTTCTTATTAGTTCACCCACGCTGCCTGTCTGACCCGGTAATCAACATCTGAAACCCTGTGCGCGGTAACAGACAACATGGTGTTCTTTAAGGTCTATTCAAGGAATGGACCGATAAATCTGGCGACTTCGTTGAACAGTGACTGTTGTGCCTCTTCAGCATGTGAATCATACCACAGGGCGCTGGATTCCCGGCGTAACCAGGTTAATTGACGTTTCGCCAGTTGCCGGGTGGCCGCGAGGGCTTTTTCAACCATCTCATCGCGGCTGATCTCTTCTTCCATGTATTCCCATGCCTGGCGATAATTAACGCAGCGCATGCTTGGCATATCCCTGTCGAGCGCATAACGCGATCGCAGCATTTTCATTTCATCCAGAAACCCGGCGGCGAGCATGATGTGAAAACGTCTTTCTATCTGCTCATGGAGCTGGTTGCGCGATTCGGGACAAACCACCACCTTCAATACCCGATAACCCAGGGAACGCTCAACACCCTGTTGCTGCAGAACACTGATCTTCTCACCGCTCATCATGATGACTTCCAGCGCACGCTGGATACGCTGGCGGTCATTGGGATGAATGGCGTTGGCCGCCACCGTATCAAGCTTTCGCAGGCGTGCATGCAGCACGGGCCAGCCTTCAACTGCAGCCTCGGCCTCCAGTTCACGCCGAATGGTTTCACTGGCCGGGGGTAACTCGGCCAGGCCGCTTAGCACGGCTCGAAAATAAAGCATGGTCCCGCCTACCAGCAGAGGAATTTGCCCATCACGCGTTGCCTTGTGCATCTCGATCAGGGCTTCATCATGAAATTCTGCTGCCGAATAGGTTTCCGTCGGATTACGAATATCGATCAAAGCATGCGGTGCAATCGCCAGCGTCTCGGCGTCCGGCTTGGCAGTGCCAATATCCATGTCCCGGTATACGTTCGCTGAATCCACGCTGATGATGGAAAACGGGTGACGACGCACCAGTTCAACGGCCGAAGCTGTTTTTCCTGATGCGGTCGGGCCCATCAAAAAAACTGCCGGTGGCAGCGACTGATCGTTGTTTTCCATCAGCGGCCCCTCAAAAACAGTCGATCCAGCGCGTCCATATCCAATTGGACCCATGTTGGACGGCCATGATTGCATTGACCGGAGCGTTCGGTGCGCTCCATGTCACGTAAAAGTGCATTCATCTCCGCAATGCTGAGTTGTCGATTTGCACGAACTGAACCGTGACATGCCATGGTGGAAAGCAATTCGTTGGCGGCCGTTTCCACTCTTGCAGTTGCATCCACGGCCACGTTGGTCGTGGCTTTTTCACCTTCCATCTGGACAAGATCTGAAAGCACATCCCGCAATAGCGACTCAATATCGCCTTCAGCCAGGAGAGCTGGCACCTGCCGGACCACCAGCGAATCCGGACCATTCCGGTCGACCTGGAATCCCAGCTCTTCAAGTCGCCTGGCAGACTCCTCGGCTACATCCGCTTCTGCTTCGCTGACGAACATGCTGATGGGCACCAGCAATCGTTGTGAACGGATACCATCCGCCTCATGGCGGGATTTGAGCTGCTCATAAGTAATGCGCTCATGTGCAGCATGCATATCCGTCATAACAAGACCGATGGCATTTTGCGACAGGATGTAAACCCCGTGAAGCTGTGCAAGCGCAAAACCCAGTGGTGGCACTTCACCATCCTGATCAGCAATTTCCCGGGCCGAGTGTTCGGCCTGGTCCAGCACGCGGGCGTAGGCTGTGATTTGCTCACTCACCGGCATGTTCATCGTCTGTTGGCCAAAATTGGCGCCACCGGAAAATGCTGTGCCGCTAACGGCCGGAAGGTCTGACTGGCCCAGGCCACTGCCTGGTCGTGGCGCACCACCGCCTTGTCCTGAGGACCCAATTGCCCGATGCAGGGATGAATAGAGAAAATTATGAATTGACCTGCCGTCGCGAAAGCGAACTTCTGCTTTCTGTGGATGGACATTCACGTCCACCCCTTCTGCCGGCATCTCAAGGTACAACACGAAGGCCGGGTGACGACCGTGGTAAAGGACATCCTGGAAGGCCTGGCGCACGGCATGCGCAATCAGGCGGTCGCGAACTGCCCTGCCATTTACAAAGAAAAACTGTTGATCGGCCTGCGCCCGGTTATAACGGGCTTCAGCCACCCAGCCACCCAGTGACAATGGGCCACGCTGTTCGTTGATTTCCAAAACATGTTCTATGAATTCGGCCCCACAGACAGACTTCAATCGCCTCAGACGGGCCGCTTCATCGTTTGCAGGCGTTTCACGCATGCTGGTGTTTCCGTTGTGTGACAGTTCGAAAGCCACATCAAAACGAGCAAGGGCATGCCTCTGGATCAGCTGGCGTACGTGCTTGTACTCGGTCTGGTCAGTGCGCAGAAATTTTCGACGGGCAGGTACATTGTGAAACAGGTCTGTGACCTCTACCCGTGTCCCCTCTTCGATGGCTGCGGGTTCGGGCTCACCGATTTCCCCGTTCCGAACCTTCACCTGCCAGCCATGTGGACTGCCTCTGGTTCGGGAAGTCAGCTGTAATCGCGAAACCGATGCAATGCTGGGCAGGGCTTCACCCCTGAATCCCAGGGTCGCCACTTGCTCCAGGTCATCCAGAGAAGCAATCTTGCTGGTGGCGTGTCTTTGCAAGGCCATGCCCAGCTCTTCTTTTGCAATGCCGCGGCCATCATCCACGATCCTGATCAGGCGCTTGCCGCCCGATTCGAGATTAATGCTGATTGAACGTGAGCCTGCATCCAGGCTGTTTTCGACCAATTCCTTGACCACAGAAGCAGGCCGATCAACCACTTCGCCTGCGGCGATCTGGTTGACGAGATGGTCAGGAAGTAACGTGATTGACAATTGAGGCAGCTTACAGTGGTTAACGCGCCTGAACGGTAAGGTAAATCAGAACATTTGGCAAACGCAGGATTGATGGGGTCAGAGTCAAGGGACAGAGTAAGACTCAGGTTTCGGACTTTGCTCACAAAATTCAGTTTGTAATCTGTCCCTTGACTCTGACCCCGTTGCTAACCCCGTTACTAGGTTGTTGGAATCACAAGTGTTGAGCCAATATGGATCACATCGCCCTTGATATTGTTTGCGGTTCGCAGCCTGTTGAGCGGCACCTGGTAACGAGTGGCGATACCGCCCAGGGTGTCACCGCGAACCACCACGTATTTCATCTGCTTGCGATTGGCAGCAATCCAGGTTCCCGGTGGCGGGCTGAAGTAGAAGTAATCCTGTATGCCGCTGGCTATCGCATTCGCGAGGCGGGCCTGGTGCACCGGATCGCGAAGCTTGCGCTCTTCGTTCGGGTTACTGATAAACGCGGTCTCAACCAGAACTGAAGGAACATCCGGTGACTTCAGAACCAGGAAATTGGCGCTTTCCACGTGCTTCTTGTGCATTTTTCCGACTGAATTCATGGAGCTGAAAATACTCTTGGCAACGGCATTACTTGCTTCCATGGTTGCACTCTGGGAAAGGTCGAGCAGTACCGAGGCCAGCATCTCGTCCTTGTCTGACAAGGTCACGCCGCCCACCAGGTCTGACTTATTCTCCTTGGCAGCGGTGAGTCGCGCATACTCACTGGATGCACCGCGCTGGTTCAACACAAACACCGAACCGCCTGCGACACTGCGTTTCTTGAAGGCATCTGCATGGATGGAAACGAACAAATCAGCACGGTTCCGACGTGCTTTCTCAAAACGATCACGATGAGGGACGTAGTAGTCGCCAGTGCGAGTCAGGACGCCTCGCATACCAGGCCGCTCATCAATGGTGGCCTTGAGTTTGCGAGCGATTGCCAGCACCACGTCTTTCTCACGCGACTTGTTTTGCCCGATTGCGCCCGGGTCCTCGCCACCATGACCCGCATCGATTGCGATCACGACGTCACGGTTGAGCGTTTGTACATCAGAAATCTTCTTTGGTGCGCCGTGATGCTTCTGGTCGTCGGAATACAGATCAATGACCAGGCGATGTCCGTACTGTCCGGTCGGGTTAAGAAGAAAACTCTTGATTTTCGTGCCCTGCTCAAGATCAAGCACCACCCGCAACGTTCCCTCACGTGGTTCGCCATGACGTACGCCGGTGATGACACCTGCGTACTCAGACTCGAAATTGAGATGGCCCTCAAGGCTGGATCCATGCAGATCGACAACCACGCGATGCGGGTCTTCAAGGGTGAAAAGCTGGTATTCGGCGCGGGAATCAAGATCGATTACCGCACGCGTCTTGGCCGGATCTGTCCAGACCCGGAACCCGCTGACATCGGCAGCCATTGACATGGCCGGGAGCAGCAGGGAAAACAAGGCAATGACAGGGCGCATTGTCATTGGTCTCATGACCCCCAGTAGTAGATGTGCTAATGATGAATTGAAAATCGTGAAATTGCAAGGGTTTCTCTTAAAAAACCGCTAGATACAAACCAAAGCTAGAAAAGAATATCTGAATCACTCGGAAAGTGTACGAACCAGGGTCTCACCAATCTCTGTATTGGCCACAGCAGTCAACTCGCGCTCAAGAATTGAGTCTGAAAAAACCAGCCTGATATCAGCCGATGGAATTTCCTGTCCACCCCTGGTTGGCCATTCAACCAGGAGAACCGTGGAATTCCTGAAAAGGTCCCTCAAGGCAAGAAATTCAAGCTCAAGCTCGTCATTAACCCGGTATAGATCCAGGTGAAGCAACTCTAACCCTTTGAAATTATAGCGTTCAAGCAGCCCGTAAGTTGGGCTTTTGACTCGCCCTTCATAACCCAGTGAACGGGCCAGAGCGCGCACGAATGTAGTTTTACCAGCACCCAGGGGTCCCTCAAGATAGACCACCACGGGCGGTTTGAGATGGCTGGCGAACGAGGCGGCGAAACGCTCCAGGTGAGCTTCGTCCGGCAATTCTCGTTGAGTTCTTGAATAATTCACGAATCTGAACGCGTCTTTTGGCCCGGATTTAACACAGACGGCAGAAAACGTGTGATATCAGAAGCAATCATTCCCCGCTCTCCGATTTCTGCAGCCGCAACATCAGCAGCAGCAGCGTGAGCTGTAACCCCTACCCTCGCAGCCGCCCATGCATCCAGGCCTTGCGCCAACATGGCACCAATGACGCCGGCCAGCACGTCTCCGGTCCCACCGGAAGCCATACCCGGGTTGCCCAGCGGGCAGATTGCATAGCGCCCTGCAGGATCAGAAATGACCGTGCCACAACCCTTGAGAACAGCCACGCAACCACCCTGGCGTGCCAGCTCCTTCGCTGCGCTTATCCTGTCGTTTTGAATAACCCGTGAATCCACACCAAGCAACCGGCCTGCCTCAGCTGGATGAGGCGTCATGATGACCTGACTGCCATGTTCAGAAATTCTCTCGAGCGCTGATTCTTTTGCGATCAGGTTGAGTGCATCGGCATCAACCACCATTGGCCCCACATGGTCCCGACATGCATTCAGCATTTCAACGGACCAACTGGATTGACCCAGGCCAGTGCCCAGAACGACAACATCAGCCTGTTTCAGCAAAGCACGAACAATACTTCCTGCTTCAGCATCCCTGACCATTAATTCCGGGCACCCACTATTCAATGTTGATGCATGCTCAGGGTGCGTGACCAGGGTGACTTTTCCACCACCTGAGCGAAGAGCAGCCTCTCCACAAAGACGCAATGCACCGCTCATCCCGGCATCACCACCGATTCCCAGGATCCAACCAAAGTGTCCCTTGTGACTGTTTTTATGACGCTTTTTCAGATATCGGGAAATGAGGAATTCATGAATCAATTCTCCTGAAGTGAAATTCCGCTGATAAACCGAATCCGGTACACCCAGGCGATCAAACTTCAACAGCCCGGAGCAGTCGGGTCCGTCTGCTGTATACAAACCACGCTTGCGTCCAATGAATGTGACAGTCATCTCAGCCTTGACAGCGAGACCCATGATGCGTCCGGTATCTGAATTCAGACCCGATGGAACATCAACTGCAACAGTCACCGCATCTGACAGGTTTATCCTTTTTATGACTTCCGCATAATCACCCTCGGGTGGGCGATCAAGCCCCGTCCCAAGCAAGGCATCAACCACGAGGTCGATCCTTCCAAGGCGTGCAGGCGATTCTGGCTCTGCTTGCCCACCCGCATGGATCCAGCGCTGCGCTGCAAGTGCCGCATCTCCCCTGAGGGCATCGGGAGGTTTCAGTGCGTAAAGTTTGCAGCTGATCCCCTGCTCCAGGGCCAGTCTCGCCACGACATAACCATCCCCGCCATTATTTCCGCCGCCACAAACCACCAGCCAGCGCTGACGATCCGGGTACTGATTGCGAATGGCCTCAAACACTGACTGCCCTGCCCGCTCCATCAGTTCCAGGCCGGCAATTCCATGATCTTCTATGGCACACCGGTCCAACTCCCGAACCTGGGAGGCAGTGTACAAACGCTGGTTGGCGGCTGTAGGCTGGGGTTTATCCGACATATCGGTCATTGGGAAATTATAACGTTGAACAGGGATCGCCAAAGTCCAGATTCCGACGGCCAGGCAAAAAAAACGATCCAGCCTGGCGAAGACGGGATGAATGGTCTGGCCGAACAAATCAGGAAATGGAGCAAGGAACTCGGGTTTCAAGCGCTCGGCATCAGTGATACTTCCCTGAACGAGCACGAAAAACGGCTCAATCAATGGCTGTCTGACGGTTTCCAGGGCGAAATGGAATATATGTCTCGTCATGGTACACGCCGCAGCCGGCCCGATGAGTTGATCCCCGGCACGGTGCGCGTGATCTGCGTGCGTATGGACTATCTTCCGAATGAAGCAAGAACGGCCGAATCACTCATGGAAGAACACGACAAAGCGCTGATCTCACGTTATGCACTGGGACGCGATTATCACAAGGTGATGCGCAACCGATTGCAAAAACTCTGCAATCGGATCAAGGATGAGATTGGTGAATTTGGCTACCGGGTATTTGTCGATTCTGCGCCAGTTCTGGAAAAAGCCCTTGCCGAGAAAGCCGGCCTGGGCTGGATTGGCAAACATAGCAATGTCCTGAGCCGCGATGCCGGCAGCTGGTTTTTCCTCGGCGAGATTTACACTGACCTGCCATTGCCAATCGATCAGCCGGCGCAGAATCATTGCGGGGACTGCCGTCGCTGTATTGACATCTGCCCCACCAACGCCATCGTGGAGCCTTACAGAGTCGACGCCAGGCGATGTATTTCCTATCTGACCATTGAACTGCGAAGCGCCATACCGGAAAACCTGCGCGCGGGCATCGGCAATCGGATTTTCGGATGTGACGATTGCCAGGCAGTGTGCCCATGGAACCGATTTGCACAGTTCAGCCAGGAAGATGATTTCAAACCCAGACCCGGCCTGGACGCGGCCAGCCTGATTGAATTATTTTCCTGGTCGAAGCAGCAATTCCTTGAGAAAACGCTGGGCAGCGCCATCAGGCGCATCGGTCATGAGTGCTGGCTGAGAAACATCGCAGTTGCCCTTGGAAACGCCATCGCCAATGCGCCAGCAACTGCGACATCAACAGATGCAATCATAAATGCACTGCATAGCCGCTCAAATCACCCCTCTCCACTGGTTCGAGAGCACGTGGCGTGGGCGCTCGCGCAACATTCAACAACCTGATCCAACACGCTGTGGCCTGTGCTATGCTTGCGCGTTAGCGATTTCAGTTGCCTGGCGATCCGTCTGATGTCAATAACGGGCCGGGTATTCCGGAGGAAACGAACTTGAACGTCATCACACAACTAGAAACCCTAAGAAATTACGGCGGGAAAGCCCGAACCAAAGGCCTTTCGGACGACATCATTCAGGATTTTTCTGAACGTGATTCAAGGCTGTCTGAGGCCATTGAAGATGCAATCAGTCAGTTTGACCAGTTGCTGGGTGAATACCCTGAATTGCTGGCAATGAGTGAGGCTGACCAGATCAGGAGCATCCAGTCAGGCATGGTCAATTTCTATGCCCAGGATTCGGTCAGCCCCTTTGTGACCCTGGCTGCCCGCGGCCCCTGGATCATTACACTCAAAGGTGCGGTGGTTCACGATAGTGGCGGATACGGCATGCTTGGTTTTGGACATGCGCCGAAACACATCCTTGAAGCCATGAGTGGCAAACAGGTGATGGCCAATGTGATGACGTCCAGCATCAGCCAGAAACGACTGACCGATGCACTCAGCAGGGAAATTGGTCACAGCCGGGAAGACGGTTGTCCCTTTTCACACTATCTGTTTTTGAACAGTGGATCTGAGTCCGTCACGGTTGCAGCCAGGATTTCAGACATCAACGCCAAAATCATGACCGATCCGGGCGGACGATATGCCGGCTGCCAGATCAGGAAAATCGGTTTGTCCAGGGCATTCCACGGCAGAACGGACCGCCCTGCCCAGTTCTCTGACTCAACACGGAAGACGTACAGCAAGCATCTGGCCAGCTTCCGTGACAACAACAGCCTGATCACGGTTGACCCGAACAATTCGGAACAACTGAAGCAGGCTTTCGAATGGGCAGAAGAAAACAACGTATTTATCGAAGCACTGTTTGTAGAGCCGGTGATGGGTGAAGGTGATCCTGGAATGGCGATCACGCCTGAGTTCTACCAGACCGCCAGGGAATGCACGCGCCAGCACGGGTCGCTTATGCTGGTCGACTCCATCCAGGCTGGCCTGCGTGCTCACGGCGTTCTGTCAATCTGTGACTACCCGGGTTTTGAGAAACTCGACCCACCGGACATGGAAACTTACTCCAAGGCACTCAACGGGGGTCAGTACCCACTCTCCGTGCTTTCAATGACCCCTGAAACAGCCTCAATGTATCGTCATGGCGTGTACGGCAACACCATGACCAGCAACCCACGCGCGATGGAAGTGGCCTGCGCGGTGCTTGACTCGCTGACGCCTGAACTTCGTAACAACATCCGTGTGCGAGGTCAGGAGTTTGTTGACAAGTTGCTCGACCTGCAGAACGAGTTGGGAGATGCGATCACTGGAATCCAGGGAACCGGCCTGTTATTCAGCGCTGAGCTCAAAAGTGACCGCTACCGTGGATATGGCATTGATTCGACCGAAGAATATATGCGAATCAATGGCATCAATGTAATCCATGGCGGCGAGAACTCCCTGCGTTATACACCGCACTTTGCAATCACGTCAGAAGAGGTGGACCTGATCATCAATGCCACCCGCACTGCCTTGATTGAAGGTCCGGTAAAAGCTGAAAGTAAAGAGCCAGAAGCGGCAAGCGCTGCGGCCTGAACGAATCACAGAAAAGAAAAAGCGGGCTGGCCAGGGTAGGACTGTTGCGCCCGGAGAAGGAGCCAGCCCGCTGTTCACAATACCCGCCTGAAAGAAGCCAGGAGAGGAGTGCCTGGAACCAGGAGTCAGGAGCGGGTCGGTGAATCAATCGTATTGAGCCTTAGTGCATTCCTGATATCCGCACCATCTGATCAAGAACGTATGGCATCAACCAGGCAGCGCCCAGCAGAGCCACCAGACCCAATGCATTCATTGCAACGGAAAAACCCATCTTCATTGCTGTCAATCCTCGACCAATCATGAGCAACCACCTTCTGCATCAATTCATTGGCCTCTAATAAAACACGGCCCATTCTCAAAGCCTGAGAATGGGCCGCAAATATTTCAGAATTTTTTTGGGAAAGGCGTTTTTAAGCTTCGTTACTTTGATCCACAGATTCAGCCTCGTTGGCAGCACCCAACCCTTCCTGTGAACCTGCTGGTGCCGACTCCGAATCCATCTCAATGGCAGACCCCGAATCACCCGAACTACCCGGTCCAGCGGATTCCACGTACTCGGAATGACTTTCGGCAGAGAGCGGCTTACCATCAATCCCCGGCTCAGGTACAAAATCCTGGTAAGTCGGAAATGCCAAAACGACAATGGCAGCGATCATCACAACACTGATAACCAGCTCGAAAAGAAAGTAACCGCGCGCACGGCGAGGTGACTGATTGGACTTTGAATGCAAAACAGATAACATCCGTGTTCCCCCTTAAATCTTGCTTTGTCCACCATCCATGGTGGTCGTGAACCTCTAAGCATAACCGAATCAGGGCCTTATGGCGAGAATCTGAAAATCAATCGCCACCGGGGGCTTTGCTGTTAACCGCTAATCGGACTGCTTTGCCTGCGCCCCGCTGTATTGCTCAGACATGTCATTGATCACGTCAGAAACGATTTCCCGCAGTGAATCAGGCCCTATGACTTCGACATCGGAACCATATCTGAGAATGTCCATGATCAGCTCCCGCGCATGACTGAAAGGAACGCGCAAACGCCAGGATCCATCGTCCTCGAAATGCCCCTGCTGGTCAGGGTGCCAGCTTTCCTCGGATATCCAGCGCGACATTTCGGGAGAAAATCGCAAATCTGCCAGGTGTTCTGCCGGGCCGGAAAAAATGCCATAGGACTGGTCGAAATGCTCGGACATCACGGCATCCGCAACATCGCGAGCGTTTTCCGGAACACGCTTCAATTCCCTGATCCGCTCCAGCGCGAAACTTCGCAGCCCATCAGCCACGTGACACCATGCATCCAGGTACCATGAATTTCGGTACTGGGTCAGACGCTGAGGTGAAATAGTGCGTTGGCTCAGCTCATCCCGGCGCCTTCCGTGATAACTGATTTCAAGACGCTGATGATCAGCGAGTGCACCCAGTACGTCCTGAAACAGGTGAGCAGGAACAGCGCGTCCGGCAACCGGCTGCAAATGGATTCGGGATGCCGCATCTCCGGCGTCCACACCCTTCTGCCGCAGCAATGCATTGATTCGTCCCTGCAAAGACTCCAGTTCGTCTTCCAGCAAACCCGGCTGCACATTGCCAAGAACCTGCCTCGCAGTCAGCAATGCCTGCAATTCGTCCGGGCTGATCCAGATTCCGGGGAGTTCAAATGGCTGATCGTAGCTGCGGTCGTAGTAAAACCCGCGGTTGTCCTCATCCTGTTCAATCGGTGCACCCAGGAAATCCCGCAACTCGGCAACCAGGCGATAAAGGGTGGCTTGTGAGCACTCCAGCCGCTCCATCAAATCCTGGCGCGAGATTGGCGTGCGGCGCTGATTGAGAATGTTGTGGAGGTGATAAAGCCTTTCGACTTTTGACATGAATTAACCCGCGGCTTGCGCTTCCCTCTTGATGACAAATTCGATGGCACGGGCGATTCGCCTCAGGCTTCGATCACGCCCGACCAGCAACAATGTACTGTCTATGGAGGGCGAGATAGCCGTTCCGGTCAGGGCGACGCGCAGTGGCTGCGCGATCTTGCCCATTCCCACCTCAAGCTCAGCCGCCGTTTCCCGAACGGCCGCATTAAGCGACTCAGCCTGCCAGTCATCAAGCGCTGCAAGTCGTTCTGAAATGGCCGTTAGAGGCTGGCGTGCGACGGGACGCAAGTGTTTTTTTGCAGCAACAGGATCAAAATCACCAAGCGGCTCATAAAAGCAACGACTCTGCTCCGCCATCTCTTTGAGCGTGGTAACGCGATCAGCCTGAACCTCGACCAGTTCAGGCAGGCCTGGTCCTGCTTTTGAATCAATTTCCAGTGCATCAAAATGCCATTGCAACTCGTCGGCAACCCGTTCGCGATCCAGGCTCTTCATGTAATGCTGGTTTAGCCAGTCGAGCTTGGACGTATTGAAAGCAGACGCCTTACGATTCACGTCATCAATGTCGAACAGCTCTATCATTTCTTCCAGCGTGAATACTTCACGGTCACCGTGGGACCAGCCAAGCCGAACCAGGTAGTTGAGCAACGCTTCAGGCAGATAACCGTCATCCCGATACTGCATGACGCCGACAGCACCATGCCGCTTTGAAAGCCGGGCGCCATCATCCCCAAGGATCATCGGAACATGAGCAAAGACGGGTGGCTCGGCACCCAGCGCACGGTAGATATTGATCTGGCGAGGAGTGTTGTTGATGTGATCATCACCCCGGATGACCTCAGTAATGCCCATATCAATGTCATCAACGACCACAGTAAAATTGTATGTGGGTGTGCCATCAGGGCGCGCGATGACGAGATCATCCAGCTCATTATTGGATATGGCGATTCGCCCGCGAACGCGATCATCGAAAACAACATCACCATCATCCGGATTCCGAAACCGTACCACCGGACTGACATCCGCCGGAACATCCTCACGTTCGCGGCAAAAACCGTCGTAACGGGGTTTCAGTCCGTTTGCCATGGCTTCTTCACGGAGGTTATCAATTCGTTCACGCGAGCAGTAGCAGTGGTAAGCCCGGCCATCAGCCAGCATTGAATCGATGACCTCGGCATAGCGATCAAAGCGCTTGCTCTGGTAAAACGGCCCCTCGTCATAATCCAGGCCAAGCCAGTTCATACCATCGAGAATGGCCTGTACCGACTCCTGGGTTGATCGTTCCCGGTCGGTATCCTCAATTCTCAGTATGAAAACACCCTGCGAATGTCGTGCCTGCAGGTAACAAAAAAGGGCTGTCCGTGCACCTCCAACGTGAAGGTATCCGGTAGGGCTTGGGGCAAATCGTGTTCGAGTACTCATGGGGGCGGGATTTTAACAGAGTCCACGGTCTTCAACTGCAGGAAAAAGCTTTTCTTTGGTCTTTTTTACGGGCAAGAAAAAGGCCGCCCTCCTTAGCGGCCCTTTTTCCCTGCCCAGGGGACGAATCCTGAAGGCAGTGCCCACGTGATCAGTCTGTGCTGGCCACGTGTATCCGGGGAACCATTGAAAGTCGTGCGAGGTCTGAACTTCTCTTGCAGCTCAGCTCACAATATCGGCGAAAAACCGAAAAGATTTTTAAGTTGTGCAGAACCGTGTTCTGTAAAACCAATAGATGCGGCATTGTCAATCATCCTTGATTGGCGGCTCATCCCTGTCACCCAAGAGTATCCACATTTAGACCAGCCGGGTAAAGGGCAAAATTGTCACACAACACCTCAAACGCATATGATCTTGCCTGTGAATTCGCCTCCGATGCCCAACCCCAAGCGCAAATACCTGCTTCTCGCAATCGCGATGGTGCTGCTCTTGCCCCTGGCGTTTTCAGGCCAGGACAATCCGAGCCAACTGGAACAGGTTCTTCAGCGGGGCAGCCTGCAAGTACTGACTCGTAATGGCGCCAGCAGCTACTACCTGGGCGCTGATGGTCCTACCGGACCTGAATACGAGCTTGCCAAATCCTTTGCCGACTACCTGGGCGTTGAGCTTGAAATAACCGTCACCAAATCATTCTCCGGCCTGGAGGGTGAGTTGAATCAGCAAAGAGGCGACCTGATTGCTGCAAACCTGACACGGACACCGGAACGGGAGATGCGTTTCAATTTCGGTCCGGACTACCTGGATACCACCACCGATGTCATCTACCGGCGCGGCAGCAAAAGACCCGATGATGTGGCTGGACTGGTCGGAATGAACATCATGGTCATTGCAGGCTCAAGTTATGAAGAAGTTTTGCGCGAACTGAAGGCTGATCACCCTGGGCTCGAATGGCAGGCCCAGGAAAACACCGGGATCGAGGAGCTTTTACTGGCTGTCTCCGATGGCGCCATTGATGCGACCCTGGTTGATTCAAACATTTATCGCATCAACAGACCGTTTTACCCGCGCGTGGCATCCGCTTTTGAACTCGACAACTCGTTGCCACATGCCTGGGCCTTTCGAAACGGAAGCGATGACACGCTGGTCCAGAAAGCTCACAGTTTTATGTTGACTGCCAAGGAAGCGGGATTGCTGGAAGCCATCGAAAAACAATTTTATTCCTACCCGGAGCAACTGGGTCAGGTAAGCATGCGCCAGTTCCTCATCCAGGTTCGTGCCCGACTACCTGAGTTACTGCCATATTTTCGCGAAACCGCGAACCGTGTTGGTATGGATTGGCGGTTGATCGCCGCCATTGGTTACCAGGAATCGCAGTGGGACCCGGAGGCGGTTTCGTTTACGGGCGTTCGTGGAATCATGATGCTGACCAGGCAAACGGCACGCCAGGTCGGTATTGATGATCGGCTCGACCCCGAGCAAAGTATTTATGGTGGCGCAAAATACTTCCTGGAACTCTACCAGCGCCTCCCTGATCGGATCGACGACCCGGACAGGGTCTGGTTTACGCTTGCGGCGTACAACCTGGGAATGGGACACCTGGAGGATGTCAGGATCCTGACGGAGACACTGGGTGGCAATCCCGACGTGTGGGCCGATGTAGAGGAAAGCCTCGACCTGTTAAGCCAGGAGCGCTACTACAGCGAGTTGCGACATGGATATGCTCGTGGATTCGAAGCGCGCAAGTTCGTGGCCAATGTTCAGCGCTATTACGACACCCTCAGGTGGATGGATACCCGGGCACACCCATTGCTGGCAACGCAGGAACTCTGAAGTCACCGGGCATTTTACCTAGGGGTTATCATCCAGTTCCATCCACAGGCATTGTCCGGAACTCTTCCTGATGGCCTGTAATCGTGCTTCATGTGCAGCGTTTTCTTTTTCTCCCGCCCTGATCACCACCAGGGGCCCCACTTCCAGGTCGCTGTCCATGCCTGCACCCACTTCTTCGTGGGCAAGTTGGTCGAAACTCAGGCCAAGATCTGTCTGCCCACCGGTCATGGCCAGGTAAACATCGGCCAGTATCTCCGCATCAAGCAGAGCGCCATGCAGGGTTCGTGAACTGTTGTCTATCTCATAACGTTTGCAAAGCGCGTCAAGACTGTTGCGTTGCCCGGGGTGTAAATCCCTTGCCACTTCCAGCGTATCAACAACCGGGCAGATATCTGACAATGCAGCCTGCGGCGAATCCAGCAATCCGAGCTCGGCATCGAGAAACCCGAGGTCGAATGAGGCATTATGAATGATCAACTCATCGCCGTTGATGTATTCAAGAAATTCTTCAAAAATCTCGCTGAATCTTGGCTTATCGGCGAGAAATTCGCGAGTGATGCCGTGAACCTCCAGCGCTCCGTCCTCGATTTCCCGGTCCGGATTCAGGTACTGATGAAATGAATTTTCGCTGATGCGTCGATCCACCAGTTCAACCGCACCAATTTCGATCACCCTGTGGCCCTGGGATACTTCAAGACCGGTTGTTTCTGTATCGAGAACAATTTGTCTCACAATCTTCAGATGCTCCGTTTTTATTATGATTGGCCCGGAATGCCATTCCTTGCCAGTTCGTCCGCCCGTTCATTTTCAGGAACGCCACTGTGTCCCTTGACCCATTTCCAGCTCACATCATGTGGCTCTATGGCCGCTTCGAGTTCTTTCCACAAATCAACGTTCTTCACCGGCTTTTTCGAAGCAGTTTTCCAGTTGCGCGCCTTCCAGCTTTTAATCCACTCGGTGATCCCTTTCATGACGTATACCGAGTCGGTGTTGATGGTCACTTTGCATGGGCGACTGAGTGCTTCGAGGGAACGAATGACCGCCATCAGTTCCATCCGGTTGTTGGTGGTTTCCTCTTCACCGCCCGACAGCTCTTTACGGTGACCATTGTAAAGCAGAACACCACCCCAGCCTCCCGGGCCCGGATTGCCACTGCATGCCCCATCGGTGTAGATCACAACACTCATATCAGGGTCCCACCAATGCCGAATGCGCGTTTGCCGTGCGCATTTTTCGTTTCGATACCGGGGTGAAGAGCCGCGGCTCGTACTTTCTGGCAACGATCAGAACCAGGTCAGCAACAGGCACCAATAACCTGCCTGCTCCGATGTTCATTCGGGGTGGCCACTGACTATTTAAAAACCCTGCCGCCAGCACTCGTTGCACACTCATATCATATTGCTCCAGGTGCTCGCGCACAGCCAATGGTCGTATTCCCGGCAGGCCGTCCTCGGAACGATCTTTCAGATAGCGAAATCCATACCGGTTGAGACCGAGAATCAATAACATTCCGCCTGGCTGAAGAACACGACAGGCCTCGGCCAGTTGGGGCTCATTGCCCTTTGAGACAACATGGCTTAAAAATACTGCACCCAGACTGGATGTCTGAATCGGCAATTCTTCGCTGCAGCTTCGCCCCACCCTGATACCACCCCACAAAAGCCCGGTATCGTTTTTTCCAGACTTCAATAACAATGCCAATCCCTCGTTGTATCCACCGCTGAGTTCAAAATCCGGCGGTGAAACGTTGTGATTGAACACCACCAGGCTTGGCGCAACAGGCGGATGGTTGTCTGCGGATCGCTCCCATTCAGAGCAGATCCTTTTTTCCAGGGTGGTTAAGATTGAACTTTGATCAGTCACCGAATCAGGTACCATCAACAGTTGGCCAAACCTGCGAAAAATCTGTTGTCTTCATCTTCACAAACGGGGTTGTCAATTGAGGCGATTCCTGCATTTTCCGACAATTATATCTGGCTGCTTCATGGTGAAGGAACTGCGTGTGCAGTGGTTGATCCGGGTGAAGCTGAACCGGTTCTCAAAACACTTGCTGAAAAGCAGCTGGACCTGCAATACATCATTTTGACCCATCATCACTGGGATCATACAAACGGCGTCCCTACTCTGCTTGAGCATTTCCCGGATGTCGAGGTATTTGGCCCTCACGATTCCAGAATCCAATTCAGACACATTGCCTGCGAGGAAGGTGATGAGGTAGAACTACGGTCCCTGGAACTGAAGCTCAAGGTACTCGATGTGCCTGCACATACCCGCAGCCACATCGCTTTTCACGGTCACGGAATGCTCTTTTCAGGCGACACGCTGTTCAGTGTGGGTTGCGGAAAACTTTTCGAAGGCAATCCCGAACAGATGCAGGCTGCGATGGACAAGTTTGCAGCGCTTCCGCCGACGACACTGGTCTATTGTGGTCATGAATACACCCTGTCCAACTGTGAATTCGCGCTTCGTGTCGAGCCTCGTAACCAGGCTTTGCTTGAAAAAACAAAGACCGTTAAAGGTCTCAGGGATCAGGGCGATATCACTTTGCCAGCTGTTCTGGGAGAGGAGCTCGAGGTGAATCCTTTCATGCGGACGCGCCAGGAATCCGTGGTGACTGCCGCGCAGGGTATCGACCCAACTGCACAACCCGGCGCCGGGGTTTTGGGCGTAATTCGGCAATGGAAAGACACGGGCTAATGAGACAAACCGCCCGTTATTCCTTGTAACTTAACGGTAATTTAATTGACCCTGAGAACTCAAACTGCATAATAAACTCTGAAAAACAATAATTTTTGGAGTGTTCGTGTCGTTTCGCTTTATCCTGCCATTATCGGCTCTGTTGCTGACCGGTTGTGCTACCACCGCGCAGCAGCAAGATCCTGTGGTTTTGACTGAGAAACCTGACCAGGATCTCACACAGCGGCCTCCCAGTTCAGTGGCAACAGTCGACGAGCACCTGTTTGAACCGCCCTCTCCCGAAGAATCTGAAACACCAGAGCAGTTTGTGCACGACAATGTCTGGGAACGCATTGTTGATCGTTTCGAACTGGAAGATTGTCGGGCACACGATGTTAGTCTTCAATGGGCGGACTGGTATGCCGCCAGGCCGGAATACATGGGCCGCATTTTCAAACGTGCCCAACCCTGGATTCATTACATAGCAGAAGAACTCGAACGTCGCGATATGCCGGGTGAAATGGCCCTGCTGCCCATCGTTGAGTCTGCCTACGACCCCTTTGCGTATTCGAGCGGGCGGGCGCTGGGAACATGGCAGTTCATCAGCGCAACCGGGAAACGCTTCGGACTCAAGCAGAACTGGTGGTATGACGGCCGGCGAGACGTCTACTCCGCGACCGGAGCTGCGCTTGACTATCTTTCCTACATGCACGAGTTGTTTGATGGCGACTGGTTGCTGGCCCTTGCGGGTTACAACTCTGGTGAAGGCCGCGTCGGACGCTCAATGAAGCGCAACATCAAAGCCGGCAAGCCAGCTGATTACTGGAACATCAAATTACCCAGGGAAACCCGTGGCTATGTGCCCAAATTGCTTGGCCTGGCTTGTGTTTTCCAATACCCGGAAGAATACGATTTTGAATTTGCAAAGACGCCAAACAAAAAGGTGATTGCAGCAGTCGATGTCGGTTACCAGGCTGACCTGGTTCTTATTTCCCGGATGGCTGAAGTTCCGATCGACCAGCTATTCACACTCAACCCGGGCTACAACCGTTTTGCGACATCACCTGATGGTCCTTTTCACGTGGTTTTACCGGTTAAAAAGGCGAAACAACTGGAAGAATTGCTGGCCACCACCGAACCGGGATTGCTGATGAAGTGGGACCAGGTCACCGTTGAACCGGGCGATTCGCTGTCATTGCTGGCAAGTCGTCACCATGTTCCTGTCGATGTACTGCGTACTGCCAATGGCATCAAAGGGGACATGATCAGGGTTGGACAAAAGCTCAGGTTGCCGCGTGACGACCAACTGATGGTGGATCCCTTGTATGCCCAGGCCGCCAACGAACTGGCCCAACTGCAATCCGGCCTGCTTGCTGCCGATCGACTCACGCACCGTGTCAGGTCGGGTGAAAGTCTTTCGGTCATTGCCCGTCGCTATCAGGTATCGGTGAAGGATCTGCAACGCTGGAACAACATTTCTGACCCAAGAAGACTCAGGGCAGGAAAGACCATTGTTGTGTTCAGCAGCCCGGCACCTGTCAGCTCTGGTTCGGGTGACACTTTCAAATACACCGTACGCCGGGGCGACTCGCTCTGGAGCATCGCCCAAAAGCACAAGGTTAGAGTGGCGGATCTGCAAAGCTGGAACAGCCTTTCGAGGGGCGCCGTTCTGCAACCCGGCCAGAATATTACGATCAATCCATAGCCAGTTTGCCAGCTTTGACCAAAGCCCTGACAATTTTCCTGACGTCGATTTTCGGCGTTTTATTCGCGATTTCCCAATTTGCCCTGGCGCAGGCCCCTGAAGTCACCCTTGATGGCGAAGCCATCCAGGGCGGACTGATCTTCGGGCAGGCTCCACCGGGCAGCCAGGCCACCCTTGATGGCTCAGATGTCATGGTTTCCCCACAAGGCTTGTTTGTGATCGGTTTCGGCCGCGATGAAACCGGGGTGCGCACGCTCGTTGTAGATGCTCCCGGAACCGAACCATCAATCACTGAATTGCGCGTTGCAGCCCGTGAATACGACATTGAAAGAGTGGATGGCTTGCCGCCCCGAACCGTGACGCCTGATCCGGAAGCAGCAGAACGAATCCGGCAGGAAGGCGCCATGGTGTCCTCTGCACGCGCCAGACGCGATGAACGCACTGATTTTGCAGAATCCTTTGCCTGGCCGGCGCAAGGCCGTATCAGCGGCGTGTACGGCTCACAAAGGGTACTGAATGGTGAGCCTCGCAGGCCCCACTTTGGACTGGATATCGCTGCGCCAACAGGATCGCCCGTCTACGCACCGGCTGATGGCATCGTGACGCTTGCGCATGACGACATGTACTACTCAGGGGGCACCCTGATCATCGATCACGGGCACGGGCTGTCATCGAGCTTTCTGCACCTGAGTGAAATCCTGGTGGAAGCAGGAGTCCAGGTCACCAGGGGTGATTTGATAGCACTGATCGGCGCCACCGGGCGTGCATCCGGCCCTCACCTGGATTGGCGTATGAACTGGCTGGACCGAAGAGTTGATCCGCAACTGTTGGTTGAAGGCTTACCGATGGGGTCAGAGTAAACCTGCTAACCGTCACGATTGTGTTCCAAACGCACAGGAGCACCCGCTCCGGCGACATATCCACCTTCGACACCCTTGGTCACCACGGACACTGCATTGTGCGGGTGCAGGCTTTCATAGTGCGTACAACGGGCCCAGAAATCCAGAATTCTTTCGTCACGGTTAAGCGCAGCCTGAACCCGTCTACCGGAATCCTCGCAGAACATCAGGTTACGACCGTTGAGCAACGCAAATGCCTGCTCATCTTCACGTTTTACCGTCGCCTGCACCGGCGTCTTGAGTGCATTTTCAACCTCGTCAATCAGTTCCACGATCGGGAACATGTCAAAGGTAGGTAACAGGCGAACACGGATCTCGGCGGCGCTGCGCTGGCTGTGAGGCGTTGCCAGAATTCCCTCCTCCTTGCCCAGCCAGTCTGAAACATCAGAAACGCTGACTGAGTCATCATCACCGAACCTCTCCTTGAACTCATCCTGAATGAGTTGCCGGGCAAGAGCAGCCGAACAGGGGCAGGTGCTGGAGTAGAGAATCTCCAATCCCATTTCCAGGCTGAATTCACCATCTTCGAGGACCCCAATCATGGACACCGGATAACGACGCCAGCCAACATTATCGCTCGCCAGCGCCGGACGACGCGTGACGTAATCAAAATCAACACGAATCAATGCCCGATCACTGAGATCTTCATGTGATTCAAGAAAGGAATTGAGTAACTGGCGCAGAGTGATTGGGTTTAACGGACGCTCTGAGAAGCTTTGATCAAGGTGCAGGTAAAGCCGTGACATGTGAATTCCGCGGACGCCAGGATCCGTCATATTGACGTAAGCTGTGACCATTGCCGTGGACTGGATCAGATTGCCTGCATCGTCTTCGATACGCACCGGCATCTCGATGTCGTTCATGCCAACCCAATCAAGTTTTCCAGCGATTTCTGCTGACACCTCGTTGGCGATGTCCGGCATTTTTCGAAGAACATTGGTTGTTGATTTCATTGTTCGCTCTCTGCGCGTCTGGTTTTCGTGTAAGCAAACGATATTGGTACACAGGTGCTCAGCTTCAAGCACCGGGTACTGTACAGATGGGAATTATCGTTGAATTAGAAGTGTTTAGCCAATTGAGTGGGGTGGATGTGGTAGCGGGAGGATTACGAAAGGAGCGAGAGGATTACGAAGTACATCCCTGTACTTCGCCCTTTCAGAGCCACCGATACATGCCGGAATTAAAGCCGATGGGATAGTCGTTGCTGAGTGAAACCGCCTTGCTGCGCAGCAGCGAGCAGGGAAGCGAAGCAACGTCAAAGAGTTCGTTATGAAATTCAACACTGCAGTGTTCCCGACAAATTTGTCGAACCGCGTTGCGTGTCGCTATACACGCAAATTATGAAGTCGCATTGCGACTCAAATTAATACTACTTCCTTTCCTAACCTCAAAAACGGCCTTCCCAAAAAAATGAGGAGGCCGGCTACGGAGCCAGAGGATTACGAAGTACATCCCTGTACTTCGCCCCGCTGGGGCCATCCTCGCAAGCGAGGATGTTCAAAATTGTTCCCGACAATTTTGTCGAACCGTTAAGGTTCTCTCATCGCGACGACCAATTAATACAAAAAAAATGGCCTTCCCGGATGAGTGAGAAGGCCATTTTTTTTGTATTAATTGGTCGGAGCGAGAGGATTCGAACCTCCGACCCCTACAACCCCATTGTAGTGCGCTACCAGGCTGCGCCACGCTCCGACCGAAAACTGAAATATTACAAATGCCCACCTGTACGCGGGACCAGCATTCTAATTGATTCGCAATAGCTTAG
>Ga0102946_1000024_pt1 | contig 58606 bp, 62 predicted proteins | sample SalPon2A_A_D1_MG_FD_78209 | JGI IMG/M metagenome (GOLD analysis project Ga0102946, IMG submission 78209) | Soil microbial communities from South San Francisco under conditions of wetland restoration - Salt Pond MetaG R2A_A_D1_MG | ecosystem: Environmental > Terrestrial > Soil > Wetlands | place... | reverse complement strand
TGCAAGCCTCCCTCGCTGCGCTGCGCCGAAGCTGGCGCGAGAGCGTGGACCACTGAGCGCGGCACTACAGCACGCGCAACCGCAGAACCCCGTCGACCTGTTCCACCTCCCGCACCACATCGGCGCCGACCTCACCCTCCACGTCGATGAGGGTGTAGGCCAGCTCGCCCCTGGAGGTGTTGAGCAGGTCCGCCAGGTTGTGCCCGGCCGAGGCCAGCACGGCACAGATCTGGCCGACCATGTTGGGCACGTTCGCGTTGACGATGGCGATGCGGGTGGTCCCCGGGGTGCGGGGCAGCTGTGCGTTCGGGAAGGTGACGCTGTTGCGGATATTGCCGTCGGTCAGGTACTCGCGCACCTGGTCGGCGGCCATGACAGCGCAGTTCTCCTCCGCCTCGGCGGTCGAGGCACCCAGGTGCGGCAGGGCGACCACCTTCGGGTGCGCGACCAGCCTGGGGGAGGGGAAGTCGCAGATGTAGGCGTGCAGGCGGCCGTCGTCCAGCGCGGCCAGGACGGCGTCGTCGTCGACGATGCCGCTGCGGGCGAAGTTCAGCACCGTGGCGCCGGGGCGCATCCGGGCGATCTGCTCCGCCCCGATCAGGCCTCTGGTCCCGTTGGCCAGCGGCACGTGGGCGGTCACCATGTCCGAGCGCGAGAAGAGCTCGTCGAGCGAACCGGCCTGCTCCACCACTGAGGACAGCTGCCAGGCGCGGCTGACGGTCAGAGCGGCGTCGTAGCCCACCACCCTCATCCCCAGCGAGGCTGCGGCGTTGGCCACCAGGACCCCGATCGCCCCCAGGCCGATAACCCCGAGAGTGCGACCGGGTAGCTCGAAGCCGGCGTACTGCTTCTTCGCCTTCTCCACCGTCGGGTTCAGATCCTCCGCGGCTCCGGCGAGGCCCGCGGTGAAGTGCGCGGCCGGCCAGATGTTGCGGGCGGCCAGAAGCATGCCGGCGATGACCAGCTCCTTGACGGCGTTGGCGTTGGCGCCGGGGGTGTTGAAGACCGCGACGCCACGCGCGCTGAGCTTCTCGACCGGAACATTGTTCGTCCCGGCGCCCGCTCGGGCCACCGCGAGCACGGAGTCAGGGATCACCTCGGCGTGCAGGTCGGCCGAGCGCAGAATGAGAGCGTCCGGTTCGGCAACGTCGGGGCCCACCTGCCAGTCCTTGGGCAGGCGGGCCAGCCCGATCGGGCTGATGGCGTTGTAGGTCTTGATGCGCTCGGTCACGCGTGGTGCCTTTCGAAGTCGGCCATGTAGTCGGTCAACGCGCGCACGCCCTCCAGCGGCATCGCGTTGTAGATGCTGGCCCGCATCCCCCCGACGGAGCGATGGCCCTCGAGGTTGGCCAGCCCCGCGGCCTTGGCGCCGGCCAGGAAGTCGGCCTCGCGCGAGGGGTCGGCGAGCAGGAACGGCACGTTCATCCAGCTGCGCGCGTCCGGTGCCACCGGGTTGGAGTAGTAGTCCGAGCCGTCGATCGAGGCGTAGAGCATGGCGGCCTTGGCCTGGTTGCGTTCGGCCATCGCCGACAGGCCACCGGTCTGCTCGATCCACTCCAGGGTCAGCCCGAGCAGGTACCACGCGAAGGTCGGCGGGGTGTTCAGCATCGAGCCGGCTGCGGCCATCTGCCTGTAGTCCCACACCGACGGCGTCTCCGGGCGCGCCCGCCCCAGCAGGTCGGTGCGCACGATGACCACGCACAGTCCCGCGGGTCCGAGGTTCTTCTGGGCTCCGGCGTAGATGAGGCCGAACTGTGAGACGTCGATAGGCCGGGACAGGATCGTCGAGGACATGTCGGCGACCAGCGGCGCCTCGACCGAGGGAACGTAGCCGAACTCGACACCGCCGATGGTCTCGTTCGGTGTGTAGTGCAGGTACGCCGCACCGGGCCCGGAGGCCAGGGTGCCCGGCTCCGGCGCCGATGCGTAGCCCGTGGCCTCCTCATCGGCCACCACCCGCACCTGCGCGTACTTGCGGGCCTCCTTGATCGCCTTCGCGGACCACGCACCGGTGTTGACGTAGTCCACCGTCGCCCCGGGGGCCGTGAGGTTGAGCGGAACCGCGGAGAACTGACCGGTCGCGCCGCCCTGGAGGAAGAGCACCTCGTAGTCGTCGCCGAGCCCGAGCAGCGACCGCAGCCTCGACTCGGCCCCCTCGGCGGTCCGCACGAAGGCAGCGCTGCGGTGGCTGACCTCCATGACGGACATACCCTCATCAGCCCAGTCGGTCAGCTCGGACTGGGCTCGGGTCAGGACGTCGAGGGGCATTGTGGCCGGCCCCGCGGCGAAGTTGTAGACGCGCACGCTGCTCCACCTCGAGGCTCGTGATTGCGGAGCGATCAGACTAACAAGGCCGCCCCGCGTCCCTGGCCACCGCCACCGTGAGGCATCTCACCTCGGCCCGGACACGCACCGTGAGGCGTACCCTGCCTGCACATGAGCGCCCCATCCCATACCGCCGTCTCGCCGGTCACCCGCGCCTGGGTCAGTACCGGCGGCACAGGCGCGCAGAACTACGACGAGTTCGCCGACGACGCCGAGGTCACCCAGATCCTGCGCGACAACCCGCACAGTGCCCTGGCGGTGGAGATGCCCCATCGGGCGCCTGGCGCCGACCCGGAGGACTTCGCGGCGGCGCTGCCCGCCGCGGGCCGCCGGTGGGCGCAAGCCCAGCAGGAGGCGCGCTACCGCGCCGTCGAGCAGATGGTCGCCGTCTACCGCATCAGCGCCGACGACGGCCCGAGCAGCCTCGGACTGTTCGCCATGGTCGACACGGGTGAGATCTCCACCGAGGCAGGGCAGCCCGGACGGGTGATCCGCAACGAGGATGTCTTCATCGGCAAGGTGCGCCAGCGAGTCGCGCTGGTGCAGCAGATCGGGCATCTGCTCTCGGCGGTGCTGCTGGTGCAGACCGAGCGCGCGGAGGAGCTGCAGGCCGCCTTGGCGCGGGTGTGCACGCAGGCGGGCGAGCCCGACGTGGTCGACCACGACGCCGCCGGGCGCCGGCACGAGGTGTGGACGGTCACCGACGAGGACACGGTGGCACGCCTGTGCTCCCTCGCCGGGGGCGGCGAGCTCGTGGTCGCCGACGGAAACCATCGCACCCTGGCGGCCCAGCTCGCCGGGCTGGACGAGTTCCTCGCGGTGATCACCACGGCGTCGTCGCTGGCCTTGCGCCCGTACCACCGCTTGATCCGCGACTGGCCGGCGCAGATGGGGGAGCCGCTGCAGGCCCTGAGCGACGCCGGCGCACACGTGGAACCAGCCGACCTCCCGCTGGACACTCCACTGACCGCGGGCGTGATGCACGTGTACACGGCCGGCCGGGGGTACTCCGTGCGACTGCCTTCTGGTGACCCGGACGCGCCGGCCGTCGACCGAATGGACCACTCCCGGGTGGAGCAGCTCGTGCTGCGGGACCTGCTTCGCTGGGACCCTGCCGACGAACGGATCACCTACGTGGGAGGTGACTACCCTGCGTCTTGGCTGTGCGCCGCGGTGGACGACGGTCGGGCCGATCTGGCGCTGCTGATCGCGCCGGTCACGGTCGAGGACTTCGTGCGGGTGAACAAGCAACGCTCGGCGATGCCACGCAAGTCCACCTGGTTTGTTCCCAAGGCTCGCGCCGGGCTTGTCGTGGCCGACGTGCGATAGCTGAGGGTGCGTCTGTGCGATACTGCCGATGGTTCCGCGGCACCCACCCCCGCCGTGGAACCCGACGACAGGCCCTGCGGCGCGATCACGATGCGCGCGAGGAGATGGTGGGCCAGCAGTGTCGTCGGTGCCGCACTGGTGACGCGCGAGGTGCGCGAACCGAGGTGGCGCACGGACGAGCTTCCGTCCGGCCCTGACGGGTCCGACGACGCGACCGCCCCACGGACGGTGGGCCGACCAGGCCCGGGGTGGGCCCTCCGGCGGGGCACGAGAGGACACCATGTCCACGACGGACGACCCATCGACGACGGGCTCGGCAGAGTCCGGCACGCCGGGCCCGGGCGGGCCCGACGAGTCCTCGGTCACCACCCCCGCGCCCCCCGGTTTCGGTCTGATCTTCCAGGCGCCGGACCTCAGCGAGCTGCCTGCGCGCAAGCCGCGCAGGAGCCGGACGGAGGGCAAGGACGAGGAAACCTCGGGATCGGAGCACCCGTCGCAGGGTGCCTCGGCGCCAGAGGAAGACTCCTCCGAGCATGCCTCCGCAGACGGGCCGGACAAGGACGAGGACGGAGGCGCTGACGAGGCCGGGGCGGCCGACGAAGGCTCGTCCGGGGGTCAGGGTGAGAGCGGTTCGTCCAAGGGTCGGCGGCGGAAGCGGGGCGGCAAGGGCCGGGGTCGTGGTCGAGGCCGCTCGGGTGGCGACGCCGACTCCGGGTCGGCCAACGACTCCAGCCAGGCCACCGACAGCGGCGACGAAGCCGTCGCAGGCGAGAGCGATGACGGCGGGTCGAGCAAGCAGGCTGCGGGCCAGAGCAAGCAGGGTGCGGGCCAGAGCAAGAACAAGGGTGGGCAGCAGAGGTCGAAGACTCAGAACGACGAGTCGTCCGCGGCGAAGTCCGAACCATCCTCGGACAGCGGCGAGGGCGAGGAGTCCGAGGGCAGCAAGCGACGGCGTCGACGGCGTCGCTCGGAGTCCCCGGAGCGCGGCGCTCGCGACGAGGTCACCGGGGTACGTGGCTCCACCCGGCTGGAGGCCAAGCGGCAGCGTCGGCGTGAGGGGCGAGAGGTCGGGCGTCGCCGTACCGTCATCAGTGAGGCCGAGTTCCTCGCACGCCGGGAGAGCGTCGAGCGCGTCATGGTGGTGCGCGGGATGCCGGACCGCACCCAGATCGGGGTCTTGGAGGACGACGTCCTGGTCGAGCACTACGTGTCGCGCGACGACCAGTCGACCAGTGTCGGCAACGTCTACCTCGGGCGAGTACAGAATGTCCTGCCGAGCATGGAGGCCGCCTTCGTCGACATCGGCAAGGGACGCAACGCCGTGCTCTACGCCGGGGAGGTGAACTGGGACGCTGCAGGTTTGGAGGTCAACCAGGCCAAGCGGATCGAGAACGCCCTCACCTCCGGACAGAACGTGCTGGTGCAGGTGACCAAGGACCCGATCGGGCACAAAGGTGCCCGTCTGACCTCTCAGGTCTCGTTGCCGGGCCGGTTCCTGGTGTACGTGCCGGGTAACTCGATGACCGGGATCTCACGCAAGCTTCCCGACACCGAGCGTGCCCGCCTGAAGCGGATCCTGCGGGAGGTCGTACCCGAGGACGCGGGAGTGATCGTGCGGACGGCCGCCGAGGGGGCCAGTGAGGCCGACCTGCGGGCCGACGTGGAGCGGCTGACGGCTCTGTGGGAGCAGATCAAGTCCAGGAGTGAGTCCAAGACCAAGACCGCTTCCGGACCCGTGCTGCTGCACTCCGAGCCCGACATGACCGTGCGGGTCATCCGCGACGTCTTCAACGAGGACTTCGCCAAGCTCATCGTCTCCGGTGACCAAGCGTGGCGGGACGTCAGCCAGTACATCGAACGGGTGGCACCCGACCTGCGGCCACGGGTCGAGCAGTGGTCGAGCGAGCAGGACGTCTTCGCCGAGCTGCGGGTCACCGAGGCCTTGGCCAAGGCCATGGACCGCAAGGTCTGGCTGCCTTCCGGCGGCTCCCTGGTCATCGACCGGACCGAGGCGATGACGGTCGTCGACGTCAACACGGGCAAGTTCGTGGGCTCCGGCGGCAACCTGGAGGAGACCGTCACCAAGAACAACATCGAGGCCGCCGAGGAGATCGTGCGGCAGCTGCGGCTGCGCGACGTCGGCGGGATCATCGTCATCGACTTCATCGACATGGTGCTGGAGAGCAACCGTGACCTCGTGGTCCGGCGCCTGTTGGAGTGCCTGGGCCGGGACCGCACCAAACACCAGGTCGCGGAGGTGACCTCACTGGGGCTGGTTCAGATGACCCGCAAGCGGGTGGGCTCGGGTCTGGTCGAGGTGTTCTCCGAGTCGTGCGGCCACTGCGCAGGTCGCGGCATCATCGTCCACAGCGAGCCGGTCGACGCCGGCGGCGGCGACCAGGGTCGCTCTGGTGGTCGTGGTCGCGGCTCGCGCAAGTCTCGCGGGGCGAACGGGTCCGGCTCGACAGGCTCGGACTCGCACTCGGGCGCTGCGAAGACTCCGTCGGGTCCGACGGCGGCTCAGATCGCCGCCGCTGCGCACGCGGCCGCGGTGAACGCGAGCAGTCACGGTGCCGAGAGCGCAGGATCCGGGGAAGAAGTCGGAGCAGGGGTGGCTCACCCGCGAACACAGGAAGCCGAAGCCCCCGATCCCTCTGGTAGCCAGCCGGAGCCCGAGGCCGACGTGGCCCCCGAGAGTCGGACGGACCCGGAGGCAGCCTCGACCGTGCCGCGACGGCAGCGCCGCGCGCGAGGTCGAGTGGTCGCCCCCGCCGGGCCGCCAGCGGCCACCACACCCGAGGACGAGCAGGCCTGAGCAAGGTCTGAGCGGTTTTGCCCGCGCGGGCCCAGGCCTTACCCTTGGAGGTCGGCGCATCGCCTGTCGGGCGTGCCTTCACTTCGTGATCGGGAACTGTCTCCCGCCGTTGTCACTGCAGAAAGAGAGTCACCCGTGTACGCCATCGTTCGCGCCGGAGCGCGCCAGGAGAAGGTCGCCGTCGGCGACGTCCTGGTCATCGACAAGGTCGGTTCACCTGCGGGTGAGTCGGTGGAGCTCGCTCCGCTGCTGCTGGTCGACGGCGACACGGTCACCTCGGCGGCATCGGCGTTGGCCAAGGCCACGGTGACGGCCGAGGTCGTTCGCCCCGTCAAGGGCCCCAAGATCGTCATCCAGAAGTTCAAGAACAAGACGGGCTACAAGAAGCGCCAAGGTCACCGTCAGCCACTGACCGAGGTCAAGATCACCGCAATCAACGCCTGAGACCGTGTCCCGGGCCGGTCGTAGGACCGTGTCCGGGAAGGCGGCCACCACATCGCAGAGCGAACGAAGGTAGGGCAGTACGCATGGCACACAAGAAGGGTGCATCCTCAACCCGGAACGGTCGCGACTCCAACGCGCAGCGCCTGGGCGTCAAGCGCTTCGGCGGTCAGCTGGTCAATGCCGGCGAGATCATCGTGCGTCAGCGCGGAACGCACTTCCATCCCGGAGTGGGCGTGGGTCGTGGGTCGGACGACACGTTGTTCGCCCTCGTCGAGGGCACCGTCGAGTTCGGAGCCCGTCACGGCCGCAAGACCGTGAACATCGTCTCCGAAACCGCCTCGGCCTGAGCCGGGTCCGCGCGCCACGCCGACGACGGCCGGTGGCAGCACCCGTCCCCCTCGGAACACTGACGCGCGGGAGGCGCACACGGCCGGCGCCGATGAAACAATGAGTCATGTCCACCTTCGTTGACCGCGTCGTGCTGCATGCACGCGGCGGCGCCGGGGGCCGTGGAGTGGCGTCGGTGCACCGCGAGAAGTTCAAGCCGCTCGGTGGCCCAGACGGCGGCAACGGGGGCAACGGCGGTGACGTGACCTTGCGTGTCGATACGTCGGTGACCACGCTGCTGGAGTTCCATCGGGGCCCGCACCGTGACGCTCCGAACGGTCAGCCGGGTCAAGGCAGCGAACGTCACGGCTCCTCCGGTGCCCACCTCGTACTGGCCGTGCCCGACGGCACGGTGGTGAGCACCCGCGACGGGCGCCTCCTGGCCGACCTGGTCGGCGACGGCACGGAGTACGTGGTGGCGCGAGGTGGTCGTGGCGGACTGGGCAACAAGGCGCTGTCCTCGCCGCGACGCAAGGCGCCCGGCTTCGCTCTGCTCGGGGAGCCGGGCGAGGAGCGCGACGTGGTCCTGGAGCTGAAGACCCTCGCGGACGTCGCGCTGATCGGCTTCCCCTCGGCCGGCAAGTCCTCGCTGGTCTCGGTGCTCAGTGCGGCGAAGCCGAAGGTGGCCGACTATCCCTTCACCACCCTGGTTCCTCACCTCGGGGTCGTCTCCGCCGGCGAGGCTCGGTTCACCGTCGCAGACGTCCCGGGGCTGATCCCGGGGGCCAGCCGCGGTCGTGGTCTGGGCCTGCATTTCCTGCGCCACGTGGAGCGCTGCCACGTCCTGGTGCATGTGGTCGACTGCGCCACCCTGGAGCCGGGTCGTGACCCCCTGAGCGACCTCGACGTCATCGAAGCCGAGCTGGAGGCCTACGTTCCGGAGGCCTCGCTGGGCGGGGTTCCCCTCGGCGAAAGGGTCCGCGTGGTGGTGCTGAACAAGGCCGACGTCCCCGAGGCGCGTGAGCTCGCCGAGATGGTCGCCCCCGACCTGCGCGAACGCGGCCTGGAGGTGCACATCGTCTCCGCGGTCGCCCACACGGGCCTGAAGGACCTCGCGTTCGCTCTGGCCGGGCACGTCGAGCGAGCGCGCCGCTCGCGACCGCCGGCCGAGCCTGCTCGACGCGTGCTGCGTCCGGTGGCCGCGGACGAGCAGGGGTTCGAGGTGGTGCGCGAACGGGTCGGCGAGGAGGAGGTCTTCCGCGTGCTCGGCGAGCGCCCCACCCGCTGGGTGCGGCAGACCGACTTCGCCAACGACGAGGCGGTTGGCTACCTGGCTGACCGGCTCAACCGGCTAGGGGTGGAGGAAGCCCTGCTCAAAGCCGGGGCGGTCGCGGGGTCGACGGTCCTGGTCGGCCCCGACGGCGACGCGGTCGTCTTCGACTGGGAGCCCACGATGTCCAGCGGCGCGGAGCTGCTGGGAGTGCGGGGCAGCGATCCGCGTCTGGAGGAGGGCGCGCGCCCCACCCGGACCGAGAAGCGTCAGTCCTTCCGGGACAAGATGGACGCGGCGGCGCGGGCCCGCGCCGAGCTGGCCGCGGAGCGAGGTGGGCCCGGGTCAGCCGGGGAGCACGACTGAGGGGAGCGACCACGGCTGCGAGACCGCGGGGGTGCATGAATATGTTGTCGAGTGTATTAGTATGCTGAATGTGGACGATCTGTGCTCGGTGCTGCGCGAGGCTCACCGTGTCGTGGTCAAGGTGGGATCCTCCTCCATCACCGCGTCGAGCGGGGGAATCGACGCCTACCAGCTGCAGGCCTTGTCTACCGTCATCGCCAAGCGATGGGCGGCAGGCACGCAGGTGCTGCTGGTCTCGTCGGGTGCCATCGCCGCCGGAATGACCCCGCTGAGCCTGGCGCGTCGGCCCAAGGACCTGGCTACTCAGCAGGCGGCGGCCAGTGCCGGACAAGGCAGCCTGATGGCGGCCTACACGCAGGCCTTCTCGTTGCACGGCATGAACGTGGGGCAGGTGCTGCTCACTGCCGACGACCTGCACCGGCGCAAGCACTACGTCAACGCCTCCCGGACGCTCGAGCGGCTGCTCGAGCTCGAGGTGGTGCCGGTGATCAACGAGAACGACGCGGTCGCCACCGACGAGATCCGTTTCGGTGACAACGACCGGCTCGCAGCCCTGGTCGCCAACCTGGTCAACGCCGATGCGCTCATCCTGCTCTCCGACGTGGACGCGCTGTACGACATGCACCCGGGCGAACCCGCGGCTTCGCGCATCTCCACGGTTCGCCACCCCGAGGAGGTCGTCGAGGTCGACATCTCGGTGATGGGGTCAGGAGTCGGCACCGGGGGCATGGCCTCCAAGGTAGCTGCCGCCCAGATGGCCACCCAGGAGGGCGTGACCGTCCTGGTGACCAGCGCCGAGAACGCCGCAGACGCCCTGGCCGGTGAGGACGTGGGCACGTACTTCGCGCCCACCGGCGAACGCAAGTCGGCTCGTCGCCGCTGGTTGGCGCACGCCGCCAACGCGCGGGGCAGGCTGATCCTCGACCGGGGGGCAGTCGCTGCCGTGGTCCAGCGCCAGCGCTCCCTGTTGCCCGTCGGAGTGACCGCCATCGAGGGCCGGTTCGTAGCCGGCGACACCGTGGAGCTCTGTGACCCGGCCGGCTCGGTGGTGGCCCGAGGCTTGGTGAACTACGCTTCCGGCGATCTGGCGCCGCTCGTGGGACGCCGCCTCGACACCTCTGCCGCCGAGCACGCCCGACCCCGCGCATCCGGCAGGGCTGCGCGCACGGTGGTGCGCCGCGACGACCTGGTGGTGTTGTAGATGCCTGACCCGAGCCGAGGAGCATGATGAGCCCGTTGCTGGAGACCGAGATCGACGACGGCGTGGTGCAGGAGGTGCACCGCGTCGCGCGTGCCGCCCGCCTGGCCTCCCGCCGGCTGGCCCTCCTGACACGAGGTGAGAAGGACGCGGCGCTGCTCGCCATGGCTGATGCGCTGGTGGAGCAGGCCGAGCAGGTGGAGCGGGCCAACGCCGAGGACCTCCAGCGCGGCGCCGACGCCGGAATGCCGCAGAACCTGCTCGACCGGCTCCGCTTCGACGCCGGGCGGGTCGCAGACAGCGCAGAGGGCCTGCGCACCGTGGCGACGCTTCCGGACCCCGTTGGTGAGATCGTGCGAGGCTCGCGGCTGGCGAATGGGCTGGCCATCCGGCAGGTGCGGGTGCCCATGGGCGTTGTCGGCATGATCTACGAGGCCCGCCCCAACGTCAGCGTGGACGCAGCCGGCCTGGCGCTGAAGTCAGGTAACGCGGTCATCCTGCGCGGGGGCTCGGCCGCTTCCAGCACCAACGCCGCGTTGGTGGATGTGCTGCGGGGAGCCATGTCCGCCCGCGGGCTCCCGCCCGCGGCGGTGAGCCTTCTCGTCGGGGGCGGACGGGACAGCGGGCGGGCCCTGATGACGGCACGTGGCCTGGTCGACCTGGTGATCCCTCGTGGCGGTGCGGACCTCATCAACACTGTGGTGCGCGAGGCCTCCGTCCCGGTCATCGAGACCGGTATCGGCAACTGTCACGTCTACGTCGACGCGTCGGCCGACGTGGACATGGCCGTCCGTATCGTCGTCAACGCCAAGACCCACCGCACGTCGGTCTGCAACGCCGCGGAGTCGCTGCTGGTGCATCAGGACATCGCCGATGCCGTGCTGCCGCGCATCATGAAGGAGTTCACCGCCGCGGGAGTGACCGTGCATGGAGACGAGGCGATGGCTGGTTTCGCCCAGGCACAGGACACGCCCTACGTGCCGATCACCGACGCCGACGACGACACCGAGTTCCTCTCCCTCGACATCAGCGCCCGGGTGGTGCGCGACCTCGACACCGCACTGGCCCACGTGCAGGAGCACACTTCGGCGCACTCCGAGGCCATCGTCACCCAGGACCGGGCGGCGGCCGACCGCTGGGTCGCCGAGATCGACGCGGCGGCGGTGCTGGTCAACGCCTCCACCCGGTTCACCGATGGCGGCGAGTTCGGGTTCGGGGCCGAGATCGGCATCTCCACGCAGAAGCTGCATGCCCGCGGGCCCATGGCCCTGGCCGAGCTGACGAGTACCAAGTGGGTCGTCGAGGGGCAGGGACAGACCCGCTGACGCCGCCCTGCCCTCGAGCCGCCACCGCAAGCATGGCGGCCTCCCGACCCACATACAGTGATCCGATGCCCGCTGAGATGAGCCAGGGGAGGACACCGTGACCTCATCGCCTCTGGTGGACCGCGTCGTGGAGACCACGCTGCCCACCCGACACGGCACCTTCCGCCTGCTCGGCTACCGGGACACCCTCGGGCACGAGCACGCGGCTCTTGTGATGGGTCATGACGGTGCTTCCGATGGTGACCCAGCGTTGGTGCGCCTGCACTCGGAGTGCCTGACGGGTGACGCGCTCGGCTCGCGGCGGTGCGACTGCGGCGAGCAGCTGGAGCTGTCGCTGGCCCTGGTGGCGCAACAGGGTCGCGGGGCCGTGCTCTATCTGCGGGGGCACGAGGGGCGGGGCATCGGGCTGGTGGAGAAGCTTCGGGCCTACGCCCTGCAGGACGAGGGCCTCGACACGGTGGATGCGAACGTCGCGCTCGGGCATCCCGCCGACGCGCGCGACTATGCCGCGGCCGCCGGCATCCTGCTCGACCTGGGTCTGCACTCCGTCGTGCTGCTGTCGTCGAACCCGGCCAAGCAGGAGGCGCTTCAGGCCTTCGGGGTGCACGTCGCCGACCGGCGCAGCCTCATCGTCGCCGACCGTGCCGAGAACTCTTCCTACCTGGCGACCAAGCGGGCCCGGATGCAGCACGACGACCCCGTGGACCGGCCGCTGTGGGACCGGCTGTCCGAAGGCGACGTTCCCGGCCAGGTCGTCTCCTCCAGCGACCGGATGCTGCTCCAGCGCTACGGCCCCCTGGCCGACGCCGGACCCCGCGTCGTGGTGGCGCAGCTGGCCCAGAGCCTGGACGGTTTCATCGCCTCGCGCACCGGCAAGGCACGGTTCGTCAGCGGCCCCCAAGACCGCGAGCACCTGCACCGCCTGCGTGCGCTGGTCGACGCGGTCGTGGTGGGCGCCTCCACCGTGGCCAACGACGACCCGCAGCTCACCGTGCGCTCCGTGCGGGGAGACAACCCGGTGCGGGTGGTGCTTGACCCGCGCGCTCGCGTACCGGCCTCTGCGGGCGTGATGAGTGACGGCGCTGCCCGTACTCTGTGGGTCCAGGCCGCGGACGAGGCACCATCGCGCCGACGGGGGGCGGGGCAGGATGTGGAGGTCGTCTCACTGCCGCTGACCGCGCAGGGACGCTTCGAACCGGAGCAGGTGCTGTCCATGCTCGCCGAGCGGGGTCTGGGCCGGGTGCTCGTCGAAGGTGGGGGCGTCACCGTCTCGACCTTCCTGCACGCCGGGCTGCTGGACCGGCTGTACCTGACTACGGCCCCCCTGCTCATCGGCGAGGGGGTGCCCGGCATCCGGTACAGCGGCGCGGACTCCCTGTCGCAGGCCCTGCGTCCCCCCGTGCGCCGCTACCAGCTGGGGGACGACGTATGCACCGAGATCACCCTGTCCGGCAGCGCCAACAGGTCGGTGTGACCGACCACGACCCGCAACACTCCGGCGTCCAGATGGTGTCGGCGAGCCTCCGCCCAGGAACGGACCCGGGCTCGGCTGCGAGGGTCGGTGCTCGCTCCGCCGGCTGCCTCGGCCCGCTCCGCGACCCATCTGCGGGCCAAGGGCTCCTCGGCTGGGCCGAGCCGCCACCGGGTGTCCGCGCGGTGTACCCGCCAACCGCCCGCGCGCAGGGCCCGGTCTGCGTACGCGCAGGCCCTCGGGCCGAGCAGGTGCCGGCCCGGGCCGACGCTGCGCTGCTGGTCGGCGTTGAACAAGTCGCTCACGAGTGAGTCGGCCGGATGGGGCGGGGTCAGCGCGACCTCACCGGTCACCGACAGAGCCCACAGGGCGGCGTCGGCGGACCTCAGAGTCGCCCTGACGAGGGTGTCCACCTCCTTCGTCGTCAGCAGGTCGAGCAGGGCGGAGCAGGTGAGCAGCCGAGGACGCGGTTGCCGTTCCAGCAGGGCGGCCGCGCTTTCCACCCCGGCCTGGTGCCGGGTCGTGCGTAGGAGGTCTCCGTGCTCGGCCTTCGTGCGCGTGGTCTCCGCCCCGGCTTCGAGAAGGGCCGCGTCGTGGTCCACCAGGTGCCAGTCCTGGACACCCTGGTAGCCCGCCGCGGCCAGGGCCGGCCCGAGCCACGCCTGGTTGGCTCCGGTTCCGGCGCCGACGTCCACCACGGCGAGCACCTCGGGCGCGACGGCGTCGGCGACGGGCAGCGAGCGGACCAGCATCTCCACCAGCCCGGCGCTGTCAGCTCGGGCCGCCGAGTCCGCCTCACGGCGCACCGCCAGCCAGCTGGCCTCGATCGGCCGGCTCATGCGCGCGTCCTTGCGTCGAGCAGGTCGCGCAGCCGCTGGGCCGTGGCCGACCACGTCGGCAGGTCCGCGCGCCGCTCTAGGGCGCTCCGTCGCCAGCGACGCCGCAGGGTCTCGTCCATCAGCCAGGAGTGCAGCACCGCCGCCCAGGCGTGCGGGTCCCCAGGGTCCACGACCGCTCCGGGAAGACGCGCGCCGGTGCCACGGAGGGTGTGCTCGGCCGCGGTCCCCGCCCCCACCACTGCGGGGATCCCGTGGGCCAGCGCCTCGGTGACCACCATGCCGTAGCTCTCCACCCACGAGGGCAGCAGCAGCAGGTCGGTGCCGGCCCACACGTCTTCCAGGTCCTCGCCGGTCAGGGCGGCGGCCACCTCCACCCGGTCTTGCCGGGCCGTACTCACCACGGCCCGCGACAGGCGGGCTCGAGCCCCGGGAACGGCCTCGGGGCCGACCCACAGCGCCTGCCAGCTCTGGGACTGCAGGCACGGGTGCTGAAACGCCTCGAGCAACAGGTCGTGGTTCTTGCGCGGGCTGAACGCGCCGAGGGTGAGCCATCGGGGTGGGTGGCTGCCCGCTGCCACAGGGGCCAGGTCCGCACCGGGCTCGGCCACGACGGCACCGGTGAGCCGGTAGCGACGGTGCAGGTCAGCCGCCGCCCAGTCGCTCGTGCACGCCACGGCGTCCGCGGCGGCCAGCGCCGCCCCCTCGCGGGCGCCGAGCTGGGCCTGCTGCGCCGGGCTCAGGCCGGTCTCGGCGGGCAGGGGGAGGTGCAGGAGCACCACCACACGAGGACGTTCGGGGCGACCGCGGACGGGGCGGGACTCTCCTAGGGTGGCGCCCGCCGCTGAGGCGATGAGGCCGTCGAGCAGCACCGGCCTGGCCCCACCTCGGGTATGCAGCAGCGCGTCCAGGTTGGCCAGGTCCTCCGTGCTCGGGTGCGGCCACCCGCCGGGCAGGTACTCCACCTCGATGCCCCACTCCGCGGCCACCCGCTCGTTGTAGCGGGTGCCGCCGCTCGGGCCGGGGAGGCCACCGGGGCTGATCAGCCGCGGTCGAGCCTCAGACATCGACCCTGCGCGACTCACGTCGGCAAGACCAGGGTGTAGCCGGCGGAGGCACGAGGGTGCTCGGTCAGGATGACCTCGATGCTGTGCAGCTCCGGGGGCGGGCTCATGGCTCGCAGCGCCTCCGCCATCCGCTCGGCGACGTACCGGGCCAGGACCTCGGTCGTGGTCAACGCGCCCGCGAAGGCCGGGTGCTCGTCCAGGTTGCGGTAGGACAGCTCGCCGACGACGGCCGCGACATGCTCGGTCGCCGCACCGATGTCGACGACCACCTGGTGCTCGTCCAGGCGCTCGGCCCGCAGACACACCTCCACTACGTAGGTCGCGCCGTGCAAGGCCTGGGCCGGTCCGAAGAAGGGGTCGGGCAGGCTGTGCGCCACCATCATGTGGTCGCAGACGGTCACGGCATACATCAGGACTCCTGCTCGGCGGCATCGGCTGGGTCGGGATAGTCGACGACGTGGCACCAGACTGACTCGTGCGCGGTCGCGAGTCGCCCCATGGTCTGCGGCAAGGTCTCGAAGGGGCTGGGCCCCGTGAGCAGGCGGTCGTAGCGTGGGTCGGCCAAGGCACCGAGCGCCAGCGTGAGGCGGTCGCTGCGCTGCCTGCGGGCGCGCATGGACGGGGCGACGGCCGAGACCTGGCTGGCGTGAAGGCTGAGGCGTCGGGCGTGGAACTGCGCGCCGAGCGGAATGCGCGGCTGGTGTCGGCCGAACCAGGACAGCTCGACCGCCCGGCCCTCGTAGTCCAGGACCTCCAAGCCGGCGGCCAGTCCGTCGCCGGTTCCGGAGCAGTGCACCACGAGGTCGAACTCACCGGAGAGCTCATCGGGGTGGACGCAGTCCGCTCCCCAGGTTCTCGCCACGAGGTGGGCCTGCGGGTCCGGGTCGACGCCCAGCAGACGTGCGAGCGGGAAGCGCTGGAGCAGCGAGAGGACACTGGCCCCGACCAGTCCGACGCCGATGACCGCCACCCGTTCGGCGTACAGCGGGCGCGCGTCCCACAGGGCGTTGATCGCGGTCTCCACCGTGCCGGCCAGGACCGCTCGCGGGGAGGGCACCGCGTCCGGGATGGGAGTCAGCGACTCGACCGGCACGACGTAGCGGTCTTGGTGCGGGTAGTGGCAGAACACCCTCCGACCGAGGAGTCCGGGATCCGCCGTCCCGGGACCAAGCCCCTCCACCACGCCGACCGAGAGGTAGCCGTACTTGACCGGGCCGTCGAAGTCACCCTCCTGGAACGGGGCACGCATGAGCTCGGTGACGGCGCTGGGGACCTGCCGGGAGTGGACCAACCGCTCTGTGCCCGCACTGATCCCCGTATGCAGGGTGCGCACCTCGACCTGTCCCGGGCCGGGTGCTGCGAGTGTGCTGCGACGCAGCTCACCCCCTGCCGTCGTGCTCCAGTAGGCCGTGGCGCGACGCTCGGCGCCGGCACCCGCTCGCGCCATCGCTACCGAGCCTCTCGTACAGTCCGACTATGGCCGCGGAGTACACACCCCGGAGCCTCACCGTATACGGCGGGCCGGTGATCGTGGCGACCGCGCTCGGCGTCGGGGGTGTGGTGCTGGCCGTGCCGGAGGGGCAGCGAGCCGCCTGGCACTGGCTGGTGCTGCCTGCGGTGTCGCTCGGCCTGGCCGGCGTCCTCGGCGGGCTGTGCCGCAGGGCCGCCCGCGGAACGGTCGGCGCCGCCGACCTGGTGACCTACGTCCGTGCCGGCGCGGTGGCGGTCGTCGTGGCCTGGGCGTGCTTCACCGCCCTCGACGTGCTGGCGCCGACCTCGTGGTGGCTCTGTCTGCTGGCCACCGCGGCCTTGGTGCTGGACGGGATCGACGGTGCGGTGGCGCGCGCTCAGGGACGACCCACCGCCGCCGGGGCACGGCTGGACGCCGAGACCGACGCCGTCATGACACTGGCGTTGTCCGTCGTCGTGGCAGGTCAGGTCGGAGCCTGGGTGGTGCTGACGGGAGCGCTGCGCTACTTGTTCGGTCTCGCAGTGGCACTGCGCTGGGGGCGCGGGGAGCGTGAGGCGAGCCTGGCGCCCCGTCGGTCACGCCGGGTGGTGGCCGCGACGTCGTCGTCCTTCCTGGCGGCGGCCACGGCGCCGGCGCTCGCCGGGGCACCGGCGGGCCTGCTCGCCGGTGCCGCGCTGCTGTCGCTAGTCGTGTCCTTCGCTGGGGACGTGGTCGCGCTCGAACGGGACCTTCGCAGCCGAGTCGTAGGCCAGGTAGTAGGCGGGTCGTCGCTGCAGAGTGGAGTAGATGCGTCCCACGTACTCGCCCAGCACTCCGAGGCAGAGCAGCTGAACCGCTCCGACCGCGGCAACGATCACCACCGTTGAGGTCCACCCTGCCACGGTGTAGCCGCCGAGCTTGGCGGCCACGGCGTAGGCCAGCAGCAGGACCGAGGCCGCGAAGCCGCCCAGCCCGAACCAGGTCGCCAAGCGCAGCGGGGCCAGCGAGAACCCGGTGAAGGCGTCCACCGACACGCGCATCATGGTGGTCAGCGGGTACTTGGAGGATCCCGCGGCGCGGGCCTCCCGGCGGTAGCCGACGGTGGCGGAGGGGAACCCCAGCGAAGGCACCACCAGGCGCAGCACGCGGTGGGTCTCCGGCAGGGCGTTCACGGCGTCGACGGTCGCTCGCGACATCAGCCGGAAGTCGCCGGCGCCTGCCGGAGCATCGGTCGCCCCGGCGGCGCGGATTCCCGCGTAGAACGCGCGAGCCGTGAGCCGTTTGAAGCGTGAGTCGCTGGAGCGGTCCGTGCGCACTCCGTAGACGACGTCGAGCTCCCGGCTACGGGCCAGGGCCATCATCTCGGCGATCGTCTCCGGGGGGTCCTGCAGGTCCGCGTCCAACGTCACCACCCACGCCCCGGAGGCCCGCCACAGGCCGGCAGAGATGGCCGCCTGGTGACCGGCGTTGGCCCGCAGCCGGATGACCCGCAGCTGGGGCCATTCCCGGAGCAGCCGCTGCAGCACCACCGGGGTCTGGTCCCGCGACCCGTCGTCCACCGCGATGACCTCGTATCGGGCGGACCCGTTCGAGGTCTCATCGGGGAGGCTCTCCAACACGGGCCGCAGCCGGGCCACGAACAGGGGTAGCACGTCGGCCTCGTTGTACATCGGCACCACGACGGAGACCAGCACGGACATGCACTCCACTGTAGAGCCGGTCGCCCGGTAGGCTGGGCCCATGATCGCGTGGATGTCCGAGAGCGAAGGTGGCGAGCACGTCACGGAGCACGCCAACGAGCTGCTGTTCGAGCCCATCTGGTTCGGCGTGATCTCGGCCGTCGTCTTCCTGGTGCTCCTCGCGATGCTGTGGACGTTCCGCCACACCTTGGCGCTCGACCCCCACACCGAGGAGTCGGCCTCGCCCGAGGCCGCACACGGCCAGCGCTCCTCCGATGGCACCTCCGCCCAGGGGCAGGCGAGCCAGCACTGATGCGGCTCGGGGTGATGGGTGGGACGTTCGATCCCATCCACCACGGTCACCTGGTTGCCGCCAGTGAGGTGGCCTCGCTGCTGGCTCTGGACCAGGTGGTCTTCGTCCCCACCGGGATGCCGTACCGCAAGGAGGCCGGCTCGGTCAGCCCCGCCGAGCACCGCTACCTGATGACGGTCATCGCCACCGCCTCGAACCCCCGTTTTACGGTCAGCCGCGTCGACATCGACCGCGACGGACCCACGTACACCCGCGACACCCTGGGTGACCTCTCCCGAACCCATCCCGGCGCCGAGCTGTTCTTCATCACCGGCGCGGATGCCCTGGCCCAGATCCTGTCCTGGAAGGGCGTCGACGAGCTGTGGCAGCTGGCGCACTTCATCGGGGTCACGCGGCCTGGTCACGAGCTCAGCGACCACGGGCTCCCAGCGGACCGGGTCACGCTGCTCGAGGTGCCTGCCATGGCGATCAGCTCCACCGACTGCCGGGAGAGGACCGCTCACGGGCAGCCGGTGTGGTATCTCGTGCCTGACGGCGTGGTGCAGCACATCGGGAAGTACCGCCTCTACACCAAGGAGCACTGAGTGGCAGCGAGCACGCGAGCGGTGGAGCTGGCGTTGGCGGCGGGCGCCGCGGCGCAGGACAAGATGGCCAACGATGTCGTCGCCCTCGACGTGACCACGCAGCTGGCGCTGACCGACGCGTTCGTCATCGCCTCGGCCCCCAACGAGCGTCAGGTGTCAGCCATCGTCGAGGCAGTGCAGGAGCGCCTGTCCCAGCTGGGCTGCACCGCCCTGCGCCAGGAAGGGCTGCGCGAGGCCCGCTGGGTCCTGCTGGACTTCGGCGACATCATCGTGCACGTCATGCACTCCGAGGATCGAGGGTTCTACGACCTGGAACGCCTGTGGAAGGACTGTCCGCGGCTGGGCGTACCCCCCACCTCGGCGTGAGGGTGGGCCGCGAGCTCATCGAAGGCCTGGACAACGCCCCTGGGGCGGGCGGCGTCGATTTGCTGGGCGGCCTGGTTCTGTGGGTAGCATCGTGCGTTCCCCCCGGGGCTGTGGCGCAGCTGGTAGCGCACCTCCATGGCATGGAGGGGGTCAGGGGTTCGAGTCCCCTCAGCTCCACCCTGGTCGTGGTGGCCCCCGACGTGCACAGCAGGTCGGGGGCCACCACGTCACCGGTGAGAACCGGTGGTCACGTGTGCTGACGAACCTGCTCAGCCACCCGGTCGAAGACGTGTCGCGGCAGGACGGCGCCGATGCGACGGACGCGGGCGGGGTCCAGCTGGAGTACCCGGTCCACCCGGGCCTCACTCGGCCGGCGCTGGCGATCCCACTCACCCGCGCCGACGTCCACCCAGTACCGGCCGCGGCGCGCCTCGTCCGCTGCGTCGTGGTCGTGGTCCTTGCTGGTGAGCTGCAAGGCCAACAACAGGCCGCGGCGGCGGCCGATGACCAGCACCGGACGGTCCTTGCCGCGGCGATGGTCCTCCTCGTACGGCACCCAGGTCCAGACCACCTCCCCCGGGTCGGCGAGGTTGTCGGTCACGGGCTCGTAGCTGATCGGTGGCGTCCCGACGAAGTCTCCGGCGTAGTGCCGGCCGCTGCGCGACTGGCTCGTGGAACGCTGCCGCCTGTCGGCCAGGCGCGCGACGCGGCGGGCGAGTGAGGCGGCGAGACGCACGGTGCGATGGTCCACGGTCCGACGGTATCGCCCGCCCTGGCGGAATCCTCGATGGTCCGCACCGTGCTGGTGGTGACCTTCTCGACCGACCGCGTGGAGTGTGGGCGCGACGCCGGGCGCCTCACCGCGTGGGAGACTGAGAGCGGCGTTCCGTCATCCGTTGCTACCCCATCGAGGTTCTACACGCGTGTCACCCCGTGCCCAGATCGCTCCACCGCCGGCGGCCACGCCGCCGCAGGTCATCCGCAACTTCTGCATCATTGCCCACATCGACCACGGCAAGTCGACGCTGGCGGACCGGATGCTGCAGATCACCGGCGTGGTCTCCGAGCGGGCCATGCGCGCGCAGTACCTGGACCGGATGGACATCGAGCGCGAGCGTGGCATCACCATCAAGAGCCAGGCCGTGCGGATGCCCTGGGCGAGAAGCGCGGAGAACGGCGGTGAGCCGACCTCCTACGTGCTCAACATGATCGACACCCCCGGGCACGTGGACTTCACCTACGAGGTCTCGCGGTCGCTGGCCGCGTGTGAGGGCGCCGTCCTCCTCGTGGACGCAGCCCAGGGCATCGAGGCGCAGACGCTGGCCAACCTGTACCTGGCCATGCAGCACGATCTGACCATCATCCCGGTGCTGAACAAGATCGACCTGCCTGCCGCCCAGCCGGAGAAGTATGCCGAGGAGCTGGCCGGGCTGATCGGCTGCGACACCGGCGACGTCCTCCAGGTCTCCGGCAAGACCGGGCACGGCGTCACCGAGCTGCTGGACCGTATCGTGGCCGAGCTGCCGCCGCCGGTGGGCGATGCCCAGGCCCCCCCGCGAGCGATGATCTTCGACTCCGTCTACGACACGTACCGCGGTGTCGTGACGTACGTGCGCGTGGTCGACGGGAACCTGTCCCCGCGCGAGCGGATCACCATGATGTCCACCCGCGCGACGCACGAGCTGCTGGAGATCGGCGTGATCTCACCCGAGCCGGCCCGCAGCGAAGGCCTGGGGGTTGGTGAGGTGGGGTACCTCATCACCGGGGTGAAGGACGTGCGCCAGTCCAAGGTCGGCGACACCATCACCGGCTCGCGGCACATGGCCACGGTGCCGCTCGGTGGCTACCAGGACCCCAAGCCGATGGTGTTCTCCGGGCTGTACCCCATCGACGGGTCGGACTACCCCACGCTGCGCGACGCTCTGGACAAGCTCAAGCTCAACGATGCGGCGCTGGTCTACGAGCCGGAGACCTCGGTCGCCCTCGGGTTCGGCTTCCGCGTCGGCTTCCTCGGCATGCTGCATCTGGAGATCATCCGCGAGCGCCTGGAGCGCGAGTCTGGACTGGACCTCATCGCCACGCTGCCGAACGTGGAGTATCTGGTGACGATGGAGGACGGCACGAAGGTCGACGTCACCAACCCCAGCGAGTTCCCCTCCGGAAGGATCGCCGAGGTCACCGAGCCGGTGGTGCGCGCGACCATCCTGACTCCGAGCGAGTACATCGGCGCGGTGATGGAGCTGTGCCAGTCCCGGCGCGGAGCTCTGCAGGGCATGGACTACCTCTCGCCCGAGCGGGTGGAGATGCGGTACACCCTGCCGCTCGCCGAGATCGTCTTCGACTTCTTCGACGCCCTGAAGTCGCGCACCCGCGGCTACGCGTCGTTCGAGTACGAGGCGGACGGTGAGCAGAACGCCGAACTGGTCAAGGTCGACATCCTCCTGCAGGGGGACCAGGTCGACGCCTTCTCGGCCATCGTGCACAAGGAGAAGGCCTACGCCTACGGCGTGATGATGGCGGGCAAGCTCAAGGACCTCATCCCCCGGCAGCAGTACGAGGTGCCGATCCAAGCGGCGATCGGAGCGCGGGTGATCGCGCGCGAGACGATTCGCGCCATCCGCAAGGACGTGCTGGCCAAGTGCTACGGCGGGGACATCAGCCGCAAGCGCAAGCTGCTGGAGAAGCAGAAGGAGGGCAAGAAGCGGATGAAGATGGTCGGCACCGTCGAGGTGCCCCAGGAGGCCTTCATCGCTGCGCTCTCTCAGGACGGCTCGGCGGACAAGGCCAAGAAGTAGTGCCGGTGACCGTCCCGCCGCAGCCCGGCGAGGCCCGGCGTCGCTCGCGGACGCGGTCGTTCACCCGCCGCGGATCCCGGATGCCGGAAGGGCATCAGCGCGCCTACGACGTCATGGCTGCCGACTTCGTCGTGCCCGTCCCGCGCGCGGCGAGCGGGGATGACACGAGCGTGGACCCGGCGTACCGGCTGGACCCGGTGAGCGTGTTCGGGCGGTCGGTGCCGCTGGTGGTCGAGGTGGGTTCAGGGTCAGGCGACGCGCTGCGCGCCGGCGCGCAGGCGCGGGCCGACTGGGACTTTCTGGGTCTGGAGGTGTGGCGGCCCGGCATCGGGCAGACCCTGGCCCGGATGCGGTCGGCGCCGCTGACCAACCTGCGCCTGGCCGAGGTGGACGCCGCCCTCGCGGTGGAGACCATGCTCCGCGCGGCGAGCGTGCGGGAGCTGTGGACCTTCTTCCCCGACCCGTGGCCGAAGCGGCGACACCACGAGCGGCGCCTGGTCAACCCGGGCTTCGCCGATGCGGCTGCCGCTGTGCTGGAGCCCGGCGGCGTGTGGAGGCTGGCCACCGACTGGGCTGCCTACGGCCGGGCGATGCGCGGCCTGCTGGACGCCGACGACCGCTTCACCTTGACCTCCACCGAGCCGGCTCCGCTGCGGCCGGTGACTCGCTTCGAGCGCAAGGGGCTCGACGTCGACCGGGTCATCACGGACCTCAGCTACACCCGCCGCTGATCTCGTGCACCCGGTGACACCGGCCGGTTCGCACCTTGTCGGCCGCGCGGCACCGGTCAGTCCTCGGCGGTCTCCCGCCCGCGGCGCACGATGGCCGGGTCGGGCCGACCGACGATGTCCACGTCCTTACCGGTGTAGTCGAACCGGCTGAGGAAGGTGCGCATCGCGCTGATGCGGGAGCGCTTCTTGTCGTTGGACTTGATGGTCGTCCACGGTGCGTGGTCGGTGTCGGTGCGGCGGAACATCTTCTCCTTGGCGTCCGTGTAGTCCTCCCAGCGGTCCAGCGACTCCAGGTCCATCGGAGAGAGCTTCCAGCGCCGCACGGGGTCGAGCTGGCGGATCGCGAAGCGGGTGCGCTGCTCGTTGCGGGTGACGGAGAACCACAGCTTGGTCAGCGACACCCCGGACTCCACCAGCATCTGTTCGAACCGTGGTGCCTGCTTCATGAAGCGCTCGTACTCGTCGTCGTCGCAGAAGCCCATCACCCGCTCCACTCCCGCGCGGTTGTACCAGGAGCGGTCGAACAGCACGATCTCGCCGAACGTCGGCAGGTGCTTGACGTAGCGCTGGAAGTACCACTGCCCGGACTCCGCTTCGGTGGGCTTGTTCAGCGCCACCACTCGGGCTCCGCGCGGGTTCAGGTGCTCGGTGAACCGCTTGATGGCCCCGCCCTTCCCGGCCGCGTCGCGGCCCTCGAAGATCACCACGTGGCGGGTACGGGTGTCCTGCGCCCAGTACTGGAACTTGAGCAGCTCGACCTGCAGCAGGTACTTCTCGACGTCGTAGTAGTCCCGGCTCATCCGGGTGTCGTACGGATAGCCTTCACGCCAGGTCTCGACGGCGCTGCCGTCCGGGGAGATGAGGTCAGGGTCCGAGCCACCGTCGTCGCGCACGGTGTAGCCCTCGATGCGCAGCTGGTCGATGTACTCGCGGAGCTTCTGTTGCTGGACCACAACCCGACCCTAGTCCGCACCGGTGAGCGACACACGGCCTCACCGCTGGCAGCTTGCCGGACAATGGTCGGATGCCCTCTGCCCAGCTTCCCGGGGAGTCTGTGCCTCACGACGGCTCTCTGCCCGATCCCCGTCTTCTCGCTCCGGCCGCCCCGGCCTTCGGTGTCTACGTGCACGTGCCGTTCTGCCGCGTCCGGTGCGGGTACTGCGACTTCAACACCTACACGGCCGGCGAGCTGACCCGGGGGGGCAGTCTGGACGGTTATGTCGAAGCGGCCGTGGCGGAGATGGACCTGGCCGCCGTCGTCCTGGCCGGCCCGGCGGAACAGGCCCCCCGCCGGGTCGACACCGTCTTCTTCGGCGGAGGTACGCCGACCCTGCTGGCGGTGACCCAGCTGGCCGGGCTGCTGCGTGCCATCGACCAGCGTTGGGGGCTCGCGGTCGGCGCGGAGGTGACCACGGAGGCCAACCCGGACACCGTGACGGCGCGCGGGGCCCACGCGCTCGCCGCGGCCGGGTTCACCCGGGTCAGTCTCGGGATGCAGTCCGCGGTGCCTCACGTGCTGCGGACCTTGGACCGCACCCATGACCCGTCCCGGGTCAGCGCGGCGGTCGAGGCGGTGCGCGACGCAGGGATGCAGGTCAGTCTGGACCTGATCTACGGCACGCCGGGGGAGAGCCTGGCCGACTGGGAGGCGAGCATCGACGCGGCGCTGGCCCTGCAGCCGGACCACCTGTCCGCCTACGCGCTCACCATCGAGCCGGGTACGGCGATGGGTGCTGCGGTGCGGCGCGGAAGGCTGGCGCGGCCCAGCGACGACGACGAGGCCGACAAGTACGAGCTGCTCGACGAGCGTCTGCGCGACGCCGGCTTCGACTGGTACGAGATCTCGAACTGGACCCACGGCTCTGGCCTGCGCTGCCGCCACAACATGGGCTACTGGACCGGCGCCGACTGGTGGGGCATCGGCCCCGGTGCCCACAGCCACGTGCGGGGCATCCGCTGGTGGAACGTCAAACACCCCGCGGCGTACGCCGACCGCCTTTCGGCCTCGCTCAGCCCGGCCCACGCCCGCGAGGTGCTCACCGCGGAGCAGCGCTACGACGAAGGCGTGATGCTGCACGTGCGCACACGCGAGGGCCTCGATCTGTCGAGCCTGCGACCCGGCGGCCGCGCGGCGGTGGAGCGACTGGTCGCCGGGGGGCTGCTGGATCAGGACGAGGCCGATCAGGGCCGGGCCGTGCTCACCCGACGGGGCCGGCTCCTGACCGACACCGTGGTGCACGGCCTGTTGTCGACCGGTCCTACGCCGGTACCCGCCTGAGGTGCGGTGACAAGTGGCGTGGCGCTACTTCAGGACGGGGATCTGAGCGGGGTAGGTGTAGACCTCGCCGTTGCTCGCCTTCACCGCGGCCAGCACGTGCAGCACCATCGAGACCACCCAGATGACCAGGCCGATCGGCAGGGTGATGATGAGGAGCAGCCCGAGGGAGACCACGGACAGCACCACCAGCACGGCGTAGGCGATCCACAACGTGAGGTTGAAGTTGAACGCGCCGGCCGAGGCGTGCCGGACTCGTGGGCTGCGGTCCTTGAAGATCGCCCAGATCACGAGCGGGCCGACGAAGTTGAGCAGCCCGGCGCTGATCAGGGCCGCGACGGGCGCGGAGAGGTGCGCGAGGATGGCCCAGGTCCGCTCCTCGGACTCGCTCAGGGGGGCGCCGGAGCTTCCGGGTGCCGCCTGCTGCGCCTGACCGGGTCCGTAGCCGTACTGGGGCTGCCCGCCCGGATCCGCCTGCTGGGGCGGGTCGCTCGGCGGCGGGGTAGCGCTCGGCGGCTGCTCGCCGTGGGGAGCGGCTCCGTAGGCCGGCTGACCGCCCTGCGCCGGGTCCCCGTAGCCGGGCTGGTTCTGGGCCGGCTCGCCGTAGGGGGACCCACCGGGCGGCGGCCCGTCGAACCGCGGCTCGGTGCCGGCCCGGTCGTCGTCGGGCTGGTGCGAGCCGTGGGGGTCCGACGAGGGAGGGGGCGGGGGAGGAGCGGAGCTCATGATGCGCTGCTTTCGGTCGGTGGCACAGTGACGAAGTCGATCAGCTCTTCGACGCTGGCCAGAAGCGTCGGTTCCAGGTCGTGATAGGAGCGAACCGTGGACAGGATGCGCCGCCAACCCCTGGCGACGTCGTACTGAGTCTGGCAGGGCCAGCCCAGTTCGGAAAGTACGGCGTGCTTCCACGAGCGACCGGGTTCGATCACCGGCCAGGCCGCCAGACCCAACCGGGCCGGTCGGACGGACTGCCACACGTCCACGTACGGGTGCCCGAGGATTCGCACCCAGCGACTGTCGCAGGCGCGGCGGGCGGTCTCGACGACACGCCACTCCTTGGACCCCGGCACCAGGTGGTCCACGAGCACGCCCATACGCCGCGCGCGGTGCGGGGCGAAGTCCCGGATGGCGGCTGCGAGGTCGTCCACACCGTCGAGCATCTCGACCACCACGCCTTCCAGGCGCAGGTCGGCACCCCAGACCTTCTCCAGCAGCTCCGCGTCGTGCCTCCCTTCGACGAAGATGCGCGAGGTGGCCGCGACCCGAGCCGCAGCGCCGGTGACCGCGGTGGAGCCGCTGGCGGTGCGGGTGACCCCGTGTCCCTTACGGCCGGGCAGCTGGCTGCTCCGGGTGGCCGGCGCGCTCAGGGTGACCGGCGCGCCCTCGATGAGGAAGCCGGGGCCCAGTGGGAAGGCCCGCGTGCGCCCGCGGCGGTCTTCCAGGTGCACCACCCGCATGCCGCCGGCCGTCTCGACCTGCACGACCGCCCCGCACCATCCGGTCTCGACCTCTTCGACCACCAGGCCCTGCTGCGCCTCCACAGTCCGGCTGCCTCGCCGAGAAGGGTGCGCCGGGGGCGAGGCAAGGACGTCGGGGCCGTAGCGGTCGTGCACCGGCCCAGTGTCCCAGCGCGAGCGCGGGCCGGAGGCGAACCTCGCACCTGCGCGCGTCGGACCGCGTAGACTGGCACTCTCGAAAGCGGAGTGCCAGTCGTGGAGGCGACCCGGCGGGGCGCTCGCGCTCCGGCGCCGCAGAGGAGGTGAAGCACACGTGAGCGACGAACGTCGACTGGATGTGTTGCGGGCGATCGTGCAGGACTTCGTGCGCACCAGCGAGCCGGTGGGCTCGCGGGCGCTGCTGGAGCGACACTCCCTGGGGGTCTCCGCGGCCACCGTTCGCAACGACATGGCCGCCCTGGAGGAGGACGGCCTGATCATGGCGCCGCACACCAGTGCCGGGCGGGTTCCCACGGATGCGGGCTACCGCCTCTTCGTCGACCGCCTGTCCACCATCAAACCGCTCAGCGGCGCCGAGAAGGCGGCGATCCGGCGGTTCCTGGCCGGCGCCGTCGACCTCGACGACATCGTGGCCCGCACGGTGCGGCTGCTGTCCTCTCTGACCAACCAGGTCGCCGTGATGCAGTACCCGTCGCTGACCCAGTCGACCGTGCGTCACATCGAGCTCGTCCCGATCGGGGCCAACCGCCTGATGGTCGTGCTCATCGTCAACACCGGCCGGGTGGAACAGCGGGTGATCGAGACCGCACAGGACCTCACCGACGCCCATGAAGCCGTGGCGCACCTCCGCGCGCTGGTGAACGGCACCGCGGTGGGCCAGGCCCTGACGGCGGCTCCCGCCTTGCTGAGCAGGGCCATCACCGGTGTGGACCCCGAGCACGCCGACACCGCCGAGGCGGTCGTGGCCAGCCTGCAGGACGCCCTGGCCGAGCAGACCGAGGAGCGGTTGGTCATGGCCGGCACGGCCAACCTCGCGCGGGGAAGCAATGACTTCCCCACGTCGTTGGGAGAGGTGTTGCAGGCTCTGGAAGAACATGTGGTGCTGCTGAAGTTGATGGGTAGCAGAGCCACCATGGACGATGACGCCGTGGCGGTCAGTATCGGCGCCGAGAACGCCTTCGAGGGCCTACGGACCACCTCGGTGGTGACCACCACGTACGGCCCGGCCGGCGGGCTCGGCGTGGTGGGCCCCACCCGGATGGACTACCCGGTGGCGATGGCGTCGGTGCGCGCGGTAGCGCACTACGTCTCGACCATCCTCGAGAACTGAAAGCTCGGCCGCCCACCCGGCGACCCGCACGAACGCGACGAACCCGAGAAGTACGACGAAGACCGCGAGTGATGGCACACCGATGACAGCGACAGGACAGGGAACGACAGTGAACGACTACTACGCCGACCTGGGGGTCGAGCGCGACTCGAGTGCCGAGGACATCAAGCGGGCCTACCGCAAGAAGGCGCGCAAGCTGCACCCGGACGTCAACCCCGGCCCGGAGGCCGAGGCCGAGTTCAAGCGCGTCTCGCAGGCCTACGACGTGCTGTCGGACCCGAACAAGCGAGCCTCCTACGACCGGGGCCAGGACCCCTACGGTGGCGCCACCTCCGGATTCGGGCAGGGCTTCACCTTCACCGACATCATGGACGCGTTCTTCGGGGGCAACGCGGCTGGTGGGCGTGGGCCGCGCTCGCGCACCCAGCGCGGTCAGGACGCCCTGATCCAGCTCGACATCGACCTGCCGCGGGCGGTTTTCGGTGGTGAGGAGACCCTGGTGGTGGACACTGCGGTGCAGTGCAGCACGTGCTCGGGCTCGGGGGCCAGGCCGGGCTCGGGGCATCGCACCTGTTCGGTCTGCTCGGGCCGCGGCGAGGTGCAGCAGGTGCAGCGCTCCTTCCTCGGCCAGGTGATGACCTCGCGTCCCTGCAGTGCCTGCCAGGGCTACGGCGAGGTGATCGAGAACCCGTGCTTCGACTGCTCCGGCGAGGGACGGGTGCGCACCCGGCGGGACCTGACCATCAAGGTGCCCGGTGGCGTGGACAGCGGCACGCGCATCCGGATGACCGGTGAGGGGGAGGTGGGCCCAGCCGGCGGCGAGCCCGGCGACCTGTACGTGGAGATCGCGGTCAAGCATCACGAGACCTTCCGCCGCCGCGGTGACGACCTGCACTGCTCCATCGAGGTCCCGATGGCGGCGGCCGCCCTGGGTGCGACCTTGACCGTGCACACGTTGGACGGTCCGAGCGAGGTCGACCTCAAGCCCGGTGCCCAGCCCCAGGACACGGTCACCCTGCCCGGCCACGGGGTCACCCACCTGCGGGGAACCGGACGCGGTGACCTCGTCGTCCACCTCGACATCAAGGTGCCCACCAAGCTCACCGAGCTGCAGCGCCAGCTGCTCACCGACTTCGCCGAGTCCCGCGGCGAGTCCCGGCCCGCGGGCCAGATGGCCCCGGCCCACGGCGGGATCTTCGGCAAGTTCCGGGAAGCCTTCTCCGGTCGGTGAGCCTGTCCCTGTTCCTGGTCGACGAGCAGGCCCTCAGCACGGCCGAACCGGGCGACGTGGTGCCGCTGTCGGGGGCGGAGGGCCACCACGCGGTCACCGTCGCCAGGACGAAGCCGGGTGAGCGCTTGCTGCTCGGCGACGGGATCGGCACCCTGGCGCGCTGTCGCGTGTCGGCCGTGGACACGGGGCGGCTGGAGGCTGAGGTCGAAGACATCTGGTTCGAGCCCCCTGCGCAACCGTCCCTGACCGTCGTCCAGGCGCTGGCCAAGGGCGACCGCGACCTCCTGGCGGTCGAGGTGGCCACCGAGCTGGGCGTCGACGAGGTCGTGCCGTGGCAGGCCGACCGCAGCGTCGTGCGCTGGCGCGGTGACCGCGGGCGGCGGTCACAGCAGAAGTGGGGTCAGACGCTGGTTTCGGCGACCAAGCAGGCCCGCCGGGCCCGCATCCCCACCCTGGCGCAGGCCGCCGGACGCGAGCAGGTCCGCGCCCGGATCGCGGGTGCCGCCCGCGCCTGGGTGCTGCACGAGTCAGCCGAGGTGCACCTGGCCGACGTGGTCTCGTCGGCGGGGGCGGGCACGCCCCGCGCCGGGGAGGTCGTCCTGGTCGTCGGGCCCGAAGGCGGCATCAGCCAGGCAGAGCTCGACGCCTTCGTCGACGCAGGCGCCGAGCCGGTGGTCCTGGGACCCACCGTCCTGCGCACCTCGACCGCAGGCTCGGCGGGCCTGGCCGTCATCTGCGCGGCCTCGCGCTGGCGCGCCTAGTCTGGACGCATGGCTGACTGCATCTTCTGTTCCATCGCCTCCGGTGAGGTCGAGACCACGCTGGTGGGCGAGTCGGAGACCGCGGTCGCGTTCCGCGACCAGAGTCCTGCCGCCCCGGTGCACGTCCTGGTCGTTCCGCGCGAGCACCACGAGAGCGTGGCGCAGATGGCCGTGGTCGATGGCCAAGGTGTCGCCGACCTGTTCGCCCTCGTCGGCGAGGTGGCAGACGGGGAAGGCATCGCAGGCACCGGATACCGCGTGCTCACGAACACCGGCGCCGACGCCGGCCAGGAGGTGGCCCACGTGCACCTGCACGTCGTCGGTGGTCAGCCGCTCGGCGCGCTGCTGAGCGGCTCGCGCGGGTAGACTCGCCGGTCTCATGACAGAGACTTCTCCCACGGTTCCCGCGTCCGACGTGCCGGTGCACACGGTGCACATCCCGCCCGAGGTCTCGATGGTCTCCTTGCTGGGGCCGGGGGATGAGCTGCTCCGCACGGTGGAGCGCAGCTTCGACGAAGTCGACCTGCTCGTGCGCGGCAACGAGGTCCGGCTCAGCGGGCCGTCCGCGGACCTCGCTCTCGTGGAGCGCCTGCTCGACGAGATGCTGTCCATCCTCGGCCGCGGTCAGCTGCTGAACCGGGACGCCGTGGAGCGCGCGATCGCCATGCTGCGTGCGGAGACCCACGACCGTCCCGCGGACGTGCTGACGATGAACATCGTCAGCAGCCGGGGCCGGACCATCCGGCCCAAGACGCTCAACCAGAAGCACTACGTGGACGCGATCGAGTCGCACACCGTGGTGTTCGGTATCGGGCCGGCCGGCACGGGTAAGACCTACCTGGCGATGGCCAAGGCCGTGGCAGCGCTCCAGGCCAAGCAGGTGAACCGGATCATCCTCACCCGACCGGCCGTGGAGGCCGGCGAGCGCCTGGGGTTCCTGCCCGGCACCCTGAACGAGAAGATCGACCCCTACCTGCGGCCCCTGTACGACGCCTTGCACGACATGGTGGACCCGGAGTCGATCCCTCGGCTGATGGCGTCGGGAGTCATCGAGGTGGCCCCCCTGGCCTACATGCGAGGACGCACCCTCAACGATGCCTTCATCATCCTGGACGAGGCGCAGAACACCTCCGCGGAGCAGATGAAGATGTTCCTGACGCGCCTGGGGTTCGGCTCGAAGATGGTGGTGACCGGCGACGTCACCCAGGTCGACCTGCCCGGGGGCACCACGTCCGGCCTACGCGTGGTCGAGAACATCCTGGGCGGCATCGAGGACGTGCACTTCGCCCATCTGAGCAGCGCCGACGTCGTCCGGCACCGGTTGGTCGGCGCGATCGTGGAGGCGTACGGGCGGTTCGAAGGGGCGTCGTCGAGCCGGGACGCGCGGTGAGCATCGACATCATCAACGAGTCCGGCGAGGTCCCGGCCGCGGTCCCCGAGGAGGAGCTGCACGCCCTGGCCACGTACGTCCTGACCGAGCTCAAGGTCCACCCGCGCGCCGAGCTGGCGGTCTCGCTGGTGGACGAGGCCGCCATGGAAGCCCTGCACCGGCAGTGGATGGACCTGGCCGGGCCGACCGACGTGATGAGCTTCCCCATGGACGAGCTCCGTCCGGGCGGTGGTGAGCAGGGGATCGACGGCGGCGTGCTGGGGGACGTGGTGCTGTGCCCCGCCGTGGCTCGCCGGCAGGCCGCGAACAGCGGCCATTCCACCGCCGATGAGCTGCTGTTGCTGCTGACGCACGGGGTCCTGCACCTGCTCGGCTTCGACCACGCCGAGGCGAAGGACGAGCGGGAGATGTTCGACCTGCAGCGCACCCTGCTGTTGACCTACCTGGCCGGCCGCGGGCGGAGCACCTCAGCCGCGCCCGCACCCCGGCTGGGCACGTCGTCGTGAGTCCCCGTCCTGCTGCGCGAGCAACGGTGGGCGCGCCATGACCTCGCTCATCCTGGTGGCCATCCTCGCGACCGGCGTGGCGTTCGTCCTCTCGGCTGCCGAGACGGCCCTCCAGCGCATCTCGCGCGCCCGCGCACACCAGCTGCGCGAGGACCGACGCCGTGGGTCGCAGGCGTTGAGTCGGATCGTGGCCGATCCTGGCCCCTATCTCGCGGTGGCCGCGTTCGGCCGGGTCACCGCCGAGTCGCTGACGGCGGTAGCCGTGGCGGTGGCGGTCGCCACGCAGACCGACAACCACTGGCAGACGGCGCTGGTCGCGGTGGCGATCATGGTCCTCATCTCGTTCGTCCTGGTGGGAGTCTCTCCCCGGACTCTCGGGGCCCAGCACTCCGAGGAGATGGCGTTGCTGGCCGCCCCCGTGATCCGCTTGCTGCGTCGCATCCTGGGGCCCGCGGCGAAGCTTCTGGTGGCGTTCGGCAACGCGGTGACGCCCGGCCGCGGATACGACGACGGACCGTTCGCCTCGGAGGCTGAGCTGCGCGACTTCGTGGACCTGGCGGGGGAGAGCGCGGTGATCCAGGTGGGGGAGCAGGAGATGATCCACTCGATCTTCGAGCTCGGCGACACCGTCGCGCGAGAGGTGATGGTGCCGCGTCCGGACATGGTGACCGTAGGCCGGGAGAAGACACTGCGCCAGGCCATGTCCCTGTTCCTGCGTTCGGGCTTCTCCCGCGTGCCGGTCATCGGCGAGCACAGCGACGACGTGCTCGGGCTGCTGTACTTCAAGGATGTCGCCCGTCACGTCAACGCGCGCGGCGAGCAGGCCGAGGGCACGCGTGTCACGGAGGTGATGCGGGCCGTGCACCGGGTGCCGGACAGCAAGCCGGTGGACGGCCTGCTGCGGGAGATGCAGCAGCAGCGGCTGCACTTCGCGATGGTGATCGACGAGTACGGCGGCACGGCGGGGTTGGTGACCATCGAGGACATCCTGGAGGAGATCGTCGGCGAGATCACCGACGAGTACGACCGCGACGTCGTGGAGGTCGCCCAGCTCCCGGACGGTCGCACCCGGGTGCCTGCGTCGATGCCGGTGGATGACCTGGCCGACATGTTCGACGCCGAGATCGAGGTGGAGGACGTGGACACGGTCGGCGGACTCCTGGCGGCCACCATCGGCATGGTCCCGATCGTCGGCTCGGTGGGAGAGGTCGCCGGTCTGCAGCTCGTCGCCGAGCGCATGGCGGGTCGACGGCGCCGGGTGGCCACGGTGCTCGTGGAACGACTGCCGGGGGACCGCGGCGACGAGGAGGACGACGAGGGGCGCGCCGACGCCGCTGGTCGCGGCGAGCCGGTTGAGCCCGCGGGCCAGAGCCGTCGCGACGATAAGGGCGGCGACGATGCCGCGTCCGTGGTCGGGGAGGCGCGCCCGGTGACGCATGCTGGTGGCCAGCACAGCCGGTCGGGCCCGTGAGCCAGGAGCCGCACCGTTCGGGGTTCGCCGCCCTGGTGGGCCGCCCCAACGCGGGCAAGTCCACCCTCACGAACGCCCTGGTCGGTGCCAAGGTGGCCATCACCTCCAGCAAGCCGCAGACCACCCGGCACGCCATCCGCGGCATCCGTACCCGGCCGCTTGCCCAGCTGGTGCTGGTGGACACGCCGGGGCTGCACCGACCCCGGTCACTGCTGGGCGAGAGACTGAACGACCTGGTGCGCGAGACCTTGCTCGGGGTCGACGTCATCGGCTTCTGCGTCCCGGCGGATCAGCGGCCCGGCCCGGGGGACCGGTTCATCGCCGAGGACCTGACCCAGCTGCGCCGGGCCAGAGCGGTGCCCGTAGTCGCCGTCGCCACCAAGTCGGACACGGTGAGCCGGGAGCGTCTGGCCGAACATCTCGTCGCGCTGGACCAGCTCGCCGACTGGACCGAGATCGTCCCGTGCTCCGCCGTGCGCGGGGACCAGGTGGACGAGGTGGCCGACGTGCTCACCTCGTACCTGCCCGTGGGGCCCCCGCTGTATCCCGAAGGGACCGTCTCCGACGAGCCCGAGACCGTGATGATCGCCGAGCTGGTGCGCGAGGCCGCGCTGGAAGGGGTGCGCGACGAGCTGCCCCACTCTCTCGCCGTGGTGGTCGAGGAGATGACCCCCCGAGCCGATCGGCCGGCCGAGAAGCCGATGACCGACGTGCGAGTGCATGTCTTCGTCGAGCGTCCGAGCCAGAAGGCCATCATCATCGGTCGTGGGGGCGCCCGGCTGGCTCAGGTGGGTACCACGGCACGTCACGGTATCGAGGCGCTGCTGGGCCACCGCGTCTACCTCGACCTGCACGTCAAGGTCGCCAAGGACTGGCAGCGCGACCCCAAGCAGCTGCAGCGACTCGGGTTCTGAGCGCGTCGAGCCGTCTGACTTCCCGCCTGAGGTGCCGATCCGGCCTGGTCACCGGGGTGCCCTAGTGGTTGAGTGTGGTGCATGAAGAAGTTCATCAACGACCCCGCCGACGTGGTCGCCGAGGCTCTGCGCGGCATGGCCGCGGCTCACCCGGACAGGCTGCGCATCGACCACGACCAGCACATCGTCTACCGCAAGGACGGACCGAAGCAGGGCAAGGTCGGCCTGGTCAGTGGCGGCGGATCGGGTCATGAGCCGCTACACGGCGGGTTCGTGGGCACGGGCATGCTCGACGCGGCCTGTGCCGGAGAGATGTTCACCTCCCCGGTCCCGGACCAGATGATCGCGGCCACCCAGGAGGTCGACGGCGGGGCCGGCGTGCTGCACATCGTCAAGAACTACACCGGCGACGTGATGAACTTCGAGATGGCGGCCGAGCTCGCCGCGGACGATGCCGGGACCGAGGTCGTCGCGGTCGTGACCGACGACGACGTCGCGGTGCAGGACTCCCTCTTCACCGCCGGGCGCCGGGGGACGGGCGTCACCGTGGTGCTGGAGAAGGTCGTCGGGGCCGCGGCCGAGGAGGGCGCGAGCCTGTCGGACTGCGCGGCACTCGCCGAGCGCGTCAACGCCTCCGGACGCTCGATGGGCGTGGCGCTGACCTCCTGCACGGTGCCGTCGGCCGGGAAGCCGACCTTCGACCTGGGCGAGGACGAGCTCGAGCTGGGGGTGGGCATCCACGGCGAGCCGGGGCGGGAGCGCAGGCCCATGGCCTCCGCGCGCGAGGTCGCCGGCATGATGGTGGAGCCGGTGCTGGCCGAGCTCGACCGGGCCGGCAGCGAAGGAGCCATCGTCCTGCTGAACGGGATGGGCGGCACCCCTCTGATCGAGCTCTACCTCCTCTACGGCGAGGTGGCGCGCATCCTGGAGCAGTCCGGAGTCACCGTGGCACGTTCACTGGTGGGCAACTACATCACCTCGCTGGAGATGGCCGGTGCCTCCGTCACCGTGGTCACCGCGGATGACGAGATGGTCCGGCTGTGGGACGCCCCGGTGAACACTCCCGGACTGCGCTGGGGCGTGTGATGGCCGACCTGGCGGCCTTCCAGGCCTGGATGAGCGCGTTCGCGGAGGAGGTGAGCACGCACGCCGAGCATCTCACCGACCTCGACCGTGCGATCGGGGACGGAGACCACGGCAGCAACATGGCGCGAGGTGTGGACAAGGTGGCCGCCCTCGCTGACGACGGGGAGTACCCGTCGCTGAACGCCTACCTGAAGAAGGTGGGGATGACGCTGGTCAGCACCGTCGGTGGCGCCTCCGGCCCGCTCTACGGCACGTTCTTCCTGCGGATGGCCGGGCCCCTGGCCGACGTGGAGGACCCCGGCACCGAAGAGCTCGGTCACGCGCTGCGGGCGGGGGTGGAGGGCGTGGTCTCCCGTGGCAAGGCCGAGCTCGAGGACAAGACGATGTACGACGCCTGGGCCCCGGCCGTCGAGGCCTTCGAGAGCAGCGTCGACGATGGCACGCAGGCGGCTCTGGAGGCGGCGGCCGCGGCGGCGGCTCGAGGCCGGGACTCCACGGAGGGCCTCATCGCCCGCAAGGGCAGAGCCAGCTATCTGGGTGAGCGCAGCCGGGGACACATCGACCCGGGCGCAGCGAGCACCGCCCTGCTGCTGCAGGCCGCTGCCCGCACCCTCGCCTAGCCTGCGGGGAGTGAGCCCGTGATCGGGATCGTGGTGGTCAGCCACAGCCGTGCCTTGGCCCGGGCTGCGGTCGACCTGGCCCTGCAGATGGTGCAGGAGGACCAGCGGCCGCGAGTGCGGGTGGCCGCCGGCCTCGACGACGGAAGCTTCGGGACGGACGCCGCTGCCGTGTCCGAGGCGGTGCAGGCCGCGGACACCGGAGCCGGGGTGCTCGTGCTCCTCGACCTGGGTAGCGCGGTGATGTCCGCGGACATGGCACTGGAGCTGCTCGACCCGAGCACAGCCGATCGGGTGCGCATCTCCAGCGCGCCACTCGTCGAGGGCCTGGTCGCCGCGGTGGTGACCGCGAGCTCCGGTGCCGACCTCGACCGAGTTCACCGCGAGGCGGGTCGGGGACTCGACGCGAAGGTCGAGCACCTCGGCGACCATGCGCAGCGCCCGTCCGAGACGCACCAGGCGGGCGATGGCCTCGGGCCGGAGGCAGCCAGCCGCCTCATCCTCGTCGACCTTCCGCACGGCCTGCATGCCCGGCCGGCGGCTCGGTTCGTGGCCTGTGTCAACGACTTCCCCACCGCCACGGTCCTGGCGCGCAACGAGGACTCTGCGTCGGACTGGGTCGACGCCGCCAGTATCAGCGCCGTCACCGGTCTGCACGCCGGGCGAGGCCATCGGATGCGACTGCGAGCCGTTGGCGAGCAGTCCGAGGAGGCTCTCGACGCCCTCGAGCAGCTGGCTCGTTCCGGTTTCGGTGACAGGGCCCCCGCGCAGGCCGCCCCCGGCGTCGCGGAAGGGACGGCAGCACGGTCAGGTACGCGAACCCCCGCCCCGGGTCTCGACGTCGCGGTCGGGCCGGTCCGTCGGGCCGGCGAGCGCGCCGAGCCCTCGGCCTACCGTGGCAGCAACGACGTCGCCACCGAGCGCGGCCGGCTGGAGCGGGCGATCGACGTGGTTGCCGCCGACCTGGACGACCTGGCCACCACGACGAGGTCGAGTGTGGGGGCGGCAGAGGCAGACGTGTTCCTCGCCCATCAGGCGTGGGTTCGCGACCCCGCGATCACGACGCCCGCGTTCGCCTCGGTGGACGCAGGCGAGCCTGCCGCCAACGCCTACGCCCGTGCAGGAGAGCGCGCGGCGAGTGACCTCGGTGAGCTGGAGGACGCCTACCTTCGCGAGCGCGCCGCAGACGTGCGCAGCGTCACCGACCGGGTGGTGGGCACGCTCGTCGCCCTGACGGTGGTCGGCGCCGGGTCAGCCCCGTCCGATGTTCCCGAGGGGGTGGCGCACATCCTGCTGACCCCGGACCTCGATCCTGCCACCGCGGTCACGGTGGATCCGGAACGGGTGAGCGGGATCGTGACCACCCGCGGAGGCAGCACCGGGCACGGAGTGCTGGTGGCGCAGTCGCGCGGTATCCCGATCCTCCCCGGCTGGCCCGAGGCGGCTCGGCTGCCCACGGGTACGGTCGTCGCCTTCGACGCTCGTCGCCGACGGCTGTGGGTGGAGCCTGACCCGACGGTCCTCGACAACATCGAGGAGCTGGTCACCCAGCGAGCCGAGCAGCAGCGTCGCGACCGCGCGGCGGCCCACGACCCAGGCCAGACGGCCGACGGAACTCCCGTCGCGGTGGAGGCCAACGTGGCCACCGCCGACGATGCGACCCGAGCCGTCGAGCTGGGGGCACAGGGCGCAGGGCTGGTGCGCACGGAGCTGCTCTTCGACGGGTGGACGAGCGCCCCGACGGTGCACGAGCAGACGCGCGCGCTGACCACACTGGCCGAGGCGCTCCAAGGCCGACCGATGACGGTGCGGACCTGGGACGTGGGGGCGGACAAGCCGTTGCCGTTTCTCGGCCGGCGGCAGGAGCAGAACCCTTTCCTCGGTGTCCGGGGTCTGCGCTCGTTCTCCACCGAGCCGTCCCTCCTGCACGACCAGCTGCGTGCGGTGTGCCGGGTGGCACGGACGCACCCGGTGCGTCTGATGTTCCCCATGGTCACCACCCTCGCGGAGGTGCACTGGGCACTGGAACGCCTGGACGACGCCGCCCGGGACGAGTGCGGCTCCCGGCCGGACGGCCTCGAGGTCGGAGTCATGGTCGAGGTGCCTGCTGCAGCTCTGCGGGCGCGCCTCCTGGCCACGGATCTGGACTTCGTGAGCATCGGCACGAACGACCTCACCCAGTACACCCTGGCCGCCGAGCGGGGCAACGCCGGCGTCGAGCACCTCTTCGACCCCCTGGACCCAGCGGTGTTACGTCTGGTGCACACCGTCTGCCGCGATGTCCCTGACGGTGTGCGGGTGGGGGTGTGCGGGGCGGCAGCCAGCGACCCGGCGGCAGGCGCCCTGCTGGTCGGGCTCGGGGTGCGCGAGCTCAGTGCCACTCCTCTCGCGGTTCCCCGGGTCAAGGCCGGGCTACGCCACCGCAGCCAGACCGAGCTGTCCCGCCTCGCCGAGCGTGCGCTGGCCTGTCGTGCCGCCTCCGAGGTCCGCGCCCTGCTCGACGCGGAGCTCGGCTAGCGCCTCAACGCACGCCCCTCGTGCGGAACTGGATGCTGATGCGTGGCCCCACGGGGGCTGTGGTCTTGGGGACGCAGTGGTCCCAGGTGCGTTGGCACGACCCACCCATGACGAGCAGGTCGCCGTGGCCGAGGACGAAGCGCATCGAGGTGCCGCCGCCACGAGGGCGGAGCATGAGGGCCCGTGGAGCGCCGATGGAGACGATGGCAACCATGGTGTCCTCGTCGGCGGACCGACCGAACCGGTCGCCGTGCCAGGCGACGCTGTCCCGCCCGTCGCGGTACAGGCACATCCCCACGGTGCGAAAGGGCTCACCCAGCTCGGAGTGGTAGTGGGCACTGAGCTCCTCCCGGGCCTGGTCGAGGGCGGGGTCGGGAAGCCTTTCCCCCTCGCCGTAGTAGCGCAGCAGCCGGGGCGTGTCGAGGACCCGGTCGTACATGCGCCGCCGCTCGCCTTGCCATTCCACCCGGGCCCCGCCCCCGAGGCGAAGCCGGTCGAAGAGCTCGTCGGAGCCCGTCACCCAGCCGGGTCGCAGGTCCACCCATGCCCCGTCGCCCATGACGGTCCGGCTGACGGCGTCGGACAGGGCGCGCAGGCCGACGTCATCCGTCTGATCGAGAAGACTGCCTTGCCACGCGACCGACATGGCTCAACTATAGAACAGGTGTTCGACGAATGCACGCGCCTGGCCCGGCAGGCGGGCCATGGCTGCTTTCGATGGTCTCGCCGCAGCGTGAGCGAGACTAGGGTCATGCCGCTGTACCGGGACGCCGCGATCGTGCTGCGCACGCACAAGCTGGGTGAGGCCGACCGGATCGTCACGATGCTCACCCGCGGCCGCGGCAAGGTGCGTGCAGTGGCGAAGGGGGTGCGGCGTACCCGGTCCAAGTTCGGAGCGCGGCTCGAGCCCGGCATGGTCGTGGACGTGCAGTGCTACGAGGGGCGGAACCTGGACACCGTGACCCAGGCCGAGGGGTTGGCGCCGTACGGAGAGATGATCAGCCACGACTACGAGGCGTGGACCGCCTCACACGCGATGCTGGAGATGTGCGACCACCTGGTCGCCGAGCAAGAGGTGGCCGTGCAACAGTTCGTGCTCCTGGCGGGCGGACTGGCTGCGCTCGCGGCAGCCGAGCACGACTCCCGGCTGGTCCTGGACAGCTACCTGCTGCGGACGATGGCCGTCGCCGGGTGGGAAGCGAGCTTTGGCGACTGCGCCCGCTGCGGTGCCCCCGGTCCTCACCGAGGCTTCAACGTGGGGCTGGGGGGCGCGGTCTGTCCGGCGTGCCGACCACCGGGCTCGGCCGCTCCGGCACCCCAGACCTTCGCCCTGCTGGCGGCCCTGCAGACCGGGGACTGGACGGCGGTCGAGGCCAGCGATGCCCGGCACCGTGCCGAGGCGAGCGGGCTGGTGGCGGCCTATCTGCACTGGCACCTCGAGCGCGGGGTCCGGGCGTTGCGCTACGTCTCGGCGGCGACACCCCCCGCTCTGGCATGATCGCCGCCATGGCGGGGGACCGACGTGCGCCGCGGCCCCCGTTCCGCCACCCCAGCGGCGCGAGGCCACCGCAGATCCCACCCCATCTCGTGCCGCGCCACGTGGCCATCGTGATGGACGGCAACGGCCGCTGGGCGAACGCGCAGGGACTGACGCGGGTGGAAGGACACAAGGCGGGCGAGTCCTCGTTGCTGGACGTCATCGCGGGGGCGATCGAGATCGGCGTGTCGTGCGTCTCGGCCTACGCCTTCTCCACCGAGAACTGGAAGCGCTCCCCGGAGGAGGTGCGTTTTCTGATGGGGTTCAACCGAGACGTGATCCGTCGCCGGCGCGACGAGATGGACTCCTGGGGCGTGCGGGTGGTCTGGTCCGGCCGTCGGCCCCGCCTCTGGCGCTCGGTCATCACCGAGCTCGAGGACGCCCAGCGGCGCACGGCGGACAACCGTGTCATCACGCTGAACTTCTGCGTCAACTACGGGGGGAGGGCGGAGATCGTCGATGCCGTGCGCGAGATCGGTGCTGACGTGGCCGCGGGCCGGATCAGCCCGGCGCGAATCGAGGAGCGGAGCGTCGCCCGGCATCTCTACCGGCCCGAGGTGCCGGACGTCGACCTCTTCGTGCGCTCGTCGGGAGAACAGCGCACCTCGAACTTCCTGCTCTGGCAGAGCGCCTACGCCGAGATGGTCTTCCTGGACACGCTGTGGCCCGACTTCGACCGTCGTGACCTCTGGCGCGCCGTGCAGCTGTACGCCGAGCGGGACCGCCGGTACGGGGGCGCCCGAGACCGCAACGATGGAACGGGGCCGGGCGACGGGGCGTGAGACGGCCCGACGACGTCACTCACCGGCCAGCGAGACGGCGAAGAGGGCGACCGCCGGGGCCGTCACGTGCGGCGACGCGCGCCAGGGCTAGTGCGCGTCGCAGGAGCCGAAGATCTCCAGCGTGTGGGCCACGTCGGTGAAGCCGTGCTCGCGAGCCACCCGCTCGGTCCACTTCTCCACCGCCGGTCCGGCGATCTCCACGGTGCGTCCGCAGTCACGGCACACGAGGTGATGGTGGTGCCCGCTGCTGCAGGCCCGGTAGACCGCCTCTCCGTCGCCGGTGCGCAGCACGTCCACCTCACCGTCCGCGGCCAGGCTGGTCAGGGTGCGGTAGACGGTGGCCAACCCCACCGCGCTGCCACCGGCGCGCAGACGCGCGTGCAGCTCCTGTGCAGAGGTGAAGTCGGCCGTGGCTTGCAGCTCGGTGGTGACCGCCAACTGCTGCCGGGTGGGCCTGCGGCTCTGGGTGCTCATCGCGTGACCTCCGAGTCGGGTTGGTCGGTGTGCGACGGCGGGGAGGTGCGGTCCTGATGGGTGAGGTCGGTGTGCTCGTCGTAGTGACCGCCGTGGGCAGCGTGGCGGTGCCCGTCGTGCACATAGTCGACGTGGTCCCCATGCGGGACGGCCGGGTGTCCGCAGTCCGGGCCGTGCTCATGGATGTGCTGCTCGGCGACCGGATGCCGGCGGGCCAGCCACGGACGGACCGCTGCTCGGCCCAGGGCGACCACCGCGAAGAGGCCGATGGCGCACAGGACGATCGTGCCGCCCGAGGAGGTGTCCGCGTGGTAAGAAAGCACCACCCCTCCGACGGCCGACAGGAGCCCGAACGCCACCGCCCACCACGTCGCGGTGCGGAAGCTGCGGGCGACCTGCTGTGCCGCGGCGTTGGGCACGATCATCAGCGCGCTGATGAGCAACAGCCCGACCACGCGCATGGAGACGACGACGGTCAGGGCGGTCAACGCGGCGAGCAGGAGGTTGAGGGCCAGGACGGGCATGCCGCTGGCTCGGGCGTACTCCTCGTCGCCGGCCACGGCGAAGAACCTCTGGCGGAGCACGGTGGTCAGCACGACGAGCACCACGGAGAGCGCCGCGAAGACCGTGAGGTCCCCCCGGGAGGTTGTCGTGATCGCCCCGAAGAGGTACCCGGTGAGCGTGGAGGTCTGCGAGCCCTCGACCTTGTTGATGATCACGACACCGGCGGCGATACCCCCGTAGAACATGATCGCGAGCGCGATGTCCCCGCTGGTGCGACCCCGCATCCGAGTCAGCTCGATGCACACTCCGGCCAGCATCGCGGCCACGAGCGCGGTGGCGATCGGAGCGGCGTCGGTGAGCACGCCGACCGCAACGCCCGCCAGAGCCACGTGCCCCATCCCGTCGCCGATGAGCGACAGCCGCCGCTGCACCAGGAAGATGCCGACCAGAGGGGCGGCGACGCCGACGAGCGCTGCCGCCACGAGGGCATAGCGCATGAAGTCGAGGCTGAGGATCTCAGGCATGCGTGCTCTCCTCGCGCGGGTCGACCGGGCCGACCCACCACGAGGTGCCCGCGGGCGGCTGTTCGTGAGCGGGCTGGGCGACGGTGCCGAGCGGCTGGTCGAGCAAGCGGTCGCGGTAGGCCCCGGGGCTGCCGTCGAAGACCACCTCGCCGGCCTCCAGCGCGACGATCCGGGTGATGACCTCGGACAGCATCGACAGGTCGTGCGTGACCACGAGCATCGTTGCGCCACGGTCGACCAGACGGTGCAGCAGGCGGGTGAGGACCTCCTGGGAGCCGCGGTCGACCCCGGCCATCGGTTCGTCCAGCACGAGCATGGACGGCTCACCGGCCAGCGCCCGGGCGATGAGCACCCGTCGTTGCTGTCCCCCGGAGAGCTCGGAGACCTCCGCCTCGGCTCGGTCGCCCAGTCCCACGGTCTCCAGGGCGTCGCGGACCAGGCTGTCGTCATGTGTCGTCGCCCGGCGCCACCAGGGTCGATGAGCGAGCCGTCCGGTCGCGACGACCTCCCGCGCGGTGGCTCGCACCGAGGTGGAGAGGGTGTGCCGCTGGGGCACGTAGCCGATGAAGCGCCGGTCCGACGGCGAGGCCGTGGTGAGGGCAGGGTCACCGAGGCTGAGCCTTCCTCCCAGATGGTCGTTGAGTCCCAGCAGCCCTCGCACGAGGGTGGACTTCCCGGACCCGTTCGGGCCCAGCAACGCCACCACCTCGCCGGGGCGGATCGTGAGAGAGACCTCGCCGACCACCGCCCGCCCTGCGTACCCGAAGGAGGCCCGGTCGAGCCCGAGCACTGCGTCCGGCTCGCTCATGAACACTCCTGACCCGCGCGCAACGTCTCCAGGTTACTGCGCATCACGCTGAGGTAGTCCGACCCCGGGGACTCCTCGGTCAGTCCCTCCAGCGGGTCGAGCAGCCGCACCTGCGTCCCGGTCTCCTCGGCCACGGTGTCCGCGATGTCGCGGCTGAGAAGGACCTCGGTATAGATGACCGGCACCTGGGTCCTCTCCACGGTGCGTGCGACCTCGGCGAGGCGGGCCGGGCCGGGTTCGGACTCCGGCGAGATCCCCGAGATGCTGATGAGGTGCAGGTCGTGCGCGCGCGCGATGTAGCCGAACGCCTCGTGGGTCGTGACCATGTCTTCGTGGCGACACCGCGCCAGCCCCTCGTCGTACTCGGCCTGGAGGGCCTCGAGCTCGCCGGTGAGCTTCTCGGCGTGAGCGGCGTAGGTCTCGGCGTTGTCCGGGTCGACCTTGGCGATGCGCTCCTCCACGGCCTCGGTCACGGCCACCATGCGCGTCGGGTCCAACCAGAAGTGCGGGTCGAGCCCGCCCTCGTCCTCGTGGGCGTGGCCCTCCTCCTCGGAGTGCTCGTCGTCCTCGCCTTCATGCTCGTGCGCCCCCTCGCCCTCGTGAGCCGACTCCTGCGCGTCCCCCTCATCGGCCCCCTCCGCCTCGACAGGCACGAGGTCGGCCGCGCCGTTGACATCGAGGGAGTGGTCGCCCGCCTGTTCCTCGACGGCTGCGTCGACCGCCTGCTGCAGACCGCTCGAGTAGATCACGAGGTCGGCGTTCTTCACCTCGCCGACGGCCCGGGGGGAGAGCTCGAGGTCGTGGGGATCCACTCCCGGCGAGGTGAGGACCTCCACCGACGCCGGGTCGCCGGTCACCCGGGAGGCCACGAACTCCAACGGGTAGAAGGCGGCGAGCACGGTGGGCGAGTCGCTTTCGCTGCTCGACTCCGAGGACGAGCCGCAGGCGGTCACCCCGAGCACGGAGCAGAGGGCGACAGCGGTCAGTGAGCGGCGACGTCCGAACATGACGCCACTGTGGCGTTCATGAGAATGATTGTCAAAACCGTTCTAACCACGAGGCACGACGGACGTCACCGCGATGGCGACGACCAGCAACAACACGGATGCACGCATCGCGCGCTCCGGGCGGCGTAGGTGCGGCCAGGTGAGGTACAGCAGCCAGCCGAGAAAGGCGATGGGCACCAGCAGCAGCATCCCCCCGACGACTCCCCCCACGAAGGCTCCCGTGAGCATCAGGACGCCGACGACGACGAACGGCAGCAGGGCCGGGAGGGAGGCAAGCCGCACCAGCCACGGGGTGCTGGCCCGTTCGATGCGTCCACGCACTCCGTCGGCGGAGGCGCCCGGACCGGTCGGGTCGGGCGGGGGGGAGGAGGCGGCAGGCACGATGGCAGCCTAGTGCGCGCCGCGCTTTAGGATGACGCGCATGGCAGCCCCCTCCACCGTGGACAGCGTCGTCAGCCTCTGCAAACGCAGGGGCTTCGTGTTTCCCGGCGGGGAGATCTACGGCGGAACGCGGTCGTCCTGGGACTACGGACCGCTGGGGGTGGCGCTCAAGGACAACATCAAGCGTCAGTGGTGGCGGGCGATGGTGCAGACCCGCGACGACGTGGTGGGTCTCGACTCCTCGGTCATCCTGCCGCGTCAGACGTGGGTGGCCTCGGGCCACGTCGGCGAGTTCTCCGACCCGCTCACCGAGTGCCTGAGCTGTCATCGCCGCTTCCGCCTCGACCACATGCAGGAGGCGGCGGCGCAGCGAGCGGCGAAGAAGGGCCGGCCGGTCGATCCCGACTCGGTGGCCCTGGAGGACCTGAGCTGCCCGCACTGCGGCACCAGGGGTGCCTGGACCGCGCCGCGGGAGTTCAACATGATGCTCAAGACCCATCTGGGGGTCCTGGAGGACGAGTCGGGGCTGCACTACCTGCGTCCGGAGACCGCCCAGGGAATCTTCATCAACGTCGGCAACGTGATGACAGCGACCAGGAAGAAGCCGCCGTTCGGCATCGCCCAGGTCGGCAAGAGCTTCCGCAACGAGATCACGCCCGGCAACTTCATCTTCCGCACCCGGGAGTTCGAGCAGATGGAGATGGAGTTCTTGGTCGAGCCGCAAGCCGCGCCCGAGTGGCACGAGTACTGGATCGCCCAGCGGACGCAGTGGTACATCGACCTCGGGATCGACCCGGAGAACCTGCGCCACTACGAGCACCCGCGCGAGAAGCTGTCCCACTACTCGGACCGGACGGTCGACATCGAGTACCGCTTCAACTTCGCGGGCAGTGAGTGGGGAGAGCTGGAGGGCATCGCCAACCGCACCGACTTCGACCTGCGTACCCACAGCGAGCACTCGGGCACCGACCTGTCGTACTACGACCAGGCCTCGGGTCAGCGGTATGTCCCCTACGTCATCGAGCCGGCGGCCGGCCTGTCCCGATCGCTGATGACCTTCCTCGTCGATGCCTACACCGAGGACGAGGCACCGAACGCCAAGGGCGGGGTGGACAAGCGCGTGGTCCTGCGTCTGGACCCGCGTCTGGCTCCGATGAAGGTGGCCGTGCTCCCGTTGTCGCGCAACGCCGAGCTGTCGCCGTTGGCCAGGGACCTGGCGGCCCGACTGCGCCAGCACTGGATGGTCGACTTCGACGACGCAGGCGCGATCGGTCGCCGGTACCGCCGCCAGGACGAGATCGGCACCCCCTTCTGCGTCACGGTGGACTTCGACACCCTGGACGACCAGGCTGTGACCGTCCGGGAGCGCGACTCGATGGGGCAGGAGCGTGTCTCGCTCGACCGGGTGGAGAGCTACCTCGCCGGGCAGCTGCTCGGCTGCTGAGCACCATGCGGATCCGTCCCTTCGAACGGGCCGACACCGACGTCGTCGTCGCCCTCTGGCACGAGGTGGGCATCACCCGCCCGTGGAACGACCCCCATCGGGACATCGAGCGCAAGATGAGCGTGCAGCCCGAGCTCTTCCTCGTGGGCATCGAGGACGGCGAGGTGGTCGCATCGGCGATGAGCGGTTTCGACGGTCACCGTGGCTGGCTCTACTACTTCGCGGTCTCGCCGACCCATCAGGGTCGCGGGCTGGGCCGGGCGATGCTCGATGAGGTCGAGCGGCTGCTCATCGAGCGCGGGTGCCCCAAGCTCAACGTGCAGATCCGCGACGGTGCCTCCGCGCTGGTGCGGCGCTACGAGCAATGGGGGTACGCCACCGACGGTGCGACGGGAATGGGCAAGCGGCTCATCCCGGACTGAGACGGTCCCGCTCCCGGCCGCATCGTGACGCGATCGTGACCGGTATGCGTATCATGCGTGCCCCGCGCGGCTCCTAGGCAGTGCACACTTGTGCTGCGACAGAGGAGATCTCCGGTGACCGTGACGAACCTTGAGACCACGCGCCGCGCCGTCCTGCTCGGTGGGGTCGGCGCCGGCGTGGCGACCGTGCTGGCTGCCGAGCCCGCCGCCGCCACCCACAACCTGCGTCGCGGCAGCCGCGGTTCGGGGGTCGCCTCCCTCCAGCGGAGCCTCGCGGCCCGCGGCTACTGGTGTGGAAGGGCCGACGGCGTCTTCGGCCACCTCACCCAGCAAGCCGTGTGGGCGTTGCAGAAGCGCCACGGCCTGGTCCGCGACGCGATCGTCGGCCCGAACACCCGTGCCGCCTTGGCCTACGACACCACCCTGCGGCCGGTCGGCGGGTCTGGCAGCCGCTTCGAGGTGCACCTGCGCCGACAGCTCGTGCTCGAGGTTCGTCGCGGGCGGACCTACCGGGTGTTCAACACCTCGACCGGCAACGGCAAGCCCTACCAGTGGTACGGCCGGACGTACTACGCGCACACCTACCGGGGCGACTTCCGCGTGCACAGCACGTACGGTCGCGGCTGGCAGAAAGGGCAGCTCGGGGCGCTGTACCGACCCGCGTACTTCGACCGCGGGCGCGCCCTGCACGGTTCGCGCAGCATCCCCCCGTACCCGGCTTCGCACGGGTGCTGCCGGCTGTCCACGGCTGCGACCAACCTGCTCTGGGCCGGTGGTCGGATGCAGTGGGGGACCCGGGTGCTCGTCGTCTGAACCCGCGTCGGTCCAGCCGAGGTGCCGGCCGGGCTGCGGTTTCGCGGGGAGGCCGGGCGGTTGCGAGACTGTGCCGGGTGAGCCAGACCCTTGCGTCCGCATCTGCGGTGGCCCGCCCGTTGTCGATCGGGCCCCACCGCCTCGAGACACCCGTCGTCCTGGCGCCGATGGCAGGTATCACCAACCGCGCGTTCCGCAGGCTCTGCCGACAGTGGGGCGGGTCAGGTCAGGGCCGCAGCGACAGCTCTGCAGCTGGCTGTCTCTACGTCAGCGAGATGATCACCTCGCGCGCCCTGGTGGAGCGCACGCCGATCTCGATGCGGCTGATCGAGCACGACGCCGACGAGAGCCCGCGCTCGGTGCAGCTCTACGGGGTCGACCCCGCCACCGTGGCGGCCGCGGCGAGGATGCTCGTGCTCGAGGACCGAGCCGACCACATCGACCTCAACTTCGGCTGCCCCGTCACCAAAGTCACCCGCAAAGGCGGTGGCGCGGCCCTGCCCTGGAAGGTCGACCTCTTCCGGGCCATCGTCCGCGCAGCCGTACGTGAAGCGAGCCCGGCCGCCGTGCCGGTGACCGTCAAGATGCGCGTGGGGATCGACGCCGACCACACCACCTACCTCGACGCCGGCCGCATCGCCGAGCAGGAGGGGGCGGCCGCGGTCGCGCTGCATGCGCGCACGGCTGCCCAGGCCTACAGCGGGCAGGCGGACTGGTCGGCCATCACGGCCCTGAAGAATGCGGTCACCACGATCCCGGTCCTCGGCAACGGCGACATCTGGTCGGCGGAGGACGCCGTCGCGATGATGCGCCAGACCGGTTGCGACGGCGTGGTCGTCGGGCGAGGCTGCCTGGGCCGCCCGTGGTTGTTCACCGACCTCGCCGCGGCCTTCGCGGGCTCGCCGGAGCGGGTCGAGCCGACTCTGCGCGAGGTGGCCGACACCTTACGGCGGCACGCTGCCTACCTCGCGGACTTCTACGCCGACGAGGGCCGCGCCTGCCGTGACATCCGCAAGCACATCTCCTGGTACCTCAAGGGCTTCTCGGTCGGCGGCACGCTGCGCCAGCGCCTGGCGCTGGTCGACTCGCTGGCCGACTTGGACGCCCACCTGGACAGCCTCGACCTCGACCAGCCCTGGCCCGGCGACGCCGAAGGACAGCGAGGACGCGCGGGCTCCGCCCGGAAGGTCACCCTGCCGGAGTTCTGGCTGGAGTCCCGCGAGCTCAACGCCAGCCAGCGAGCAAGCGTCCAGGCCGCCGAGCTCTCCATCTCGGGGGGCTAGCAAGAAAATCCCGCAGGGGTGCATCCAGATACGCGTTACGGGCGGAAGTGGGGTCAGAGGGAGTCACCACGGTTCCCCTGAACCCAGAGGAGAAAGACATGCGTTCCATCGCTTGGGGGGCGGCCGCCAGCCTCGCCCTCGTTGCTACCGCCGCTCCCGCCATGGCTCAGGAGGAGAGCCAGGTCTCCGTCCTGCACGCTGTGCCCGGCTTGACCGTCGACGTGTACGTCAACGGCGAGGAGACCCTGCCCGACTTCGAGCCCGGCACCCTCACCGACCCGCTCACCCTGGCTGCGGGTGAGTACGACATCGAGGTCTACCCGGCCGGTGCCGACCCGGACTCCGAGGACCCTGCCATCTCGGCCGAGGGCCTGGCCGTGCCCGGTGGTGAGAACCTCACGCTGACGGCGAACCTGGACGCCGACGGCAACCCGGCCCTCAACGCGTTCGTGAACGACACCTCGCAGCTCGACGCCGGTCAGGCTCGCCTGACGGTGCGTCACACCGCCGCCGCCCCGGCGGTCGACGTGCGCGCCGGAGGTAGCCCGGTCATCGAGGGCCTGACCAACCCCAACGAGGAGGTCCTCAACCTCGACGCCGGCACGGTCAGCGCCGACGTGACGCTCGCCGGCACCGAGGACGTGGTGATCGGTCCGGCGGACCTCGACCTGGGCGAGGGAACCAACACCATCGTCTACGCGTGGGGCTCCGCCGAGGACGGCAACCTCGATCTCGCGGTGCAGACGATCGACGGGTTGCACGGCGACCCGGAGGGCGTGCCCTCGGGCGAAGGTGGTCTGGTCGACGACAGTGCCTCGGCTTGGCTGTGGGTCCTGGGAGCCGCCGGTGTCGCCGGCGCCCTGGTGGCCGGGCGCAAGCTGAGCACCGCCACCCCCTCGGCCTGAGCGAGGGAACCATGACAGCGGCGGCGCCGGGCAGCCGACCTGGTCGGCACCGCCGCGCACGACGAGGCACCGATTCCGGCCTACTCCCCTTTCGAGGCCGGAATCGGTGCCCGCACCGCAACAACAAGGGGGCGGCGATGCAGCAGAGGGGATGGCTGGCTGTGCTCGTCTCGTCGTTGGCCTCCATGTTGCTGGCCGGAGTCGGAATCGCCTGGGCCGGTCAGCCCACCGACGTGGGGACGATCGACGTGGGCAGCCAGCGTCCCGATGCGGAACAGGTCGCCCTGCAAGCGGTGACGCCCGCCGGCACCGAGGAGGCGAAGAAGGCCGGGCCGGCCCTCACCGCTCCGGACATCGCCCGCCGCTCTGCCGAGGTGTCGTCGTCTCGCCAGACTCGTAGCACTCCCACGGCGCTGCGCGTTCCCTCGGTGGACCTCGACGCGCCCTTGACGCCGACCGGCGTGCGTCGCGACGGCCTGATGCGCATCCCCGACGACGGCGACCGGGTCGGGTGGTACCGGTACGGTGCTGCTCCGGGAGCGGGGAGGGGCTCGGTGGTGCTCGCGGGGCACGTCGACACGGACGAGGGATGGGGAGCCATGGCGGCTCTGCGTGAGGTCGAGCGGGGCGCCCTCGTCGAGGTCGAGCTCAACGATGGGAGGACAGCGACCTATGAGGTCGTCGGTCGGAAGACCGTCTCCAAGAATGTTCTGCCCACCGACACGATCTTCGACCGAGACGGCCCGGAACGGCTGACGCTGATCACCTGTGGCGGGCCCTGGCGTACCTCGCAGCAGAGCTACCGCGACAACGTGGTCGTGGTGGCGACACCGGTCGGCTCGCCCTGATCGGGCGCAGCGATGACAGGTAAGGCAAGGAAGTCGCTACGGTGGGTTGATGACCAACCGGAGCGGCCGCGTCGAGGTCGACGACGCAGCGGACGCGCAGCTCGGCGCGTCCTTCGCTTCCGGAGAGGCCGCCGCGCTGTCCGAGGTCTACGAGCGCTGGGGTGGCTTGGTCTACGGGCTGGCCAGCAAGGCCGTCGGACGCAGCGATGCCGACGACGTCACCCAGCAGGTCTTCGTCTCCGCCTGGCAGTCCCGTCACCGGTACCGACCCGAGGAGGCCCCCCTCGGTGCCTGGCTCGTGGGGATTACCCGGCATCGGATCGCCGACCACTTCGGGAGAAGGCACCGCACGCACGAGGTACCGTCGGATCCCGACGTGCTACGGGCCAATCTGGGGGAGCGTCCTGCGACGAATGGACTCACAGCGGAACGAGTGGACCAGCTGCTGGTGTTATGGGAGGAGCTCGAGCGCATCGGGGATCCGCAGCGACGGATCATGGTGCTTGCGTTCTTCGAGGACATGACCCACGCCCAGATCGCCGAGGAGCTCTCGCTCCCGCTGGGCACGGTGAAGAGCTACATCTCGCGCACGCTGCGCCGGATGAGATCGCGATTGGAGGGTGAGCATGAGCACGCATCTTGACGTGGACGATCTCGCCCTGGTCGCCACCGGCGAGGCGAGCGAGGTCCAACGAGAACACGTGGATGCCTGCGCGCAGTGCCGCACGGAGGTCGGGTCCTTCGAGCAGGTCACCGAGCTGTTGGCCCTCGGTGGCCCGGTGTCGGCGCACCCTCCCGCGCACGTGTGGGAGGCCATCCAGGCCGAGGTGGACGGCACTCCGGCCCCGGCAGGATCGGCGTGGGAGTCCCGGCGGCGGCACCGGGAGGTGGGGCGTCAGGCCGGCCGCTCCCTGGGGTGGAAGCTGCTCGGAGCGGCCGCGGTCGGTGCCGGCGCGATGTGGATGGCCGTGTCGCTGGGCAGCGCGGACGAGCCCACGGGGCCCGTCGTGGCCACGGCGGACCTGGACGCGCTGGAGAGCTCGGTCGAGCCTGCGAGCGCCGAGGTCGTCGAACGTGACGGGCGACGCCTGCTGCGCGTCGACACGAGCAGCCTGCCCGAGGTGCAGGACGGCTACCTGCAGGTGTGGCTGCTCAACGGAGACGCTTCGGGCATGGTCACCGTAGGGGCGCTGAGCCGCAGCGGTGAGGAGTTCGAGCTGCCGGAGGGCCTGTCGACCAACACCTTCGGCACGGTTGACGTCTCCGTCGAGCACTACGACGGCAACCCCGCCCACAGCGGCGAGAGCCTGTGGCGCGGAGCGATCACCTCGACCTGAGCGCCCCCTCGTCACCCTGGGCGACCGCACGCTCGCTGTCGCTGATCCAGTCACTCCACGACCCGATGTACAGGGCGGGCTCGGGCGAAGCCGGGAAGGTGGCCTCCCACGTCAGGGCCAGGTGGGCCGCCTGCACGCCGGACCCGCAGTACAGCGTGGGAGCGCTCGCCGGGTCCACGCCCAGATCTTCCACTGCGGCGCGGAGGCGGTCGGGGCGAAGCCGGCCGTCGGTATGCAGCAGGGCCAGCGTCGGAACGTTCAGCGCTCCCGGGATGTGCCCGGCTACCGGGTCGATCGGCTCGACCTCTCCTCGGTAGCGCTCGGGGGCGCGGGCATCCAGCAGCGGCCCGGCGAGGACGCCGGTCGCGATCTCTTCGGCCTGCACGAGATGGAGCGCGGGCGAGCGCAGCGTGACGTCGCCGCGCGGTGGCAGGTAGCCTCCGGTGGTCCAGGGCTGGCCGTCGGCCACCCATCGCGCGAAGCCGCCGTCCAGCACCCGCACATCCTCGTGGCCGAAGTAGCGCAGCACCCACCACGCGCGGGCGGCGGCCAGCGAGGTGGACTCGTCGTAGAACACCACGGGACGCGAGTCGCTGACCCCGGCGGCCCGGAAGGCGTCGGTGGCCGCCGTGATCGAGGGCATCGGATGCCTGCCGCCGCGCCCCCGGGGGCCGGGTCGTCCTGCCAGACCGCTGTCCAGATCCAGGAAGCCCGCCTCGGGAAGGTGTCCGTCGACGTAGTCGGCGTGGTTGGCGGCGAAACCGCGACCGAGCTGCCACCGCACGTCCACCATGGTGGGCCGCGTCGGCTGCGGTCCCGCCATCGCCTCCGCCAGCTCGGGGACGGAGATCATCGGTGCAGACATGCGGCTCCTCTTCTCACGACGGGCGGTGGGCCGGTCAGGCCCGTGTGCCGCGTCTCCACGGCGGCGGTTCGCCGTGCAACCACCAGCTCATCCAGGAGGTCAACGTCGGCAGTGCGACGTAGACCATGACCGGGGTCAGCAGCACGGTGCCGACGAAGACGCGGAGCGGCAGGGGGGTGGCCTCGGGCAGCAGCATCGACAGCACCCACGTGGCCAGCAGGTTCAGCGGGAAGAACGCCATCCAGATGACGGTTCCCTGTTTCCATCGCGGTGGCGCCGCGGGCGCTGGCCGCAGGTCGGCGACGTCGCTGCTGACCGGCTGGTCGAACCATCCCTCGATGCCGGTGCGACGCTCCTCGATGCTCTCCCCGACGATGCCCTGCGCGGACTGTAGCCACCACCGGCGCTGTTCCGAGGCCTGCCACTCCTCGAGCGCCTGTGGGCTGTCGAACCGGTAGAGCATGTGCCACTCACGGGACTGCTGCGAGGGCCGCACCCACCCCGTCCCGAGGAACCCGTCGAACCGCTCGGCCAACGATGCGCCAGCGTTGATCCAGGCCACCATGCGGTCGGCTTGTGAGGGATCGATGTGCCGGGTGACGCTCACCGTGACGGACGTGGACACGCCTGTCATCGTAGTCTGCCCCGGCGGCCTGCCTGGGTGGCGAGGCAGAATGGGGGGATGTGCCGCAACATCCGACCTCTGCACCACTTCGAGCCACCGGCGTCGTCGGAGGAGGTGCACGCGGCGGCCCTGCAGTACGTCCGCAAGATCGGAGGAACCGCCTCGCCATCGCGTGCCAACCAGCCCGCGTACGACCTGGCGGTGGCCACGATCGCGCAGGCGACCCAGCAGCTGCTGGACTCCATGGTCGCGCGCGGCGCTCCCAAGGACCGGCAGGTCGAGGCCGACAAGGCACGAGCCCGCTCGGCAGCACGGTTCGCCCGTCGCTAGCACTGTGGGAGGGTCAACGCCCCGAGGACGGATCCGGCTACGACAGGTCGCCAACGCGGTCAACCTCTCCACCGCGCTCGGACTGGGGGTGGCCGCGGCCGGGCGGGCGCGCGTGCGCCCCGGCCCCCTGGGCCTGGTCCTCGCGGAGCACTACCGCTGGGGGTTCCCGACCGGGTCTGCCTTCACGGTCGGAGATGTGGTGATCAGCCGGGACGAGTTTGCTTCCCTACTGGCACGACACCCCGGTCTGCTGGACCATGAGGAGGTGCACGCGCGGCAGTGGATGTGGTGCTGCGGACTGCCCTTCATCCCGCTGTACCTCGCCTCCATGGGGCTGTCCTGGCTCCGCACCGGCGACCGCGCGGCGGGTTGTCTCTTCGAGCGACAGGCGGGTCTGGCCCGTGGCGGGTACCCAGAGGCACCCGTACGGCCGCTCGGCCACGCCTTGAGGCAGGTGGTGCACGGACGGAACGCGGCCCGGAGCCGGGGACGTCGAGTCCGGGCGAGTCCCGCGTGAGTGATGTCGCAGGATACGAGCCACGGGACCGCGAGCGCTGGGTGCCCGAAGACCCGGCGATCAAGCGGGCCGACCGGGACGACTTCGCCCGTGACCGGGCCCGGGTGCTGCACTCGGCCGGGCTGCGCCGCCTGGCCCTGACCACGCAGGTCGTGCAGCCGGGATCGGACGACTTCGTGCGCAACCGCCTCACGCACTCTCTTGAGGTCGCCCAGATCGGCCGCGAGTTCGGCCAGGCCCTCGGCTGCGCCGCCGACGTCGTCGACGCGGCCAGCCTGGCCCACGACCTGGGTCACCCGCCGTTCGGCCACCACGGCGAGTCGGTGCTCAACGAGCTCGCCGCCGAGGTGGGTGGTTTCGAGGGCAACGCCCAGACGCTGCGCGTCCTCACTCGCCTGGAGGCCAAACGGATGCATCCGGACGGCCAGTCTGCGGGCCTCAACCTCACCCGCGCCACGCTCGACGCGGTGGTCAAGTATCCCTGGCCCCGTGACGCAGGCCCGGGCTCCCCGAAGTTCGGCTACTACCCGGACGATGCCCCGGTGTACCGGTGGGTGCGTTCTGCTGGTCCGGATGCCGAGCAGCCGAGCCGCGAGCGCTGTCTGGAGGCCCAGGTCATGGACTGGTCGGACGACGTGGCCTACAGCGTCCACGACGTCGAGGACGGCGTGACCTCACGCCGGATCGACCTCAGAGCACTGCGCTCGCCCGTGGAGATGGCTTCCATCGTCGAGGTCGCCCAGCGCTGGTACGCGCCGGACCTCGGGGAGGGGATGCTGCACGAGGCTCTGCATCGTCTGGTGTCGTCCCGGTGGATCCCCGAGCACCACGACGGTACGCGCGCCTCGCTGGCCGGCTTGAAGGACATGACGAGCCGCCTCATCGGTCACTTCGTCCACACGGTGGAGGCGGCGACTCGGCAGCGTTACGGCTCCGGGCCTCTCACCCGGTATACCGCGGGCCTGGTGGTGCCGGACGAGCTGCGCGCGCAGGCCAGCGTGCTCAAGGGCACGGCGGCTCACTTCGTCATGCTCAGCGACGAGCGCCGCGAGGTGATGGAACGCCAGCGGGAGATCGTCACCGGCCTGTATGCCTCCTTCACGGACCACCCGGGCTTGATGGACCCCATCCACCGGGACGCACGGGAAGATGCGGAGCGTCGGGGGAACCACGTCGGCGCGGTGCGGGCGGTCATCGACCAGGTGGCGAGCCTGTCGGACATCCGGGCCCACGCGCTGCACGCGAAGCGCCGGTGACCCTCACTCCCGTGGACTGTCGAGCCCGTCGGTCTCGTCCCGTTGTGCCCACTGCAGGAGCTCGGAGATGTCGAAGGGGTAGCGGTCGATCTCGGCATGCAGGTCTCCCATCCGCGCATACCGGTCAGGCATGGATGCGACGGTGAACGCTTCCGGCTCGCAGTCCCCGACCTCCGGCCACGACAGTGGTGCCGACACGCGCGCGTCCGGGGTGCCGCGCACCGAGTAGGCGCAGGCGAGGGTGTGGTCCCGGGCGTTCTGGTTGAAGTCGACGAAGACCGCCTCCGGGTCCCGGTCCTTGCGCCACCACGTCGTGGTGGCCCGTCCGGCGCTGCGGCGCTCGACCTCGCGAGCGAAGGCCAGGGCGGCCCGCCGCACGTCAGTGAAGCTGTGCTCCGGCTCGATCCGGACGTAGATGTGCAGGCCGGAACCGCCCGTGGTCTTCGGCCACCCCGTGGCCCCGAGCTCGTCCAGGACGTCCTTGGCGACGTCGGCCACCTCTCGCACGGTGGCGAAGGAGCAGTCGTCGCCCGGGTCGAGGTCGATGCGCCACTCGTCCGGCCGCTCGACGTCGGCCCGGCGGCTGTTCCACGGATGGAACTCCACGGTGGACATCTGCACCGCCCAGATCACGCTGGCCAGCTCGGTGACACACAGCTCGTCGGCCGTGCGGTTCCACCGGGGGAAGTGGATGCGGGCGGTCTCGACCCACTCCGGGGCGCCGCGCGGCAGTCGCTTCTGGTGGACCTTCTCCCCGGTGAGGCCTTCGGGGAAGCGGTGCAGCATGCACGGCCGCTCGCGCAGAGCGGTGACGATGCCGTCACCGACCGCAAGGTAGTAGCGAGCCAGGTCGAGCTTGGTGTGCCCGGCGTCGGGGAAGTACACGCGATCCGGGTGGGAGATCCGCACGCTCCGTTCACCGACCTCCAGCCAGGTCGCGGGACTACCCGAGGCTGCCACCCGCCTACTTCACCACAGCCTTCGCGGTCCGGCCTAGACTCGCCGTCAGAGTGGACAGGAGTGTGGGTGGCCGGGCTGATCAAAACCGCTGACGTGCAGGCGGTCAAGGAGCGCGCCTCGATCGAGGACGTCGTGCGCGAACACGTCACCTTGCGCCCGGCGGGTACTGGCTCCCTGAAGGGCCTGTGCCCGTTCCACGACGAGAAGACCCCCTCCTTCACCGTGCGTCCGGCGGTCGGCGCCTGGCACTGCTTCGGTTGCGGAGAAGGTGGGGACATCCTGGCTTTCGTCATGGCCATCGACCATCTGAGCTTCGCCGAGGCGGTGGAGCGACTGGCCGGACAGCTGGGGATGGAGCTGCACTACGAGGAGCAGTCGGGAGCCAGATCCGGTGGCAGCGCCGAGGGGGGAGGCCTGGGACGGCGAGCCCGCCTGGTGGAGGCCAACCGGGCGGCGGCCGAGTTCTACCACCGCGCGCTGCTCGACTCCGGCGAGGCCAGGGTGGCCCGCGACTTCCTGCGGGCCAAGGGGTTCAACTCGGCGGCGGCCACGCACTTCGAGGTGGGGTACGCACCCTCGTCGGGGGGAGCATTGGCCGGCCACCTGCGCGACAAGGGCTTCACCGAGGTCGAGCTGGTCACCGCCGGGCTGGTGGGCCGTGGTCAGCGCGGCCTCTACGACCGGTTCCGCGGGCGGGTCGTCTGGCCCATCCGGGACATCACCGGCGACACCGTGGGCTTCGGGGCCCGGCGGCTGTACGACGACGACCGCATCGCCGCCAAGTACCTCAACACCGCGGAGACGCCGATCTACAAGAAGACCTCGGTGCTCTACGGGCTGGACCTGGCCAAGAAGGCCATGGCCAGCACCCGACAGGCCGTCATCGTGGAGGGGTACACCGACGTGATGGCCTGCCACATGGCCGGGATCGAGGTGGCCGTCGCTACCTGCGGCACCTCCTTCGGGGCCGACCACATCAAGACGCTGCGTCGCATCCTGCGCGACGAGCCCGGCGTGGCGCCGGCCCGGGTGGTCTTCACCTTCGACGGGGACGCCGCCGGGCAGAAAGCGGCCATGCGTGCCTACGACCAGGACCAGCGCTGGGCCTCACAGTCCTACGTCGCCGTGGCCCCGGCCGGGCAGGACCCCAACGACCTGCGCCAATCCGCCGGGGACGAGGCCGTACGGGAGCTCGTCGACGGTTCCGTGCCGATGTTCGACTTCGCGGTGCGGACCACCATGAAGCCCTACGACCTGGACCGCACCGAGCAGCGGGTGGACGCGATGCGGGCCGTGGCGCCGATCGTCGCTGCCATCCGCGACTCCACGCTCCGGGCCGAGTATGTCCGCAGCGTGGCCGGCTGGCTCGGAGTGGACGAACAGCGCTTCGGCCGTGAGGTGGCCGGCGCCTCGCGAAGCGGACCTCGTGCGACCCCGTCACCGCAGCTGAGGCAGCCCTCCGAAGAGCTCGATGAGGAGGTCGGCCCGAGCCTGCCGGCGCCGGACCTGCGCGACCCCGTCGTGGCCGCGGAACGCCAGCTGCTGCAGGTGGCCATGCAGTACCCGCACTGCCTCGTCGCCGAGGACGTCGATGCCCTGCCCGTGGAGGGGTTCCGAGCGCCGGCGCACCAGTCCATCTGGCAGGCCATGCGTCAGGCCGGGGGTATCGCGGCGGCGGGGACGATGAGCGCCGCCGCATGGACCAGTGCCGTCTCCACGCAGGCTCCTCCGCTGGTGGCCCCGATGGTGGCCGAGCTGGCGGTGGCCGGCCTGCCGGTCACGCTGGATCAGGGCACCGGGGAGCCGCCGCTGCGCTACGTCGACTCGCTGGTCGACCGGGTGGTGGACGCCTCGCTGGGTCAGCGCATCGATACCGCGCTCAGTGCCCTGCAGCGCAGCGCGTCCGACGAGAAGGCGACCCGTGCCCTGAGCGAGGAGCTCACCCAGTTGCATCGAGAGCGGGCCCGGCTGCGGGCCAGGGCGGAGTGAGGATGAGATGGCCGCGACGTCGAGGCACACCGGGGTTCGTGCAGCCGGAGGGGCCGCCCAAGCTGCCCCCCGGCACGCAGGTGCCCTGCCGCCGCGGGGAGTCGGTGCTTGCCGTGGCCCAGGACGACACGTCGGGCGACTGGCTCGTCCTCACCACCTTCCGCCTGCTCGTCCTCGACGATGCCGACGGCGTCCGCCTGGAGCGGCCATGGCACGAGGTGGCTACCGGCACGTGGGACCCGGAGTCGGGCACGCTCAGTCTCAGCTGGGTGGGTAGCGCCCGGGCCACCCAGTGGCTGCTGCTCCGTTCGACCGGGCCGGGCCGCATTCCGCAGGTGTTCCGCGAGCGGGTCTCAGCGAGCGTCGTTCAGGTTCGTGAGGTCTCCCTCGACAAGCGGCGCACCGCGCGCGTGAGCGTCCGCTCGGTGCTGGAGACCCGCGAGCTCATCGACCAGGTCGTCCTGGGACCCGACAGCAGCCCGGCGGACGCCGAGCTCGCCGCCGAGGTGGGACGGGTGCGCGCGGAGGTGCGGGCCGCCGTCGGCCTGCCACCCCAGCGGACCGCCGACGACGGTCGTGGAGATTCGTAGCCCGACCCGCCGTTTTGGTACAGTCAGCCTCCGCTCCACTCCTTCCCCTGTAGCTCAATTGGCAGAGCATTCGACTGTTAATCGAAGGGTTGTTGGTTCGAGTCCAATCGGGGGAGCAGGCGGGAGGGCCTCTGCACGGGACACATCCGGACAGGGGCC
>Ga0102946_1000023_pt1 | contig 60207 bp, 54 predicted proteins | sample SalPon2A_A_D1_MG_FD_78209 | JGI IMG/M metagenome (GOLD analysis project Ga0102946, IMG submission 78209) | Soil microbial communities from South San Francisco under conditions of wetland restoration - Salt Pond MetaG R2A_A_D1_MG | ecosystem: Environmental > Terrestrial > Soil > Wetlands | place... | reverse complement strand
GAAAAATGGCCCGGTGTCCAGGGCAAGAAGCGGCAGGAACCAATCGTAAATGGCGCGCGCCTCGCGCCATTTACCCATTTGCATCAACTCGAAAATTCTCACCGTCTCGTGTGGAAATGCAACAACCAGACCGGCAATCCAGCCAACCGCGCCAAGTGACAGGCATTCGAATGCAAGGTCATCAATGCCACAGTAAATGGCATATCTGTCGCCGGTCAGACGCTGAATTTCAGTAATCCTTCTCGTGTCTCCGGAGGACTCCTTAATCGCCTGGAAGCAAGGATTATCCGCCAGGTCTGCGAAATCAGCAGGGGTCAGGTCAGTGCCGTATGCGATGGGGTTGTTGTACAGCATGATTGGCAGAGAAGAGGCGTCCGCCACTGCCCTGAGATATGCAAGTGTCTCGCGTTTGTCGCCCTGGTACCCCATTGGAGGGAGCACCATCAATCCATGGGCCCCTGCTTTCTCACATGATTCGGCGAATTCGCAGGCTCGGCGCGTTGAGCGCTCGGCCAGTGTGACGATCAGTGGGCGTCCACGGCGTTCGGCCGATGCAAAAAAGCGCACGACTTCCGCTTTTTCGGACTTGTCCATGGTGGAATTTTCGCCCAGAGACCCCAGGATGACGATGCCATGAACACCGGCATCAAGTTGGAATTCCAGGTGGGAGGACATGGCCTCCCAGTCGAAGCTGCCATCGGCAGAAAACTTGGTGGTCAGGGCTGGAAAAACACCACGCCATTCAACTTGGCTCATTGTCAGGCACTATTTCAGAGGCAAAAGGGTCCTCATGATATATCAGCCGAGCCTGATTTCAAGCGATAGGTTCGAACTCAGATCCTGCGAATCTTGATTGCGCCGTTGACTGTACTCAGTTTAATGCGAGCGTCACCGTCTCCAATTTCACCACTGCAATCTCTTCCCAGGAATCCCTTGTCCACATGGAGACCGAAATCGTCAGCGTCAATCCCGCCATTAACAGTACCTGCGTCAACCTTGGCACTCGTGTTTTCGGGCAGCTTCAGCTGAATCCTACCATTGACTGTTTCTGCGGAGACACGCTGGTCACCGCCGAGTGATGCAAATGTTGCATTGACGGAACCATTAACCGTATCGGCTTCAAGGTTACCCCGTAAATCACTGATATGAATATCGCCATTGGTCGTATCAGCGCTAACGTCTCCCTCAATTCCGGCGATCTCAATTTCACCATTGACGGTCTCGATCGAGTCGAGATTGGCCCCAGCAGGTGCGATGATTTCGAAGCTCACGCTGCCATTTGAATTGGTGCCGAACCAGCGTCGGCTTGATTTGGGGTGCTCAGTCCGCAGGCTGATACGACTGCTGCTGGCCTTGACGTGTATTTCCATACCGTCCAGGTAATCCTGGTCGTCCGCCTTCTTTGTGGCGATCACGATTACCTTGTTTCCTGAGCCGGCCGTGACAGTGATGTCACCATTGATGTTTTCAACGTTCAGTTTCCCGCCTTCATCGAGCTCGAAACTAAATTCCTCGACTTCAGTGACATCTGCGTGAACTGAAATCGCCATTGCAAAAAATGCAGCCGCCAGCCATCGAACATTGCTTGTACGTCGCGATGCGGAAGAAAATTCTTTTTGTGTCAGCCTGGTGATCATCTCTGGTTCCTTCGTTAAATATGGGCCTGGCTCGTTTTGCTGGCCCGGATACCTCTTTGACGCCGCTGGTTGCCCCTTGGTTTAAGTGGGGCAATGATTTTCCTGTCTAAACCCCGGAGCGACGCTGAATCTTACGCGCAATGACATTAAAGGGCTTGTGCCGTTGGTAATTGATCACTACAATAACGTATTAACGTGTTAATACACTAATACGCCCATAGATTAATACCTAACAGATTAATAAATGATCCAGAAATGAAACATCACGACGAGAAACTCACATACGAACTCGCCTCTGCGGCGGTCTCGCTCTCACAGGCACTACTGACGCTGCAGGAAGCAGATGAGGTCAAACGATTCCTGGAAGACATCTGCACACCAGCAGAGATTGAAGCCATGGTGGATCGATGGCGAGTGGTGCAACTCCTGGACCAGGGACTTTCATACAGGGAAATTCGCGATATGACCGAAGTCAGCGTGACAACCATCGGGCGTGTAGCCCGTTTTATGGAAATGGGTTCTGGTGGATATCGAATTGCACTGGAGCGTCTCAAGGAAGCCAGGGAAACAAGAACATGAGTCACCCAGAACAGCCACGACTCAGAGTCGCGATCCAAAAATCCGGCCGACTCTCGGAGCAGTCACAAACGTTATTAAGAAACTGCGGCCTTCGATTTGCGCGCAGCAAAGACAAACTTTTTTGGTATGGAATCGATTTTCCGGTAGATCTGCTGCTTGTTCGTGATGATGACATTCCACGCATGCTGCTCGATGGCGTTTGTGAGCTCGGAATCGTCGGGGAAAACATTGCCATGGAAGTGATGCTGGAACGCAATGGCGGAGACGGACTGACGTGTCTTCGCAAACTCAAATTTGGTGGCTGCAGACTATCGCTGGCCGTTCCTGAGAACATGGAAATTACCGACAGCAAAGCGCTTTCAGGCAAGCGAATCGCCACCAGCTATCCCGCGCTAACACGAGCGCTGCTAAAAGAAAAAGGCGTCGATGCCCGAATTGTCGAGCTTTCCGGCTCGGTTGAGATCGCACCTGGCCTCGGGACAGCCGACGCCATTTCGGACCTGGTTTCAACTGGTACCACGCTGCGCGCCAACCACTTGCGTGAACTGGAAGTCTTGTTTGACAGCCAGGCAGCGCTTTACGCACCTGAGACCCTGGCGCCGGAAAAGCGCCCGTTGCAGCAAAGATTGCTGGCTCGCCTGGAAGGTGTCATCGGCGCTGCCGAGAGCAAGTACGTGATGTTACACGCACCGCGGGATTCGGTAGATGCGATTACCCAGCTTCTCCCTGGTGTTGAACACCCTACCTTGCTGCCGCTCGAAGGCACTGATCGCGTTGCAATACACGCGGTGTGCCTCGAAGGCCTTTTCTGGGAGCACCTGGAAACACTTAAAGCTGCAGGCGCCTCTGCCATCCTGGTGTTGCCAGTTGAGAAAATGCTGGCATGAAGCCCGGAGTCCAAAATTGGTCGGACCTGGACAGAGGCGAGCAGCAACGAGCGCTCGCCCGACCTGAAGTCAGTGAACATGAATTCAGGAAGGAGGTCTCATGGATCATCAACTATGTACGCCAGTCTGGTGATGCAGCACTGCTTGATCTGACCAATAAGCTCGATGGCTGCAACCTGCAGGACATATCGATCAGCCGTGAGCACCTTGAGCAATCCGCCAGCCAGGTCAGGGAACCGCTTGGAAAGGCCATCAGGGATGCCGAAAAACGTATCCGGGTCTTCCATTCAGCCGAAATCCCTGAGCCCAGACAAATTGAAACTGCCCCGGGCCTGACCTGCGAGGTCCGCTTTCAACCGATAGACGCCATCGGACTGTATGTCCCTGGTGGAAGTGCTGCTTTGGTTTCCACGGCATTGATGCTGGGCGTTCCTGCAAGTCTCGCCGGTTGCTCCGAAATCGTCCTTTGTACTCCGCCGGGACCGGAAGGACAGGTGTCACCGGAGATTCTTTTTGCAGCAGAGCTGTGCGGTATAAAGCAGGTATTTGCCGTGGGAGGCGCGCAGGCGATTGCAGCAATGGCCTATGGCACCGGGTCTGTTCCCAAGTGCAGCAAGATATTTGGTCCGGGCAACTCATGGGTCACCGAGGCCAAGCAGCAGGTGAGCGTGGACCCACAAGGTGCTTCCATAGATATGCCGGCAGGACCATCAGAAGTGCTGGTGATAGCAGATGAAAGCGCTGACCCCAGGGCCATTGCCTGGGATCTTCTTTCACAGGCCGAACATGGACCGGATTCCCAGGCGATTCTACTGAGTGACAGTGACAGGCTGGCAACCGAGGTCTCACAAATAGTTGGTGAATTGTCTGGCGGGTTACCACGAGCGGAAATTCTCAATTCTTCGCTGAAATCCACGCGCATTATCGTCACCCGGAACATTGTCCAGGCGATTGAAATTTCAAACGCCTATGCCCCGGAGCATCTGATTATTAATACCCGACAAGCACGCCAGCATGCCGAGCAGGCCCGCAATGCGGGATCGATCTTTATTGGCCCCTGGACCCCGGAATCACTTGGAGATTATTGCTCAGGAACTAACCATGTGCTCCCGACTTATGGCTGGGCGCGTTCGCACAATTCCCTCTCGGTCGTCGATTTTATGAGGCGATACACCCTGCAGGAAGCCAGCCAGGATGCGCTGCAACAGGTTGGGCCAACAGCAGAGGCACTTGCGGACTTTGAAGGTCTTGAAGCACATCGAATGGCCGTTCGATATCGCATTGACAGCGCCGGGTCGTCATGAGCATCCGATTGCTGGCAAGGCCGGAAATTGTGGCCATGAAACCTTACTCTTCAGCCAGGAGTGAAGCAGGAATTGATGGCATTTTGCTCAATGCCAATGAACTGCCCTGGCCATTGATTGAAGACCCACTCTCCATGGAGTCCGATAGCAGCCCCCTTAACCGCTATCCTCAACCACAGCACTCCGGACTGATCAAAAAACTCGCCGGCTTATACGGTGTGCCAGCAGATCATCTCCTGGTGACCCGCGGAAGTGACGATGGAATCGATTTATTGTTGCGCGTTTTTTGTCGGGCAGGCCAGGATTCAATCCTTGACTGTCCGCCGAGTTTTGGGATGTACAGGATCGCAGCCCGGACCCAGGGTGCGGACATTGTTGAAGTGCCCCGCTTCCCGGATTCGCTCCGGCTGGATTGCGAAAAAATTCTCTCGATCGTTGAATCCGATTCACCACCGCGCATTATCTTTCTCACCTCACCGTCTAACCCAACCGGCGATCTTGTTGAACGCCGGTTTCTCGAAGAGCTGCTTGATCTGACCAAGGATCGATGTGTCGTGGTCGTTGATGAGGCCTATGCAGAGTTCAGCGATGCGGATGGTTTCAGTGGCCTGGTCAGTGATCGTGAAAACCTGGTGATCCTTCGGACGCTGTCTAAAGCTTTTGGGTCTGCCGGGTTGCGTTGTGGTGCTGTCATTGCCCAACCCGGTGTGATTGAGCTGCTTCAGCGGGTCATTCCACCTTATCCGCTGGCCACCCCCGTATTGAATCTTGCCCTGAGGCTGTTTGAACCGGGTGTGCTCGATCGTCAGCAACGGGCACTTGTCGATATATCCCGCAACAAGAGCATCCTTCTCGAAAGCCTGGGCAACAGGCGATGGATTGAAAAGATATGGCCCGGAGAGGCGAATTTTATTCTGGCGCGGGTGGATGATGCAGATGCGCTTATGAAGCACTGCAATCTGCGAGGAATCACATTGAGGGCATTTGCAGGGGCGCCGCTGCTCGAAAACTGCATCAGGATCAGTATTGGAAATGGTACGGAAACCGAAAAGCTGGTCGCTGCCCTTGATGATTTCGAGACCGAAAACCAAAAGCGAGTCGAACCATGACGAAACGCAGAATTCTTTTTATAGACCGCGATGGCACCCTGATCACCGAGCCGGACGACCAGCAGATAGATTCGCTTGAGAAGCTGGAATTACTGCCCGACGTCATTCCGGCATTGATCAAATTGCGAAATGCAGGATACGAATTTGTCATGGTGAGCAACCAGGACGGCCTGGGAACCGATTCGTTCCCGATCGAGGACTTTGAAAAACCGCAGCAAAAGCTACTGGATTTGCTTGATTCGCAGGGAATCGTCTTTGCCGCCGTTCATATTGACCCGCATTTTGATCACGACAATGCCCCCACCCGCAAACCTGAAATTGGCATGGTGCTGGAGTACCTCAAGTCTGGAGATCTGGACCTCCAGGATTCGTGGGTGATCGGAGACCGCATCACCGATATCGAGATGGCTCAAAACATGGGGATTGGTGGACTACAAATTGGCGAGGAATTCGAAACCTGGAATTCCATTGTCCACAAATTAGTCAATCAGCCCCGCCAGGGGGTCGTGAATCGAGCGACATCCGAGACCGAAATCAGCGTTTCGGTTGACCTGGACATGGATGCGCCCGAAAACCATATCGAAAGTGGCATCGGCTTCTTTGATCACATGCTGGATCAGATTGCCAGGCATGGTGGGTTTCAATTGTCGCTCACCTGCAAAGGCGATCTGGAAATTGATGAACATCACACCGTTGAGGATTGCGCACTCGCACTGGGACAAGCACTCAACCAGGCACTGGGTGATCGTCGTGGCATCGGCCGGTACGGCTTTACCCTGCCCATGGACGAGTCACTGGCCGAAGTGGCGATTGACCTGTCCGGCCGCCCGGCTTTCGAATTTTCCGCCGCTTTCAATCGTGACCAGGTGGGGGGACTCTCGACTGAAATGGTCAGGCATTTCTTCGCTTCCCTGAGCCAGTCACTGGGCGCCTCGATACATATGAACGTCACCGGCGAGAACACCCATCACATGGTAGAGGCGCTGTTCAAGAGTGCGGGACGGGCTCTGAGGCCGGCGATTGCCCGCGAAGGAAACGAGATGCCCAGCACCAAGGGCAGTCTCGGAGGAACCGAGGGGCAATGACCATCGCGGTGGTCGACAGTGGCGGCGCCAATATTGCATCGGTTTTCCATGCGCTGCGCCGGCTGGGCGTGGAACCAACATTTACTCGCAATGCCAGCGATATCCGCCAGGCCAGCCATGTAATCCTGCCGGGCGTGGGCGCTGCATCGGGCGCGATGGAGAAGCTCAGGGAGTTCAGGCTTGCAGAAGTCATCAGGAATCTGACACAACCGGTTCTTGGTGTGTGCCTTGGAATGCAATTGCTGTTTGAGTCCACCGAAGAGGGTGATACTGGAATGCTGGGGCTTATCCCTGAGCGGATCAGAAAACTGGCTGCCAACGAAGGCCTGCGCGTTCCTCACATGGGCTGGAACAAAATCACGACCTTAAACAAGGACTCAATGTGTATTGGCAGTGAAAATGAGTGGTTCTATTTTGTTCATTCATACGCTGCCCCGGTTGGGGATTTTACTTTGGCTACCGCAGAGCATGGCCCGCCATTCAGTGCCATCGTTCGTCAGGGAAACTTTTACGGGGCTCAATTTCACCCTGAACGCTCAGCGAAGGCAGGCGAAGCGCTGCTGAATCGATTTCTCGAGGTGTAATGAAATGTACCTGATCCCCGCCATTGATCTGCTCGACGGAAAATGCGTGCGTTTGCGCCAGGGTGACTTTCAACAGGTGACCTATTACAAAAAACCCTCGCTGACCGTTGCAGAAGAATATGCCCAGGCTGGTGCAGGGTGGCTGCACCTGGTTGACCTTGCGGCCTCCCGCGACGGAACCAGCGCCAGTGCAAACCAAATGTTCCAGATCCTGCAATCCGTGTCACAACGCGTGCAAACGGGCGGCGGAGTGCGTGATACCGGCGATGTTGAAGCACGGTTGGCTGCAGGCGCTTCCCGGGTGGTCGTTGGCAGCGTTGCAGCGGAATCTCCCGACACTTTTTGCCGTTGGTTGGGTTGGTTCGGTCCGGACTCGCTGGTGGCTGCCCTGGATGTGAAATACGACGACAACGGCGTTCCCCGGGTTAAAAGCCAGGGCTGGACCCGTGACTCAGGCAGGGACCTCTGGTCACTGCTTGACCAGTTGGCCGATACACGATTGAAACATCTTCTTTGTACCGACATTGGGCGGGACGGGTTGTTGAACGGCCCCAACCTGGACCTGTATCGGGAAATCAATCATCGATATCCAGACATCGAGATCCAGGCCTCTGGTGGAATACGGGATATTCCGGACCTGGAAGCCCTTGCAGCAACAGGCGCAGCAGCGGCGATCAGCGGAAAGGCACTGCTGGATGGAAAATATAGTGTCAAAGACGCCCTTGCTGCTTTGGAAAGGGCTCGATGAGCGGGGTTGCACGACGAATCGTCCCCTGCCTTGATGTCCGGGACGGAGAAGTTGTCAAAGGCGTCCGGTTCCGCAATCACCGGGTCATGGGTGGAATCATCGAGCTGGCATCCCGGTATCGTGACCAGGGAGCCGACGAACTGGTTTTCTATGACATTACCGCCAGCCCCGAAGGCCGAAGTGTTGATTGTGAATGGGTTCGACAGGTATCTGAAACCATCAACATTCCATTTTGCGTGGCTGGGGGCATTCGAAGCGTCAAAGACGCCGGCATGGTGCTTTCAGAGGGTGCAGACAAAATATCCATCAACACACCAGCCCTTGAGCAACCTGAACTGATCGACAGCCTCGTCAGGGCTTTTGGAAGTCAGTGCGTGGTCATAGGAGTGGACTCAACCGCCGATGCGAAAGGCTACAGCGTTCGTTCTCATACAGGCAACCCTGACCAGATGAAGGAGCCCGGGCGAAACACTCTTGACTGGTTGCGAGAGGTGGTCGACCGAGGAGCGGGTGAAGTGGTTCTCAACTGCATGTCGGCTGACGGAACAAGAGCCGGGTTCGACATTGACCAGCTCAAATGTGCACGTGAAGTTTTACCCATTCCAATGATTGCATCAGGCGGGGCGGGCACAATGGCTCACTTCGAGGAAGTCTTCCGAAGAGCTGATGCGGACGCGGCCCTTGCAGCAACCGTGTTTCATTCCGGCCAGATTGAAATACCAAACCTTAAAATGTACTTACACGAACATAATATGGAAGTCAGGCCATGCTAGACAGAAAAACACTGGATTGGAAGAAGATGAATGGCCTGATGCCGGTAGTGGTCCAGGATTCATTTGACGGACGGGTTCTGATGCAGGCATACATGAACGAGCAGGCGCTTGAGGCCACGCTTGAAAGTGGCCACATCACGTTTTGGAGTCGCAGTCGAGAGACCCTGTGGACCAAGGGCGAAACCTCGGGTAACCGGCTGGAACTGGTTTCCATTCATGCTGACTGTGATGGCGATTGCTTGCTCGCCATGGCAAACCCATTGGGGCCAACTTGCCATCTCGGCACTGATACGTGCTTTGACGGTGAAACACAGGTGGCACCGAAACTGGCATTCCTTGCAAAGCTCGAGACCGTCATTGCCAGGCGTGATGCAGAGCGGCCTGCCGACAGCTATACAACAAGCCTGCTGGAATCTGGCCCAAAACGAATTGCGCAGAAAGTGGGTGAGGAGGGTGTGGAAACTGCCCTGGCCGGAGCAAGTGGTGACAGGGAAGAACTTCTGGCTGAGGCGGCAGATCTGATATTCCACACGCTGGTACTGATGCGCACCCGTGATGCGACTTTAGGTCAGTTGCTGGAAACCCTTACCAAACGACATCAGGGCTGACCCATTCGATCCAGCTGGTCAATACATTCACCAGCCACAGCAGAATGAATGCCATTTTCATCAGAATTCAGTTGTTCAAGCAATTCCCTTGCAGCGGGTGAATCGAGGTCAGGAAGCAACCGGACCAGCTCAGGTGTGGCTTCGCCTTGCTTCACTTTTTTTCTGATGAGCCCGACGGTTCTTTGCCCCGCTTTTACCAGGGCCATGCCGGCCAGCATGCGGTTCTGTTCGTTCCCGGTTGAAACCACCCGAGTCAGTGTTTCACCTGCAGAATCGAGCCCAAGGCTGCGCCATAAGAACCCGGAAAAAATGACACGAGCCGAATGGGTATCGTCTTTCACTTTGTGTTCAGACAAGTGCCCAGAGACCGTGGTCATCCCAGTAGTCGGACTCGTGGGTCGAGCTGTGATCAAACCAGCCATTACGATGCTCTTCAATATCAAACTGGTTAGAACGAAATCGCTGTGAGCCACCATCGAGCAGGATCACCAGGTCGAAACGTACCCGGATATCAATGATCCGGTTTACTTTTGAAAAATCCGGATACCACTTTTCATAGACTGGCCAGCCCATTAGTACCAGGCGATCGAATTCAACGCCCAGCTTTGTGGCAAGGTGCGCCACTGTTGCGCCGTGTGAGTGTGCAAAAAAGTCTGGCGTGGCCAGGCCCTGGTCGCTGACCCACTGTTTTAGCAAAATAGCATCGGCCTGCCGTGCCTGGTGCGAGTATGATCCGGTCCAGGTGAAGCTCCGGTCATGAACATCAAGATCGGGGCGGTTGGTTGCCAAAGCATCGTAGAAATCCCCGCCTGGTTGATACCAGTCATTATTTGCAGCAAATGTTCCGTGTGTTACCACGGCGGTATGGGACTCGCGATTTCTTTTTGCTGACCCGGGACGTTCAATCACCCTTCTGTCAGCCGTTTCACTCATTGGCTCGATGTTGCTGATGGCTGCCTCTGCAACACGAGTTGCCAGGGGGTCTTCAGATTTCGCGCCTTCAACAAGCGTCTTTCGAATCACTTTTCGAAGCCGTGTTGTTTCACGTGCACCTGCCGCTCCAGCCACTGCGACCAAAGGGTGGGGGCTGTGCATGGCAGCTTCGAACATGGCCGCCGCTGTCTTCAGCTCGGGTTTTTGATAGAGCTCATCCGCTGCTTTTGAAAGCTCTCGTTGCAGGTGCGGCTCTGTCTCCTGTTGAAGCTCTTTTTCACTTGCACCCAGGTATTCAAATGCCTCGGCGACGCGCAAATGACGTTTTCGCTTAAGCGCATCTAATGCAGGTAATGGGAACTGCTTCTCATCAGGTGATCTGGGCTGGCAGCCGAGCACGCCTGCCCTGAGTGATAAAAGGAACGCCGCCTGTGAAGCCGCAGCGGACCGGGATGATTCCCGGTCAGGATGTGCAACCTCCGTAAAGGCATCGCGAGGATCAATTGGTTCTAATCGTTGATAGGACACATTGCTCACGCCTGAGAGTCATTCAACTCTCTGTCACTTCAGATAACTATACGACAACTCTGACGATCAGGCGTTCTGACTGCGAACAGGTCAGTCCTGTTTCGTCTGCCAGTCGCGAGGATCGATCCTGTAGTACACCTTTAGTGTTTCGAATAACTCGGTGTGGTGTTTCGCCATTCGCCCTGGCTTTTCGAAGAAAGTTTCGGTTGCCACGGCAAAAAACTCAGCCGGATTGGTGGCACCGTAGTGATCCATCAGAGACCGCTTTCCCCGACGGCTGTCCTGCTGGAGTTCTACATATTCGTCTGAAAGCACTTGCGCCCAACTTCGGTAGCTTCCCACACCACCCAGAATCGGCGCGCCATCGGTTGCCCCGGTTTCACTATCAAGCTGGTGAGCAAATTCGTGCAATACGACATTGTGGCCATCCAGGAAATTCGAAGCACCCTGCAATACGCTGTCCCAGGCAAGTATGACTTTGCCCCTGTTCCAGGATTCGCCCAGCACATGCTTTGGCCTTGCATCCATCACCCCGGCCTCATCGATTCCGCCACGCTTCACCACGAAACCAGTTGGATATACGATGATATAACGCAACTTCGGATAGACTGCTGACGGCCGGTTGAGCACCAGCATGCACGCCTCAGCGGCAATCGTGACACGTATCTCGTCCGTCATTTCCAGCCCCCCGGCCCCGAAGAATTGCTTTTGATGAAGAAAGCGTTTGATCAGTTGTCGCAATTGCATTCGCAATTGATGAGGAAGGTTGCGATATATCTGGATGTTTCCCTCGAGAATGGGTACCCATTCCTCTGGAAACGGCGCCTTGAGAGCGCGCTTGAGCCTGAAATGGGGGACCCACAGAGCAATCGCTATTCCGGTTACCGCCAGTGTCAGAAAAATCCACGGGTTCAAATTTCAGCTCCTTCGGAATAACGCCAGCCAATTGCCATTCTGGCACCCAGCCAGTATCCGCCATAGGCAGCCAGGAACCATACCCAGATGTGGTTCATATCGATCCTGTCTATCCAGTACTTCGGCCAGGCAATCGCCGTCACAAAATTCATGAGCGAGTCGATGAAAAAGTTAATGATCAGATCAAGGTTCAGCTTTGAGAGTCGCCCCATGTTTTCGCTGAAGTCGCCAAAAAACGAAGTGATTTCGCCCAGCTCAACGATCACAAAGGTCATCAGCGCGACGACGCCATAGAAACCCCCACCAAATTTAAGCCATTTGTTGTGAACCGGATTGAGTTTCACCGGTCGTGACCCGTTATCAGCCCGGTCTTTCTTCTTCGATCGTGCTTTTGAAAGCTGTGAGACGCCTTTTTCCAGTTGCTTAAGATCGCTCGCCGGTTCAAGGTATTTCGACCGAATGGCCCACCAGACCAGTAGAAAACTGACGATTCCTACTGGCAAACCAGCGAAAAAGGCAGCCCGAAAGAGCTCAGCAATCATCAGGCTCAGATCCAGACATCATTTTCGGCACGCAGTTTTGTTTCACCATCACCCGTGTTGACCACACCGGACGGTTCAATCAACAGGATGCTGCATTCACTGCTCGCGACAGGTTTATGTTCCACGCCCCGGGGAACAACAAACAGTTCGCCGGACTTCAGGCTGACCGAGCCATCACGAAACAGGATTTCCATTTCACCATCAAGGCAAAGAAACGCCTCGTCTGTTTCATCGTGCTTGTGCCAGACGAATTCTCCTTCGATTTTTGCCACTTTGAACTGATAGTCATTCAGTCCGGCAATCACCCGGGGTGCCCAGTGCTCGTCGAACAGGCCCAGTTTCTCTTTCAGGTTGATGGATTTGTGTGTCATAAACCAGAATTGTAGGAGTGGCGCGACGCCGCGACAAACTAAATATTCGTTCAACCCTCTATTACTGGTCACCGCGATCGATCAACAGTCCTGAAATACGGGACTTTAAACAAATAGTTGTGTATTACAACCATTTTGTTCATAATCGGCCAATGAGTGGAGCAGTCAAACCGATTCGCAAGGCGGCCCGTCAACTGGTACGTGAGCTTCATCTGCTTGATGGGCGGGTCGAATGCTGTGGACTGCCGCTGTCACAATGCCACCTGATTATTGAACTGGACATGCTGGGCGAAGCCACGGCATCGGAGCTGGGCGACCGACTGGTGCTGGAAAAATCCACCATGAGTCGCCTGGTTAACACCCTTGTGAACAAAGGACTGATATGTGCTGCCTGTTGTCCTGAAGATCGTCGGGCTCGCAACCTTTGCCTGACAGATGAAGGCAGGCAACAAGCCGGGAACCTGGACAATCATGCGAATGGGCAGGTTGAAGCGGCATTGGAATTCCTGAATCCCCATGACGAAAAATTGGTCATTGATGGCCTCGATCGATATGCCAAAGCCCTTCGTTATGCGCGCCAGTCCGACCAATACAGGATCCGCCCCATCAGTCCCGCGGACAATGAATCAGTCGCAAGGATCATTCGCAGTGTCATGACGGAATTTGGAGCGGTTGGTGAGGGATATTCAAGTTCTGATCCGGAAGTTGATGCGATGTTTGAAGCCTACCCGACTCCGGATTCGGCCTTTTTCGTGGTCGAGAACCATGAATGCATCCTGGGTTGCGGCGGAATGGGGCCACTCAGGGGTGCAGACGAAAACGTATGCGAGCTGCGAAAAATGTATTTTTTACCCCAACTCAGGGGATCGGGAATGGGATCGAAGCTGCTCAGGAAAATACTCCAGGAGGCTCGCAATGCAGGTTACGGGCTTTGTTACCTTGAAACCATTACGGCAATGGACCAGGCAAGAAAACTTTATCGCGGCTTCGGCTTTCGTGACATTGATGAACCGCTTGGAAAAACCGGCCATAGCGGCTGCAACCAACACATGGTTCTTGAACTCTAAGGAGAAATATTATGCGAGTACATATATCAATTCCGGTCAACGACCTTGGGAAAAGTGAAGCGTTTTACAGCCACCTTTTCGGACAGCCGGCCAGCAAGGAGAAGCCTGATTACATCAACTTTCGCCTTGACCAGCCTGCCATCCACCTGGCGCTGGTCAAAAGTGAATCTGTCTCAAAACAACGGGGCACGGAACACTTCGGGATCGAGTTGCCCACTGAAGAAACATTCAGGTCCTGGGAAAACCGTTTGACGGCCTCAGGGCCGGAAATGGCACAACCAGAACCTGGTGCACAGTGCTGCTATGCAAAAGCTGACAAGGTCTGGCTCAGCGACCCGGATGGAAACCGGTGGGAGATCTGGCACCGAACCGGCGATCACTTCTCGATGTAGAAAACGGCCTCAGGGTCACCACCCAGCATTTTCGCACGAACCAGCGGGATGGGTGGCCCGCCAAATGACAGGAATGAGTCGTGGAATTCACGCCACGCTTCCCGACCGCCCTTATCGGCGGCCCAGTCATCGCGCAACTGGCGGATCATTAGTTTCCCCATGGTGTAGTTGAGGTATCCAGGGTCATAGGTGCCGCGAGCAGCCTGCTGGCGGGCAGTGCCCTGATCCTGGTAAGCCTCTTCCATGAAAAACTTTTCAGATTCTTCGACTGTCATGCCCTGGGTATGCAGCCCTATTGCGGACAGGTATCGCGCATTTCGTAGTAACGCGTTGGACAATTGACCGATTCGGGTTTCAGGTGAAGCATCACGCAATCCGGCTTCAATCATCATCTCTTCGGTGTAATGTGCCCAGCCTTCACCAAAAGCATAGGTGACAAAGACGCGCCCGAAGCTCCATTCGGCCCGATTGGCATGCAGGAAATTCAGAAAATGCCCCGGCCAAACTTCATGCACCGAAGTGAACAGCAGGTCTGACTCTCCGGCAATGTATGCCTGCTGTACTTTTTCAGTCCAGGACGGGTCGGGCGGAGAAATGTAGTAGACCGAAGGCTGGTTGACCTCGTAAGGACCCGGAATAGTGATATAGGCAAAGTTCGAACGGGCGTACGGTGGGGATTCGTTGACCAGGGCCTCTTCAGTACCCGGAATCGTGACCAGGTCCTGCTCAATCAGAAACGCTTTGATTTCTTCCAGCTGCTGCCTTGCAGTTTCAACCGATCCATCTTTTGGTTTGCGGTTGGCCATTTGCGCAAAACAGCTTTGAATGGTTTTACCGGGAGCGAATTCCGCGCACGCCTCGGCTAGCGCCCTCTGGTTTCGTTCCATGTCTGCCCGGCCGATCGCTTCCAGTTCCTGGAGGCTTACATCCACACGCTCGGTGGCATAGACCATTCGAGAGAACAACTCTGGTCCCAGTGCATAATCCTCGGTGGCGGTGCCGCGATTTGAAATCAACCAGTCACGAAGCCCGGCCATGGCCTCGACTGCTGCAGCATTGGCCTCTTCGAAGGCTGCCTGGGCCGTTGCGTCATCAACCGCTGCAAATACTGCAGGAACATCATCCCTGAAGTAATCCACAAAACCGCCAAACGAAGCGATTCCGTATTCCAACCGTGTCCTTGACATCGGCATGCGCAGGTTGTCCCTGATTTGCCTGACCGCTCGTGGAATGCTTCCGGCATAACGCGTGTAAGCCTCCAGGCGTTGCTGCAGCGGTGCATAATCAAGTGTGATATACGGGCTGGGATCCAGTGAATCGGACATCCAGTCAAAGTAAAAAGCGGGGTTGACGTAAGGCCACTCGGCTTCCTCGAGCCAGAACAGGTTTCGGTCAATCACGGCCAGCAAGTATTCACGCTGCCAGAGGTTTTCCTCGTCGAGCTCTTCCCGGGTGAAATCCAGCGCCCCGGCGCGAGCCTCATTAAGTCGTGCGATTTCCCCATCGATGCCCTGCTTGCTCCAGTCAGGCAGGACACCGTCGTACTCGTGCCTGCCCTGCATCACCGCGAACGCAGGATGGGCGGCGAGGTGATCCTCTATGAACTCATCGATGAAGGCATCCCAGGGTGAAACAAACTCGAGTTCCTCCTCGGCTGCCTCATCAACGCGCTTGCGGGCCTGTTCAAGCTGATCATCACGAATCACCTTGACGGGCTTATCGGTATCAGGCACATCGCAGGCTGCAACCAGGACCAGTACAAAAACACTGGCAAATAAGAGGCGTAATTTCACGAAGAATCTCATCCGGATAATTGAATAAAACGGGGCAAAAAACCAAAGCCGCCCCGGCTGACAGAACTGACCTGTGAGCCGGGGAAGCAAAATTTCTTTCTTACTTCACACCATGCATCAGCTTGTTGATCAGCGGAGCAGCGATCAGGTATACGACGCCGAAGCTCAGGCCCAGCCAGAACAGTTGCATGTAGGTATCCGAGTACTGGCCAATGTTGGAAACAGCCTCTGCTCCGTGTCCGCTGCCTCCACCCGAAGCAATCGCAGCGATGATACCCGCCACATATTGAGCCATTGCGATGGAAAGGAACCAGCCACCCATGGCCAGTCCAACCTCGTGCTTGTCCGCCAGCTTGGTCACCATGCTCAGACCAATGGGCGACAGGCATAGTTCACCAGTTGTATGCAGCAGGTAACACATTGCCAGGAATATCCATGGCACCAGGCCCAGGGCATTTTGCATATTGTCGATTGCAAACACCAGCAGGTAGAAGCCCAGTGCGACCTGGATCAGGCCAAGCGCAAACTTGCGTGGAATTGAAGGGTTTACGCCCATCTTGTCCAGCTTGGGCCACAATGCGGCAAACATGGGTGCAAATAACAGGATGTACAGCGGGTTGAGCGATTGGAATATTCCGAAACCGCCTGCGGCCCATGAGTCAGCACTTCCGATCATCGGCGTTGAGAATTCACGCGCGAAGAAATTGAGAGAGCTGCCGGCCTGCTCAAAAAGCGCCCAGAAACAGGCATTGGCCACAAAAAGGATCAACATCGCGATATATCGATGTAGCTGGACTTTACCCTTCCTGGTGCCGGAAATGATGAAATACACACACAATCCCGCCATGATCCCGACCAGCAGATAACCCAGCACCGTGCTGGCTGTCAGAAGGAAATAGACCACCACTGACAACGCCAGTGCACCAAGTCCAACAAGGAAGAACCGGCCCCAGCCTTCCTTGCCTTCTTCGGGCAATCCAACCTTACCCAGAGATTTCTTGGCAAACTCAAGGAACAGCGTGGAGAGGATCATGCCAATGCCTGCAGCAAAGAAGCCCCATTTCATTCCATAAGTGGCACCAATCCAGGTGGCCGTAATCATTGGTGCAACAAAGGCACCCAGGTTGATTCCCATGTAGAAAATCGTGAAGCCGGAATCACGCCTGACATCGTTGGGCGCATACAGCTGCCCGATCATGGTCGAGATATTGGGCTTGAACAGACCGTTACCTGCCACGATGACTGCAAGGCCAACAAGGAACCAGTTGAGATCCTCGATCAGCAGGATAAACAAACCGGCGGCCATGATAATGGCACCCAGCAGAATGGATCTTTGATACCCCAGGATTCGGTCCGCGATATACCCGCCCGCGATACCGGTGCCATAAACCAAAGCGGTATAGCCACCATAAATCAGGCTGGCCTTGGCGTTGGCTTCGGCCTGGCCGACTGTAGAGAAGAATGCCTGGGCGATATATACCGCCAGCAAAGCGCGCATGCCGTAGTAGGCAAACCGCTCCCACAATTCAATATTAAATAACTGCCAAAGGGCTTTGGGGTGCCCCATGATTTCACCGGGCGGTAGGTCGGGCTTATCTGCGTTCTCTATAGTGGTATTCACAAAGGCTCTCCACTTGGGATTATTTTTTCGCTGGAAAGCATACCAGAGGGAACAGGGGTGAATGCGATTGGCGTGCCGGAACGAATAGGTCCTGCGACCATCACCCCCTGCAAACGCGGGATCAGCATGCAATAATTACCGACCCTTCAATACAGCCTGGATCGAAAGCATGGACCAATCGGCAGCACAAAATTTTATCGACGAAGTCTGGATGGACGAAATCGTCCCGGAGTTGGTTGAGTACATCAAAATCCCGAACAAATCCCCACACTTTGACCCCGACTGGGAAGAACATGGCTACATGGAAGATGCTGTCAAGCAGATTTCAGCCTGGTGTGGAAAACAGGACATTCCCGGGATGGAGATGGAGATTGTGCGTCTTCCCGGGCGAACGCCATTGATTTTCATGGAGATTCCGGGCGATTCCGATGACACCGTGCTTTTATATGGCCACCTCGACAAGCAGCCGGAAATGACAGGCTGGGCTGAAGATCTTGGCCCGTGGAAGCCGGTCATCAAAGGCGACAAGCTTTATGGCCGCGGCGGCGCTGATGACGGCTATGCTGCCTACGGTTCACTGACAGCCATCATGGCGGTTCAGCGTCAGAAAATCCCCCATGCCCGTTGTGTCGTCATCATCGAGGCGTGCGAGGAATCCGGCAGTTACGATCTGCCCTATTACATCGATCACTTGAGTGAGCGAATTGGCACACCATCACTGGTTGTCTGCCTGGATTCCGGGGCCGGCAACTATGAACAATTGTGGATCACCGTGTCATTGCGGGGTATGGCGGCTGGCACACTGCAAGCCGATATCCTCAACGAAGGCGTCCATTCAGGAATGGCGTCGGGTATCGTGCCTTCCAGTTTCCGTGTCTTACAGCAACTCATCGGCCGCCTTGAAGACGTGAATTCAGGTCGGCTGAAACCGGACTACCTCTACAGCGATATACCTGAGCAACGCCGGGAGCAGACCAGGAAAATGGCTGAGGCGCTTGGTAATAAGGTTTACGAATCATTTCCGTTCGTTGATGGTGCCGGACCGATGGGTAACGATGTTTACGAAATGTTATTGAATCGCACCTGGCGCCCCACGCTTTCATACACAGGCATCGGCGGCATACCCAGCCTGGACTCTGCCGGCAACGTCCTGAGACCCCATACGGCGTTGAAGCTTTCGTTGCGATTGCCACCCACCCTCGATGGTGAGGAAGCCAGCCAAAAACTCAAGGAAACACTTGAAGCTGATCCGCCGTATGGCGCGAGAGTGAGTTTCGAGGCAGACCAGGCCGCGACCGGGTGGAATGCGCCTGCCGTTGCGCCCTGGTTGGATGAATCCCTGGACAGGGCATCAGCAAACGCCTACGGGCCGGGCGTCATGTACACCGGTGAGGGCGGCACCATTCCATTCATGGCCATGCTGGGCGATGCATACCCGGATGCTCAGTTCATGATCTGCGGTGTACTCGGTCCAAATTCGAATGCACACGGACCAAACGAGTTCCTGCATGTCCCGTATGCAAAGAAGCTCACCACCTGTGTCTCGCAGGTGCTGATCGATCACTTCAATCGTCCTCAGGAATAGCCCTTTGTTCCCAGGCGTTATTCTCGGCTCGTTCAAATGCTCAGGTACTGGCGTGTACACTCCGCTTTTCGCGAGCCTCGGGCCTATCCTGGAAACAAACGCTCGATCCCTGCGAACCACTGAAGAAGCAACACTGAGATGAATTTCCGTCGGCGCACTCTTCTTGCAGGCCTGCTGGGTGCGCCGATCGTTTTTGAACGCCTGATGCCGAACGGCCTGGTCCCCGTCGTGCTCGCGGATTCTGGTCTCTCACCGATCGAAGGCAAAAACGGTCTGACCATACTCAACGACCGACCGCTCAATGCGGAAACTCCGCCGCACCTTTTAAATGATGACATCACACCGACCGACCGGATGTTTGTCCGCAACAACGGGCGCCCACCGGAAACACCGGACCCGGGCAGCTGGACATTATCGGTCAGCGGCGAATCGGTCGTCGCATCCCGCCAGTATTCCATCGCAGACCTGCAATCAAACTTCGAGCAGGTCGACCTTCAGCTGGTCGTCGAGTGCGGTGGTAACGGCAGGGCCGAATTTATTCCCCCTGCAAAAGGCAATCAATGGAGCCTGGGTGCCGTTGGCTGTCCGGTATGGAATGGTATTCGTCTCCGTGACGTGCTCGAAGAATGCGGGATTGCAGATGATGCCCTGTATGTTGCTTACCGCGGCGCCGATGGCCACCTGAGCGGCGACCCTGCCAAGGACGCCATTTCTCGCGGGGTGCCAATCGCCAAGGCCATGGAGGCCGAAAGCATGATCGCATGGGGCATGAACGATGGTGATCTGCACCCGATGAATGGCAACCCCCTGCGACTGGTCATCGGCGGTTGGCCAGGGTCTGTTTCGGGAAAATGGCTGACGGAAATCCTGGTTCGTGATCGTGTGCATGATGGCGCGAAAATGGGTGGACAATCGTACCGGGTTCCCTGCGAACCTGTCGCTCCTGGAAGCGAGGTGGCTGACGAGGATATGTGCATCATCGAGGCGATGCCGGTGAAGTCACTGATTACCTCACCACAAAGCGGCATCCGCCATGACCAGAACCTGCCGCTGAGGATTCATGGTCATGCCTGGGCGGGTGACCGGGAAGTCAAGCGACTTGAATGGTCCATCGACTTTGGTCAGACCTGGTTTGATGCAGCTTTGCATTCACCTGCCAACCGCCTGGCGTGGCAAAACTGGGATGCGAGCATTCGCTTTCCCGAACCCGGCTACTTTGAAGTCTGGGCACGGGCCACCGATGATGCGGGTGTTTCCCAGCCGATGGTTTTGCCAGGCTGGAATCCCAGGGGTTATTTGAATAACGCTGCCCATCGGATTGCCGTTTATGTTGCCTAGATTGTTCATTGCAACACTGGTCTGCTTTTATGGCCCGCCGGCAGTGTCCCAGGAAACAGACCCGCAAAGTGGATTGATTCTTGATGAAAACTGGGAACTGGTCCTGGCCAACTGCAGCGGCTGTCACTCCCCAAGACTGGTCACCCAGAACAAAATGAACGCAGACAGCTGGCTCGAAACCATTCACTGGATGCAGGACAAGCACAACCTCTGGGATCTTGGAGACAGCCAGTCCAAAATCATTTCCTACCTTGCAAAAAACTATGGCGTGCCGGAGTTGCCTTACCGGCGCAAACCGTTAAATGTTTCCCCATTAACATCTGAAGGATAGAACTCATGAACAGAAACTTTCTAATACCCGGCCTGTTCGTCACCCTGATGACATTGTCTTTCCACTTGATGGCTGAAGTGACAACGATCACAGCAAATGGCTTCACTTCAACCAATACCGTTTCTGTCGATGCCGATGCCGACACGGTCTACTCCGCATTCAAGCAGGTTGATAAATGGTGGAACCCGGATCACGGCTACACAGGCGATGCCAAAAACTTTTACTTTGAAGAACGCCTGGGCGGCTGTTTCTGCGAGCGCTTTCCCGATGGAGGCGCCGTGGAGCATCTGCGTATCATCTACTTTGCACCAGGTAAGGAAATCCGGTTTGAAGGAGCGCTTGGCCCACTCCAGGGACTTCCCACCAGCGGTCGCATGATATGGACAATCGCTCCCACCGAGCCAGGTAATGATGGACCTGGTTCAACCATTACCTTCACGTTTCACGTGTTTGGTTTTATGGAGGGTGGATTTGAAGGCCTGGCACCCGCGGTCAACGGCGTGGTGAATGAGCAGTTGCAACGTCTGGCGGAATTGTTGAACTAACCTGCGAGGTTTAAGCTGCCCAAAAAAAACCGCACCCCGAGAGGGTGCGGCTTCTTCTTTTTTAAACCTCTGAGTATTATTCTTCAGGCGGGGTAGGGTCAATCGGAAGCATAACGGTATCGATCACATGGATCACGCCGTTGCTGGCCCTGATGTTGATCAGTGGTGTCACACCGTCTTCATCCAATACAGGGCTGACCATCTGGGAGATGTTTGTAATCAGCTTCGCTGAAGGCATGGTCGTGGAAGTAACGTATCCACCGGCCAACATTTCGATGTCCTTGGAATTGTTCTGGTTGAAGATGCTGTTTGAGAATCGGCGACCCTCGGTCAGGTGATAGGCGAGAATCGTGAACAATGTGCCTTCTCCGTAAAGCATGTCTACTGCACAGGTTACTTCAGGAGCTGTTTCTTCCAGCTCCAGACCCCACAAATCATTCAGTGTGTTTTGGAGGTTGATAAACGCCTGATCGGTCGGAGCAAACAAGGTAAGCCTGTCATCCCCGGTAAGCAAATCAACAATCGGATTTTCTCCGGTCTCCGGATCTGTGAAGCAACCCACCGCCCCAAGCAAGTATTCGAAATTGCCGTTATCCATCGCAATTTGAACGATGTTATCTTCGCCCGGCTTTCCGGGTCCTTTACCCGAATCTTTCTTTGCTGCGACGTTGCCAGCAAACAACAAGGTGGCTGAAGCGATCGCAACCATGGCGATCAATTTGTTACTGGTAGTACTTTTGTACATCTTTTTGCCCTCAAAGCTATGTTTGTTAAGTCTGGTAAGATTTAATATCTAACTAACGCTCTCTATTAAATAATTTCTGACGTGAAAAAAATGTCAAGATTCTGCATAGATATTTCAGGTAGACTTTTATGATTGTCTTTGAATGCATGATTCACGCCCTAAATCGCATGGGCCGAAAACCAGCCTGGACGGAGTTTTGTGAATACAGATCGCGCTGCAATTAACTGATGGCGAAACCAGTGAGGCGCTTGAGAGCGGGCAACGCAGGAGAGCACCCACAGATGTCTCAACCGCCTGATTGATCTTCAGAGGGGATGTTGCGCCAGCAATCCGCGTTTATCGGGGTTATTGCTTTTCCGCATCGCGCAGGACTTTCCAGGCGTCGCGAAAATGATCCTCGGCCATTTCGGTATCGTCTTCCAACACCTTCCTGAGCTCGTCGAGATGTTGCCTGATCTGCAGGCCGTAATCGTGGTCATCACCCCACACTTCGTATAGTTTCTCCAGGCCTTCTTCATCATGACGTTTAAAGGTGCGCATGATGCGGTAAGCCTGAACATCGTCATAACCCAGCGACTTGTATGCTGCCTCACCCATCAGCAATGCCGAACCAAAAGTCTCGCGCGAGATTTCATCAGCCCCCGCCTCCATCAGGCGGTAAGCATGGGATCGATCATATGCGCGCGCCAGAATCTTGAGATTCGGAAAATGCTCCTTTGCCACCCGCACCATTTCTTCGGCCTTGCCGCGGCTGTCGATGGCAATCACCAGCAGTTTTGCCTGTGCCGCCCCAGCCGCCTCCAGGAGTTCACGCCGACTGGCATCACCGTAAAAAACCTTGTTGCCGAAACGACCGGTGAGCTCGATCTGGCCAGCATCATGATCCAGCAGCGTACATGAGATTTTGCCAGCCCGAAGCATCCGCGAAACGATCTGACCAAAGCGCCCGTAACCGGCAATGATCACCGGGTTGTCATCTTCGTCGATGGTCTCGTCGTCCGGCGGTGCTACACAATCAGCAAACCTGGGTCGCAGCCAGCGTTCGTAAACGATGATCAGTATCGGCGTAATCATCATCGACAGCACCACGACCACGATCAGAAGATTGGCAAGGTCCCGTTCCAGAACCCTCGACTGGGTAGCATAGGAAAACAGAAGGAATGCGAACTCACCCCCCTGGGCCAGCATCATCGAGTACATCAGGTTGTCGGCCAGGCGCAGTTTGAACAAGCGACCCAGGAAAAGCAGGACAGCGAGCTTGGTGATGATCAGGATCGTAACCAGCGCCAGTATTAAACCGGTTGAGCCTGCAACCAGCGTGAAATCGATGCTGGCACCCACCGCCAGGAAGAAAAGCCCGAGCAGCAGGCCTTTGAAGGGCTCAATGTTGGATTCCAGTTCGTGTTTATATTCACTCTCGGCGAGCACCACGCCACCAAGGAACGCCCCCAGTGCGGGTGACAAACCCACAAAATTCATTGCCAGCGTGATGCCAATTACCAGCAACAGGGCTGTTGCGATGAACACCTCCTGGGCACGCGTTCTTGCAATCCAGTGAAACAGCGGGCGCGCCAGGTACCTGCCGGCGAGGACGATCCCGGCCACCACACCCAGCGTGAGTGATGTCTGGATCCAGACCGGCCGGTCTACAGAATGCCCGTGGTCTGAAGCGGCCGCTTCCGCTGCACCCGCACCCAGCTCCGGCAACGCCAAAAAGGGAAGAATCGCCAGGATGGGAATGACCGCGACATCCTGGAACAACAACGTTGAAAACCCGCTTTTACCCGCCTGGGTTTTTAGCCAGCCTTTTTCTCCCAGCGTCTGTAGAACGATTGCAGTTGAAGACAAAGACAATGTCATTCCAATGGCGAGCGCCGTTTGCCACTCCAGGCCAAAGGCAAATGCGATCACGCCAATCACCAGTGAAGTCAGTGCAACCTGCAAACCGCCCAGACCAAGAACTGATCTGCGCATTCTCCACAAGACCCTGGGTTCGAGCTCCAGCCCAACGAGGAACAACATCAGCACCACACCAAATTCGGCGAAATGCATGACATCCTGGCCTTCCTGTCCAACCAGGCCGAGCACGTAGGGCCCGACCAGGATGCCTCCAAGCAGGTAGCCCAGCGCTGAGCCCAGGCCCAATTGGCGCGCAATCGGAACGGCAATGACAGCAGCCGCAAGATAAACGAATGCCTGCATGAAAACTGAGTTGGTCATTAATTCCGCCTTTTATTCGATGGCGTGCCAAACCTGGTCTGTAAACCAGTGACGTCGGTCATAAAAAGCCCGGGCAGGGCTGAAGCCTGCTTGCAGGCAAAGATTTCCGATGATCGCCTCGTCAAATTTTTGCGAGACTTCCATGAAAATTCGCTCCCCATTTGTAAATTCGAAAGACTGTTCGAGCGCATCGATTTTCACAGTTTGCTCCTGACGGCTGACGAGGAAACTGCGAGCGGCCCCGCTCTCGGGGTCGTACTCAGGTTGGTGTAGAAATTGGCGGGGATTGAAGTCCCCACCCAGCTCCCGATTGATCCGGGCCAGGAGATTGAGATTGAAATCACGTGTATAACCAGCAGCATCATTGTAGGCAGCACGGATGACATCCGGGTCCTTCTTGAGATCAAGCCCGATCAGCAAGGCATCGCCTGGCGCCATTGCGCTTCGAACCCGACGCAGAAATTCAACCGAACCCTGATCACCGAAATTACCCAGGTTGGATCCCAGGAACATCAGCACGCGCCGTGTTTCACCTGGCTTAAGGGATTCAAGTACATCAAAGTAATTGCCGTGAATCGGATCGAGTTGCAGCCAGGGTCGCGATGGCATCAGGTTATCTGCCAACAGCTCGAGACTGTGATCCGAAATGTCGACAGGTCGAAACGTCCAGTCGGTTGCCTGGCGGTGGAGCGCATCAAGCAGGAAACCGACCTTTTGCCCGTCACCAGAGCCCAGCTCGATAAACTCACCAGGGCCAACGCTCAGCAATTCCCGTGCGATCTCATCACCCTGTTCACTCAGAATTTCGAATTCACAGTCAGTCAGGTAATACTCGGGGCTGGACATAATGGACTGAAACAGCTTGTCGCCCCGCTCATCGTAAAAATATCGGGAAGACAACGTCCTGGGCTCAGACGAGAGGCCATCAAGAACGCTTTGCGCAAACTCGGTATCCACCGCCTGTTTATCAGATGGCACGGAAGATTCAGGGCAGGACATCAGTACGGGTTTTGCAATGGAATGTCTCCATTCGTTGTTCAGCGGGCACAGCCATCTAACTGTGGGCAAAAACTTTCCTCTCCAACTCCTTCTATCTGAATTGTCGGATGATGAATCTTAAATCGTGTCTCAAGCTGATTCGTCATGTTGTTGAGAAAGTCGTCATCCATGGGGCGCGGGTCCATCACAAGGTGTACTGTCAAGGCCGTATCCGTGGTGCTCAGGGCCCAGATGTGCAGATCGTGAACCGCCACAACCCCATCGCCGGAAAGAAGGAAGTCACGAACAGCCAGCGGATCAATTTCACCAGGAACAGCATCAACAGCCAGGTTAAGTGAGTCGCGGAGTAATCCCCAGGTCGAAGCAAGAATAACAGCCGCGATCACCAGGCTGCTTAAGGGGTCAATCCAGTTGATCCCGTATTTCCAGATGAATAAACCGGATATCACCACTCCAAGCGAAACGGCTGCGTCCGCAGCCATATGCAGATAGGCGCCCCGAATGTTCAGGTCACTGTCCTTTCCCCTGAAGAAAAACAAGGCGGTCACCGAATTAATTACCACACCAATACCAGCCACGATAACTATTGTTTTTCCGGCAGGGGTGACCGGATCGAAAAACCTTGATACTGCCTCCCATGCGATTGCACCCACGGCAGCAAACAGCAGCAGCCCGCTGAACACCGAGGCAATAATGGTTGCCCGGGAGAATCCGTAGGTACGTCTTGTAGAAGGTTTACGGCGAGCCAGTGTTGCAGCTCCCCAGGCCAGCAACAATGCCAGCACATCGGTAAGATTGTGACCGGCGTCAGTAAGCAGCGCCAGTGAATCAGATATAAAGCCGTACACCACCTCGACAATGATGTAGACGATATTGAGCGCTACACCAACAGCAAAAGCCCGGTTGTAGCTCGGTGGAGCATGATGATGATGGTGAGAGTGCGCTCTGTTCATATTAATGCGGTTATTTAGTGGATATTGTACCGCTACTTGCATTGAAAGCCGGGCGCATTGTCTCAATCTGATGTAACCGCCACACCGTGTAAATTCCCTGGAGAAATCTAAATGGTCAATTACGGAAAAATCTGGTTCAACGGTGAGATCCGTGACGAATCAGAATGCACCGTTAGCGTTGCCAGCCATGCCCTGCATTACGGAACGTCTGTATTTGAAGGTATTCGCGGATACAAAACGCCACAAGGCACCGCAATATTCCGTCTGACCGATCATCTCGAACGCATGTATTTTTCCGCCAGCATTTACAGGATGCCGGTTCCATACGATCTGGAAACCCTACACCAGGCCTGTCGGGACACCGTCCGCATCAATGAGCTTGAGTCGGCCTACATTCGACCCATCGTGCTGCGCGGAAATTGTGGCATCGGTGTGATTCCCAAAGATATGAACATGGTTGATACTGCGATCATCACCACAGCCTGGGGTGCCTACCTGGGCGAAGATGGCCTGAAAAATGGCATCAAGGCGTGCATCACATCCTGGAACAGGCTGGCACCCAATACCATGCCCCCTGGTTCAAAAGCTGGCGGAAACTACCTTTCCAGCCTGCTGATCGGCCTGGAAGCTCGCGAACGCGGGTGCATTGAAGGCATTGGATTGGGCGTCGATGGGCTGCTGAGCGAAGGAGCGGGGGAAAACATCTTTATTGTTGAGAAAGAGCGCATCGTGACACCACCCGTTTCGTCATCGATTCTGGCGGGCATTACACGCGACACTGTGACCACGCTTGCAAAGGAACGTGGCCTGGAAGTGGTTGAACAATCTATCGCTCGCGAACAGATGTATGCCGCCGATGAGATTTTCATGACCGGTACAGCCGCAGAGGTAACGCCTGTCAGCCAGCTGGACCACATTGTGATTGGCAATGGGGGCTGCGGACCGGTGACAAAACAGCTCCAGAATGACTTTTTTGGCCTGTTTAACGGCAGCACTAAAGACCGCTGGGGCTGGCTGGAGTACGTCTGAAACGCATTCAACCCTGATTCCAGGGACAGGTAACCGGATTCATGTCAGGCGACTGACAATAATTGTCAGTTTTCTGACGTTCTGCGACATACCGCGCTTTTCCATCGCGATTTTTTTCTCCCTCAAAAACGCTTAACTCATTGTTTTAAATGGTTTATGTGTGAATTAACCCAATGTGGCCCGCATTTTGCATTACTAAGGGTGACTAACTGGCTGGTAGCAGTTAGCGGGATGAGAAGGAGCCTCGCCCCTCTTTGCCCAATCGGGGCTCCACTCATCCCACCTCTTCAAAGGGATTATTGAAGACAGGGGTAGTAAGAATAGAAGTTTGCTTGGGGGACAGGTAAGAAAGGCCAAAGCCAAGGGGGGAAGCCTGGCGGCGGCCACGAAGATGATGTCCAACGTGTTCATTCACGGTCAACAGGTCATCAAAGAGGTAATTCAAGCCCGACTAGGAAGTCGGGCTTTTTTTTGCATGGCGGCATGTTCTGAATCATCCGGGATTCGTGATCACAACGAGCTGTTTCGCGCCTGGCTGACTTCAACGTAAACGGACTATGACTCCGCCAGATGTCGAGTAGAGTCTCACACTTTCATGCCATTTGTTCGGGCTCGAAGCCTACCAGCGCTTGGAACAAAGCGACAACACCGCGCTGTTATACTATCGACTGTAATGCCTCTCCGAGCTTCCTTCGGACTTCGAAATGAGCAGATTAAGGATTCGCACGCTGCCGGAACTGGTTGTTGAACGCGACAGCGAGCCAGTCACACTACCTGCCTCAAAGCGGGCACGCGCCCTGCTGGCCTATTTGGCGCTTACTGATCGACCGCATCGCAGAGATCGTCTGTGTGAAGTCTTCTGGGAGATGCCTGATGATCCGCGCGGGGCGTTGCGCTGGGCCCTGAGCAAGCTCAGAATTGTCGTAAATGACGACGATATGGACCGCATCGCGGCAGATCGCGAGCGTGTCACGCTGCTGACAAACGATGTCGACATTGACATTCAGCTGCTGGCCAGTGAACTGCAGGCCAAGCAAGTGTCACTGAAACGTTTACAAGTCATCGAACGGTTGCTTCAGGAGCCCATTCTTGAAGGCATCGACCTGCCGGATCAGGACATTTTTCAGCAATGGCTGATCGCCGAGCGAGCGTCAGCAGAACGGCTGCGAAGCAAAGCCCTGCAGCGCCTTGCTAATCACGAACAAACGCCACCCAACGAAGCGCTGCCTGTCATCCGAACATGGCTTCAACTCGAACCCTTCAGCACCGAAGCTGCGACACAGTTGCTGGCGCGGCTGGAACAGTTGGGGGAAGAGGCTGAGAAAAAACACCAGGCCAACATGCTAAGCAAGCGATTCCAGCGGGCCGGGATCGAATGGTCGCCGACCCCGCTTGTTCGAGTGGACCCAAAGGGAAAGGAAGAAGATGCCCTGGAATCCAATCGCAGCTACCTGGCTCGTCAGCGGGTGCAATTTTGTACCGCCAGCGACGGCGTTCGCCTTGCTTATGCATCGGTTGGGGATGGGCCAACCATCGTAAAAGCTGCGAACTGGCTGAGCCACCTGGAGCTTGATTGGGATGCGCCGGTCTGGAGCCCGCTGTTTCGAGATTTGGCGAATGATCACAAGGTGTTTCGCTACGACGAGCGAGGCAACGGCCTCTCGGATTGGGACGTCGACGAACTATCGTTCGATGCTTTTGTTGATGATCTCGAGACCGTCGTAGACGCCATTAACATCGAGCGATTCGCATTGCTGGGTATATCACAAGGCGCAGCCGTCTCCATCGAATACGCCGTGCGACACCCCGACCGGGTTTCCCACCTGATCCTGTTTGGCGGCTATCCTGCCGGATGGCGAATTGATGCCACACCAGAAATCATTCGTGAACGTGAAGCAGTCATGACACTGACTCGTAGCGGCTGGGGCCAGGACAACCCTGCATACAGGCAGATTTTCTCCTCCACATTCATGCCAAGTGCCACCGCGGAGGAATTGACCTGGTTCAATGAATTCCAGCGGCGCACCACCTCGCCGGAGAATGCGGTTCGCTTTCTTTCCGCATTCGGCGATATCGACGTACGGGACCGGTTGAGTAAAGTCAGGGCAAAGACTCTTGTTATTCACTCCCTGGGTGACCGACGAATTCCCGTCGAGACTGGACGTGACATCGCCGCCACGATTCCGGGTGCCGAATTTCTCGGGCTGGAGAGCGATGGACACCTGCTGCTTGGAGACGAACCCGCCTCGCATGTTTTTGTCAATGCTGTGCGCAGATTTATGGCCGAAGAAGCCTGAGTCAGACCATGTCAGGTGGTTTCTGGCGCTGACCTGGCTACTGGGAACTTAATCGGGTCCAGAGCATTCACGACCCTTGCAGCAAATTCATCGCCCAATACCACGCTCGTCACCACGCTGGCACTCCAAACTGAAGCACATTCAAATCCATCCGTTTCGATTTGGGCATCGAAAACACCAGGGAGCTACAAAACAGTGATCCGCAGAATACTTGAGAAACGGCTCAGTGAACTGTTCATTCATCGGACAATGGTCAGCCTGTGCGCGGCCATCGGGCTAATCTGGGCTGGCCACAGCCAGGCGGATATGGATTGGCGTGCAACCCTGAATGATCCTGAAGCATCCATCGAGAACCGTGTAGCGGCGGCATTTGAGGGAATGGCAAAGGACGACTGCTTCGACGGCGGCGAGGACACGGCTGACTGTCCAAGGCGGCGCTTCACACTGAGCCCGTCTCACGCCGATTCCGACCTGATCGGTCGCGAGTCCGTCCTGATCGTTGACGTACTGCCCCCGGCGGTGGAGTATCTACGCTATCGCAATCGTATCCTTGGGGCCTACCAGGTCACGCCCGACCATTCAATCGCCGAATTGCCAATTGTTTTCGATCTTCCTGAAACCTCCGGCGAGATAATCACGGGATTGGCTTCATCGATGCCGATCCCATCGGAGGCGCTGGCCGTCCTTTTGCCTGAAATGAACCGTCGCTATGGCGACCACATACCTGTCGCTTCGGCCCATGGCACGGCTGTTTTCAGCATCTTTGCCGATCTTGCGCCAGGTCAACCTATCGTGCTCCTCGACAACAATCTGCTGACTTTCAACCAGTCGGACAAACAGCTTTTCTGTTCGATCCCCGACCATCCGGAAAGGCTTGTCGTACTGCGACAGCGTGCGCAACGATTTGCTGAGGAACTCCGTGACCTGATGACCGAGCACAACGTGCGTTACGTCAATGCCAGCTTTGGCTACACGATCGAAACTGTACGCGGTCCATGGCAGAGTGTCTGTGGTACGGAGGTGCCGCCAACTCATGTACTGCGTAGCATCCTGGAGACCTACCGACCGATCTTCGAAGCACTATTTAGCACGCCGGGTGTTATCACAGCCCACGCAGCGCTCGCTTCGCCAAACGACCTCGACGCACCATTTGATCAACCGGGGAGCGAGTTTCCCAATCGCTTGCGGGTTGGGTCCCTGGGTCACAACGGTGCGAACATCCCCGCCACAGGTACCGGCGCAGCTCCGACAAATTGGAATCCGGTCCCCCCGGATCCGAATGACTCGGATATCTGGGTGAACGCGGGCTGCACGGCTTTGGGTGAATGTCGTGTCATTCGACCGCTTTCTTTAAGTACCCGTTATGGCATGGGCCGCAGTGTTTTTCCCTTGCCGCAGTCATCCTTCGTGACGCCGATTGCTCTGGCTCAAATCATCGACCTGCGCAATCGCAGACCCTTCCGCGACCGGCAATTCGACGATTCGCTGATTGATGATCTCATCATCGCCCTGACTGGTGCCTGTACAGACACGTGTCGTCATTTTGACCCTCTGCTCCACGGTCAGGCCGAGCGTTTTCGAAACGATTTTAAACCTGAACGAGAACTCGCCGGGCTTTGGTACGACCCACAGCGCAACGGCCATGGCCTGGAAATCCAGCGCTTTGGAGCGGCTCATGCAGGCCTTCTTTACACCTTCGGAGATGACGGAAAGCCAGAGTGGCTTTGGCTGGACATGGAGCGCTATGGTGGAACCCTGTACGGGTCATTCGTGCACATCAGAAACGATGGCACTGCTGTTGATCTCGTGCCCACAGAAGAGCCGGTCGGTCAGTTCACAATTACCTTTGAAGCAAACGAATACGCTGCGGCCTGTCCTGATGCATCGGGGCCCCGTGCCGCATTCAACTGGTCCATAGGAAACGAGACGGGCATCTGGTGCCTGCAGCCTTTGTTGGTCAATGGCAGCCAGTCGTTACCCAATGCCAATGGTCTCTGGTGGAACGGAGCCGAAGACAGTGGTTGGGGGTTCGGGCGGTACGCCAATGAAGTCACGGAGTTTCGTGTCATCTACACATACGATGAAGATGGATCGCCCATTTGGGTGTTCGGTCAAACGGCCCTGGGGCAGGACCAGTTTGATCTGCTTTACCCTGGCGGATATTGCCGCACTTGCTCTTCCATGCCATTGACACTGCAATCCGCTGGAGCTTTCGAAGGCGCGGTTGATTCACCCTCAAACACACCATCAAGCGACGTCAGTATCTGGCTCGACCACTGGCAACGCATTGGCATTCGTCCTGAACGACTCTCGGACTAGCAGCAGGTTTGTCCCAGAGCAGTGGGCCCGCCAGTCCGCCGAGTGCCAGGGTGCGGGTAGCATTCAACTCTTTCTGCAATCTTGAACCCGGCCAAACAGGGAACTTCAGCTTGCTTCTTCGATGATGTAACCGCCGGATTTTTCGTCGTGCTTCAGCTCCAGCAGCTTTTGTTTTTCCATCGCTTCCAGCAAGCTGCCAAACGAACGGAAGCCATGGTAGCTTTCGTTGAAGCCCGGCTTGCGGCGCTTCAACGCCTGTTTCACCATCGATCCCCACAGCAACTCCTCATCGCCGCGTTCAGAAACCAGGTCGTCGACGGTCTCCAGTACCTGGTCAAATGCCTGCTTGGCTCGACGCTCCATCAGCTCCTGGCGGTCAGGAGAGTCCTTCTTGCCATTTTCATTCTTGAAGTTAATCGATTGCTGGCCATTAGAAGGCTTGCGGCGCAGTGCCGTGCGCATGATGTCATCGTAGAAAATGAACTCATCGCAGTTGGCAATCAGCAGGTCCGACGACGAATTTTTGACCCCCACCCCGATCACTTCCTTGTCGTTTTCACGCAGCTTTGAAACCAGCGGGGAGAAATCTGAATCCCCGGACATGATCACAAACGTGTCGACGTGCGACTTGGTATAACAAAGGTCGAGGGCATCGACCACCATGCGAATATCGGCAGAATTTTTTCCTGACTGACGCAGATGCGGAATTTCGATCAGTTCGAACGATGCCTCGTGCATCGCTTCCTTGTATGACTTGTAACGTTGCCAGTCGCAGTAGGCTTTCTTGACCACGATATTGCCCTTTACCAGCAGGCGCTCAAGAATTTCCTCAATCTCAAACGCCTTGTAATGGGCATCCTGGACACCCAGGGCTATGTTTTCAAAATCGCAGAAAAGTGCGAGGCTTTTTGTTGTATTCGCCATTCAGATTAGAAACCTTTATTCGGAAAATGCTGCTTCGAGGACCAGTTGCATATGTGCCCATGATGCCTCGTCTGCCAGTGGACTATAGGCCAGTGGCAAACCGAATTTTTCACCATTGATGTCCGCGGCCGGGTTAGAAAAGCCATGTGTCGCACCGGGCAGACTAACCAGCTCGAACTGTGCGCCGGCAGACTCCATGCTGGCTGACAGCCCGGCGATCTGCTCAGGTGTCACCCAGGGATCAGCTTCACCGTTGTATGCCACAACCCGCGCTGTCACATCGCTGCCCTCACCTTCAGGTGCTATCCCAAGCCCAAGGCTGCCGTGAAATGAAGCAACGGCTTTCAGGTCAGCACCATAACGCGCCATGTGCAACACAACGCCACCACCGAAGCAGTAACCGATGGCGGCAATGTTCTCAGCATCCACGGTGGGTTGTTCCCTGAGGACCTGCATGGCCGCATTAAACCGATCGCGCATGCCTGGAAGGTTCTGGAGGGCGGCACGCATGAAGGTGCCGGCGTCATCAGGGTGTTCAGCCTGTTTGCCCTCTCCGTATATATCAAGCGCAAGCGCTGTGTAACCCAGCTCAGCGAGCATTTTAGCCCGTTCACGCGGGTACTCGTTCTGCCCCCACCATTCGTGTACGACCAGCACGCCAGGGCGAGGGCCGTCGATGGAATCATCCCAGGCAAGAAACCCGGTCATTTCCACGCCATCACCCGAATAGGTAAATTCTTTTGTCGCTGTTTCGGCCATGACCCAGCCGTGCCAGAGAACACTGAAGGTCACAACGAGTGCAATTATTTTTTTCATTTCATATATCTCCGTTGAGTTACCCAAAGAATCGGCACGCTGAATCGGCACACAGTTTACTCCATCCTTCGTCTCGTTGGGTTTGTAATCTCAGACCCCATGTTGAAGATCATCGGAACCACAAGGACACAGCCATGAACACCCCTGAAACCAACAATGAAATCAAAATGGACAGTTCGGATCTCTACCGCGAGGTCATGTTCACTGACAATCGCATCGGCACCATCCGTCAAATGCAGCCGGTCACTGCCGATGGTGACGACGACTCCGGGCGACCTTCCAGGTTCTTCGGTTCCGCACAACTGATGACCCCCGCTGGACCGTTGCCGGTTTCCTTTGAAATCGAGGCTGACTCCCTGGCCAAAGCAGTCGAAGGATTCGGTCCGGCTGCCCAGGGCGCTATTGAGAAGACCCTGGAAGAATTGAAAGAATTGCAGCGTGAGCAGGCATCTTCCATCGTGGTGCCAAAAGGCAACGTCGACCCGTCTGCACTTGGAGGGGGCGGCATTCAGATGCCATAATCCCCGGACTTGCTTAACTGGGTCCGAGACAGGAAGGGGTCTTCCATGTTTCACAAAGTACTGATTGCTGCTGTTTCCTCGCTGATTCTGGCGTCCGGTCCTCTGGTCGCCCAGGAAGAATTGCTTTGGCGGGAAGTCGAGCCGGAAAACATGGTGGTGATGGAATTGCAGACAGGCACCGTCATCATTGAGCTTAACCCCGCATTCGCGCCAAAAACGGTTGAACAGTTTCGGGCGCTGGTTCGGGATCGTTTTTTTGACGGCCTTGGATTTTACCGGGTCATTGACGGCTTTGTAGCACAAGGCGGTGATGGCAGCGATCTTGGCGAACTCAGTGACAAGCCAACCATTGACGCAGAGTTTGAGCGCAAGTGGGACGAGGACGAATTGACCTGGCAACCAGCCCAGGAGCCTGACCTTTTCGCGCCCAGGGCCGGGTTTGTTGACGGCTTCCCCGCAGGCCGTGGCCCTGAAGGCAAGAGCGTATGGCTGACCCATTGTCCCGGTGCGGTTGCGATGGCTCGTAACAACGACAAGAACTCGAGTCGTTCCGACTTTTATATCGTAATCGGCCAGGCACCACGTTACCTGGATCGCAACATGAACATTTTTGGTCGCGTGATTGACGGCATGAATGTGGTTCAGCAGATTGAGCGTGGCCCGGGCAACAACAACGGTATTTTCAGGGACGAAACCAAAATCACCCGAATTCGCAGCATGCGAATGGCCTCCGACATTCCCGAGGAAGATCGCATATCCGCTTATGTTGTGGATACCAACAGCCTTGGCTTCCTCGAATCGCTCGAATCTCGCAGGGAGCGAAAGCAGCCTTTCTTCCATCATGAGCCCCCTCAGGTGCTGGATGTGTGCCAGGTCCCACTCGGTTCCCGAATCACGAAATAGCCCGGTCAGGTAATCGACTCAAAATAGCGGACCATTTCCGTGCGCTGTCCAGCATCCGGCAAACGCCCCGTCATGGCCGCCATATTGTCTTCCAGGTGCCGCATTTTGGAAGTGGCAGGTATCACGCAAGTGACCGCCGGGTGAGAAATCACGAACTTCAGGAAATACTGAGCCCAGCTTTCACAATCAATTTCTGCAGCAAAGTCCGGCAGGGGTTTACCCGCAACCTGGCGAAACAGATTTCCACCCTCAAAAGCCCGATTGATGATCACGGCTTTGGCATTGTCATTTGCAGCGGGTAACAAGCGTTGCTCTGCCTCGCGGCTGGTGATGCTGTAGGTGAATTGAACGAAATCGAAGGTTTCTTGTTTAAGTAAATCTTCAACCTGACCATGGCGTGATCCGTGCGAAGTCGTGATTCCGGTATAACGAACCCGGCCCTCCTGTTTCCAAATATCGAGCCATTGCAGGTGCGTCTGCCAATCGACCAGGTTATGAACCTGAAGCAGGTCAAAACGCTCAAGTCGCCACAATCGCAGCGCCTCTTCCATCTGCCTGATGCCTTCATCACGCCCACTCGTCCATACCTTGGTGGCAGAAAAAAGAGTTGGCGTTTCCCCGATCTCACCCAGTGTATGACCGATGACATCCTGCGCATGACCATACATTGGAGACGAATCGACCATGCCGCCTCCAAGACGCAGAAAATTTCTCATGATTTCAGTGCAGGCCTCTCGCCCGGCCTGGTCACCCGGCCCTACATCAAACCTTTGCCAGGAACCCAGCCCTACCGCAGGCAAGGTCTCGCCTGAAGAAGGGATGGTCTTGCGAATCAGTGAATTAGCAGCAGCTGAACCCAACCCGGTTAGCGCCACGCCGGCTGCGGCCATGGATTGCAGCAACGTTCTTCTGTTCATCGTTAACATAAGCCAGATTCTACTTCAGCAAAAAAGGGCAATACATGAGCAAGCGGTAGCTGGTACTTTTGGCGGGTCAAAACGGGCATCGTGCCATGAGACAATGTCCGATTGCCGAGTCCTTCGAGGAATACCGAATGCGAAACGTCCAAGTCTGTTTTATGTTGGCTGTCGCCCTGATGGTTTCAGTCGCATGTTCAAACGACCAACCCGCCGAGACCACAAGCCAGGTCACGCCAGGGCCAGCCCCGGAAGCGGTGACAGAGCCTTCGGCCAGCCCTCCGATGCTTCGATCAGGTGTGGATATCGATGCACTGGATCCGGAAACCAGCGCGGTTGATAATTTTTACCAGTATGTGAACGGCGGCTGGCTGGACAGCACACCGATTCCATCGATCTATTCCGGATATACCGTTTATCACCAGGTCAACGAGGAGGCTGAAGAAGCGCTCCGTGAAATTATCGAAGAGGCCGCCAACAATCCGGGGGAAGCAGGGACCGAACGACAGCAGGTTGGCGATATCTACAGCAGCTGGATGGATGAGGCCACCATTGATTCCCTGGGCATTGAGCCAGTACGGGAAGAACTGGACCTTGTCGAATCCATCAGCGATACGAAGTCACTAGCTTCGGTCATGGGCCAACTGAAAAGGCTGGGCATTACAGTGCCGTTCACGTTTGCGGTGATTCCGGATCTACGGGATTCGAGCCGTTATGCCGGCTGGATCTGGCAATCCGGCCTGACGCTGCCTGACCGCGATTACTACCTTGAACTCGAAAATGAGAATTTTGCCGAGGCTCGTGACAAGCTTCCGGCCTATATGGCGGGCATGCTGCGAAGAGCAGGCTGGGATGGAGAACAGGCTGAAACTGATGCGGCCAGTATTTTTGCGCTCGAAACACAGTTGGCCGAATACCAGTGGGATGCTGTCGACAATCGTGATCCTGAGAAAATTTTTAACCCTTACCAGGTCAGCGAACTGGCAAGCCTTGGTCCAAATCTGGATTGGGGCAATCTGAGAACCGCGTTGGGAATAGAGGATCAGGAACAACTTATCATTGAGCAGCCAAGCTACTTTGAGGGTTTGGACAGCATGATTGCCTCTGTTCCGATCGAACAGTGGAAAGCCTACCTGACGTTTCGGGTTCTCGATCGTCGCGGCCTCCACCTTGACGCAGAAACAGCCGCTGTGCGGTTTGACTACCGCAACCGGGTGCTGGGGGGTCAGCAGGAACAGCAGCCAAGATGGAAACTGGGTGTTGCGATGGTCAATGGAATGGTCGGCGAGGCCGTGGGCAAACTTTACGTCGAAGAATATTTTCCACCCGAAGCAAAACAGCGGATGGAACAGATGGTGGACAACATCATTGCAACGCTTGACGATGACCTGGATGACCTGGCGTGGATGAGCCCGGAGACTCGCGAAAAGGCGCAGGAGAAACTTGCCAAATTTACACCGAAAATCGGCTACCCGGATGTATGGAAAGATTATTCAGACCTGACCATTGTCTCCGGCGATCACATGGGTAACATTCGTCGCAGCACCATCTGGGATCATGATCGTGACCTGAACAAACTCGCCGGGCCTGTTGACAAGACCGAATGGCAAATGACGCCACAGACCGTCAATGCCTATTACGATCCAACCAAGAACGAAATTGTTTTCCCGGCAGCGCGGCTTCAACCCCCGTTTTTCCAGCTTGATGCCGATGATGCCATCAATTATGGCGCGGTCGGCGGCGTTATAGGACACGAGATCAGTCATGGTTTCGACGACTCCGGAAGCAAATTTGATGGTGACGGCAACCTTGAGAACTGGTGGACGGATGAAGATCGGGCCGCCTTCGAGGAACGCACCACTGTTCTTGTTGACCAGTATGCAGGCTTCGAACCCGTGGAAGGCATGAACGTTAATGGTGAACTCACCCTGGGTGAGAACATCGGTGACCTATCCGGAGTTGCAATGGCCTATCGAGCCTACATTCGCAGCCTCAATGGCGAGGAGCCGCCCGTGATCGATGGATTTACAGGCCCGCAGCGGTTTTTCATCGGTTATGCGATGTCACGCAAGGGCAAGTACCAGGAAGAAGCTGAAATCAGTCGTCTTGCCTCAGATCCACACTCCCCCCTGGAGTACCGGGTCAATGGTGTATACCCGAATATTGACGCATTTCATGAAGCATTTGGCACCCAGGAGGGCGACGGTATGTGGCTCTCGCCCGAAGACCGGGTCAGAATCTGGTAGTACGCACGCCACATGAACATGGCTGAAAGATTTGCCCTTGATGACCTGGCGGGCCATAACCTGCCGGATGGAACGATACTTGCGCGCAACCGACGAACTGGCGCACAGATGGTGCTGCCGGCCGAGGTCTTCAATGCAATTTCATACTGCGATGCATTTCGCACAATGGAAGAGCACATTTCCAGCCTTGCCGGACCGGCTGCCGGTGGACGCGAGGGTGAAATCCGACAAATCCTGCAAACCGTTGTAAACGGCGGCCTGATGCTTTCGGCCAGTGCAATCTGTGATTCGCTCCAACCAGCGGATCCTGCAGTGCAGGACCAGAATCCGGTCGTGGCAATCATAACCTGTGAGCGCCCGGGGGCGCTGGCACGCCTGCTCCAGTCCATGCGGCTGCGGTGTCACCTCGAAGGCATTCACCGCGTGTTTGTTGTCGACGACTCACGTGACCCCGAACAGGTGGAAGCCAACCGAAAAATCATTCTGGAAGCTCGTGATTCACTCATTTCCGATGGTCTGAGCGAGATCAGTCATTTCTCGCCCGACAAAGCCAAAGCCCTGGTGAACGCCCTGGTAGCGAGCCTTCCTCAACACGAACAGGGCATCCGATTCCTGCTTGACCGTGAGGGCCGAACCAATGAGGTCACGACAGGTATAACCCGAAACCTTGCTCAGTTACTGGCGGTTGGCAGGCCGCTCCTGGTTTTTGACGACGACGTCTTGTGTGATGTCCTTGAACCGCCGAATAAATCACCGGGTATTGAGTTTTCGGCAACCCAGCGGGAATGTCGCATCTTTGAATCAGATTCGGACTGGCAAAATGCTGCCGCGCAGACAAATACCTGTCCGATTCAGCAACACATGCAGGTCCTTGGCAGAAAGCTTCCCGATTGTCTTGGCGCCATGAAACAACAAAAACCTGATCCTGCCGCTTTCGAAAACACCAGGCCCGGTTTTGCCAGCCGTATCGGATCTGACAGCCGCATCAAAATCAGCCAGTGCGGATCATACGGCGACCCGGGTTCCGCGGGGAATGAATGGATCGCCCTGCTTCCGGCAGCGACAAGGGCTCAACTGGGCGCGATCGTGAACGAGATTGGGACGTCTGCTGTTGAGCGTAACTGCTGGCTGGGTCGCAGCAGGCCTGCTTTTGAACCTCGTGCCAACATGTCGCAGCTAACCGGTTTCGACAACAGCCGATACCTGCCGCCCTACTTTCCGCTTTTTCGGGGCCAGGACCGTTGCTTTGGCACTTTTACCGAGTTCCTTTATCCCAATGACCTGACTGTGGATTTACCATTTGCCTTGCCGCACCTGCCCACTCCCAGGCGCGACTGGAAGACCAGCAATCGAGGGCTGGTCATTCCATTCAGCCTCAAGCATTTCCTGCACGATTTCGTGTCCAGCCATTCTGCCGGTTGCCAGGCCAGGGGAGCTGAACAAAGAAATCTGGGGCTGGCGATGCTGTATGCAGACCTGGCCGACGCCCCCCGAACCCGCCTGGCGGAAATGACGGCCAACAACTGGACACAACGGCGCATCGACTGGCTGGCAAAGATTTCGCAAGCCCTGAACAACCCCGCGGAGCCGGCGCCACTGAGAAAATTCCTCGAATCGATGCTCAGGGATGCACAGGAAAACAGCATTGCACAAACACATGAAACGCCTTTCGAAGGCCCGCCAGATCGAGGCGGGAGTGGCGAGGTCCTGGAGTACTGGCGTGCGGCCTGGCGCGACCTGGCGGCCGGATTGAGCGCATGGCCGGAAGTGCGTGAAGCTGCCGAGGTATGGAGACAAAATAAAGGGTCAGAGTAAAACACCCCTGGTCTGAAATTTTCTTTGAATGTGTTTTACTCTGACCCCAAAATCAAGTGCCAAACTGGAGCGCTGCAAGCCTTGAATAGAGTTCGTTATCCACGGAGAGTGAATCATGCGTCCCAACCGCAACGATTCGTCCATGGTCCATCACCACGATTCGATCCGCCTTCTTAACAGTCGCCAGGCGATGCGCAATGATGATGGTGGTGCGATTGGCCATCAGGCCCTCAAGAGCCCTTTGCACCAACAATTCGCTCTCGGCATCCAGGGAACTGGTAGCCTCATCCAGGAGCAGAATGGGGGGATCTTTAAGGATTGCGCGGGCTATGGCAATACGCTGCCTCTGCCCACCGGACAAACGGATGCCTCTCTCTCCCAGAAACGAGTTATAGCCTTCCGGAAGTGCTTCGATGAACTCGTGGGCCGCTGCTGCTTCTGCCGCGCTTTGTACTTCCTCATCACTGGCCTCTGGCCTGCCGAAGCGAATATTCTCCAACGCTGATTCCGCAAAAAGAACTGTTTCCTGGGGTACCAGGCCAATCTGCTTCCTCAGCATTATCGGATCAAGACTGGCAATGTCCTGCTCATCGATGCGGATACTTCCCGACCGGGCATCATAAAACCGGAGCAGCAGCTGAAATGCCGTTGACTTTCCGGCCCCGGAAGGCCCGACAATCGCCAGGTTTTCCCCGGGGTTAACCTCGAGTGTAAAGTCATCCAGCGCCATGGTGTCCGGGCGGGAAGGATAGCGAAACTCAACTGACTCAAACCCTATCCTGCCACTGACACGATCAGGCAGGGTTGCCGGATTCTCAGGCGCGTGGATGGCTGGTTTGGAGTGAAGAAGCTCCAGCAATCGCTCCATGGCGCCGGCCCCCCGCTGAATTTCTCCCCAGACACTGGCCAACGTCGCGACAGCAGACCCCACCACCAGGGCATACATCAGGAACTGGCCGAGCTCACCACCGGTCATGTTCCCGTCCAGAACGGCTTTTGATCCGATCCAGAGAATGGTGGTCATGGTGATGAACACCATGGAAAATCCCACGGCCACCAGCAGCGCGTTGACCCGAATACGCTGAACAGCAGTCTTCAGCGCCTGGCTGACCGCTTCGCCATATCTTCGAATCTGCAGCGATTCCAGGGTAAATGCCTGGACAGTCTGCATGGCATTCAGTGTCTCACCGGCAATGCTGCTGGTGTCCGCCACCCGATCCTGTGACTGCCGCGACAGTACGCGAATCTTGCGGCCAACCAGAATCACTGGCAACACCACCAACGGGATACCCATCAGGGCATAACCTGCCAGCTGGGGGCTGGAAATCACCAGCAATACCAGGCCTCCGGTCAGGTTCAAGGTTGAACGCAGTGCCATGGAAAGACCCACACCCGAGATGCTTTGCACAAGGGTAGTGTCTGTGGTCAGCCGCGAGAGAACCTCGCCGGTCCTCGTCACCTCGAAAAAGGCCGGGTCCATCCTGATGACACGCTCATAAACTGCGTTTCGGATATCGGCCACGACGCGTTCGCCAAGCCATGTCACCAGGTAGTAACGCAACGCAGCGAAAACACTGAAAATTACTGCAACAACCAGGAACCAGAGGAAATATCGATTGACTGTATCCAGGTTCTGCGCGATGAAGCCATTGTCGATCACGTGCCGAAGCGTGATCGGCAATACCAGCATCGCTGACGATGCAATCACCAGGGCAGCTATTGCCGCAACCAGCAGGCCACGGTACGGCCGAAGAAATGGCACCAGCGCCCTTAGCGGCTTGAGTGATTTACCCTTGGGCCGATCTGATGATTGTGTTTCTGCCATTTAGGTGAGCACCGGGGGTGTCAGTCTTCTTCGACTGCTTCCAGCTCTGCAGCCATTAGAGCCTGTTCCCTGCCAATCCATCGTTCAATGTGCACTCGCAGGGCGGTCAGCGGCAAAGTGCCGTTTTCCAGGACGCGATCATGAAAAACCCGGATGTCAAAACTCTCGCCCAACTCGGCTTCAGCAAGCGCCCGCAAAGCCATGATCTCCAACCCGCCAGAATCATAGGCTGTAAGTTGACCCGGTAAAATGGCAATTCGGTCAACCATGTCATCGAGCTGTTTTTCGGTCATCCTGCCAGACTCTCCCATGAACTCCGTTGCCTGCTCACGCGTCCATTCGAAGATGTGGATGCCCGGGTCAACCACCATGCCCCTGGCAGGCCATGCAAGCCTCAGAATGGGGCCTGTCCGGGTTGAATAAAGCCCGGCCTCTGCAGCCAGTGCTTCTGAGTATCGTGCCCAGCCTTCACCCATACCCGAGAACCACAACAGCTGGGTTAACTCGTGCAAACCGGGAATCGATTGTGCGATGGCAACCTGTAAATGGTGGCCTGGCCAGACCTCGTGGAAAGCAGTGGTCTCAACGCGCCCCTTGCTCTGGTTTTCGGGCTGATAAAGAGGGATTCGATAGACCCCGGGACGTGTGCCATCGCCAGGCTCATAGCGGGCCGACATGCCTGTGCCTTCCTGGTACTCCGGGTAAGGCTCCACTACGGCACGGCTGTTGGGAACATTACCGAACCATTCGGGCATCGCTACCCGGGAGCGGTCAACTGCAGACACTGCAAATTGCATCACCTCATCGGCAGATCCGAACTTGTCGCTTTCATCGTCCTTGATCTGTTCGATGATGGCCGTGAAATCGCTGAGTCCATAAACTTCCGTACCCAGCGCAATCACCTGCTCGCGATTGCCAGCAACCGTCCGCTGGCCAAGCTCGAACACCTCTTCAGGCGTCCGCTCCAGCGTTGTATAAGCTCGCAGGGACGCCTCGTAACATTCTCGGCCGTCCTTGTTTTTCAGCACCGAAAGCTCCTCTCGAGCAAGCGGAAGGTATTCGTTTTCCAGGAAATCCCGGTACCGAACGTAGGCTGGCATTATTTCATCTGCTACCAGCGTGGTAAATTCGTCGGCAAACGCTTCATCGTCGTCCCGCCGGGCAGGTGATGTCAATTGTGATTCTTCAAGCGGTATTTCGAGCAGACCATTGACCTGGTCGATGACCCGCCTGACCACGGTTTTGGGTGCGGAATACCCCCTGCGCAGCCCGAGCATCAGGTTCTGGATTTCCTGGTCAATAAACGCAGGAAATTTTCTCCAGCGAATCAGGGCCGTTTGTCGAAGAATGACATCACCCACCGGCTGCATTTCTGCCAGTCGCGGGTACAAAGTGTGCCAACCGCCCATTTGATTGACATTCCACAGGTGATTCTGACAAACATGAAGCCGCGAACGGGCAGTCAGGTCTTCCAGCATATAAGCATAAGTAATCCAGGCAACCCGGCCCTCAATCAACTCGGAGTTCATCGACCTCAGCTCCCTGAGCATCCAGCCCTGGTAGCCGACAAAATCATTGATGCTGCGGGGTGAATTGTCGAGCATCCCATCGTGGCGCTCGGGCTCAAGCCCTGCGAAATAAGCCAGTTCGGGATTATGTTTCAGGAGATTCTTGTAATAGAGCCGGGCCAATGAGCTAACGCGGGCTGCCTCCCTTTCCGGGGTCATCTCTGCAGCATCCCTTTCCTGACTGAACGCGGGAACAGCGATTGCCATTGCAGTCAGAAAACAGACCAGAACCGCCAAAAGCATCATGTTCGCAGGACGCGCCCTTTTTGGTGAGTTCGTTCTGCATTGTTTTTTAGGTGCCTTCATGTGATTTTTTTTTCCTGAACTATGCTTAGAGTAACTTTGGCAAAATCGCCAACCAAGTGCCAGTGACCCTGCGGGGTAATAAATAATGGGCATGTCCCAAAAACTAAAAGAATACCTCGATCGAAACAATATCGAATATCGACTCCTGGCTCACGCCCGGACGCAGTCTTCTGCGGAGTCAGCCCTGTCTGCCCAGATCCCTCTACATCAAATGGCAAAAGCTGTTGTGCTGGAGGATGAGCAAGGCTACATCGTCGGCGTTCTGCCTTCAAACAATCAAATCGAAATTGACTGGGTCAACGAGGCGCTTGGGCGCCAACTTTGCTTTGCCTCCGAGAGCAAATTGTCTGACATATTTGGTGACTGCGATGTTGGCGCGGTACCCGCACTTGGCGACGCTTATGGTTTGCATCTCATCTGGGATGACCAGCTCAGGCATGCATCCGATATCTATATCGAGGCCGGAGATCATGAACACCTGGTGCAACTGCGTGGCGAGGACTTCAATGCCCTGATGTCATCCCAGCCACACACACAGATCAGCGCACGCCCGGACTATTCGCGTTGGGTCTGAATGGCTGCACGTATCTCCCGTAACTTTTCTTTCACGCGAGCAGCATTGGAGGGTCCCATTCGAACGATAAGCTTTTGCCCTGCTGAGAGCCCTTCCAGCTCCGGGTCAACAAACTCATAAAAGGCTTCCGGTTTTGTCAGCCGAACCGGGTAATCTGGTTCCGGTGTATCCAGTAAATCGTCAATCACTTCCAGCAAGCGGTCACTGAACTCACCTTCGGCATAACCCAGCTCCCGGTATGACTGCTGCAGCAATGGATAATAGTGCATGTAGTTCTCTGCAAGCTGAGCAGTGTCGATGGCTTCCAGCACTTCAACCTGTGCCGTATAGCGTTGAAAGTTTACCGGGTCGAGAATGAAAAGCGGCTCGCGCAGTCCGGTCTCAGGGTTGACCTCCTCGGTTTCACCATCAGAGGTGGCTTGCATTTCACCTCCGGGACCGCGAACCGGAACAATATTTCCGGGAATTTCGTCCCTGGTCAGCGAATCAACTGTGGCAACCAGCTTGGAAATGAAACTCTCCGGTACCAGGTAATTCCTGGCAGGGGTTTCCCCCATTACCGCAGCAGCTGCGGCCAGTGCCTCATCATCACTTTCAGCAAGTTCGGGAAGGGGCTCTGCTGCTTCGAGCGCTTCTTCAATAGCGTCCTCGGTGTCTGCCAACTGATCTGGTTGCACCTCAGGTAATGCTGGCCGCTGCGGTTCCGGCTCAGGTTCCACAGGGACAGTTTTTTCCGGGATCAGATCTGCGATCGGAGCCGGGACAGATTCTTGCTGATTGAAAAAAAAGAAGTAGTAAATGGCAGCGGCAATGACGATTACCAGCGGCAGGATTACCCAAAGCGTCTTGCCTTCCTGATTTGGTTTTTGCTTCATATAATTTCCAGAGGCCTGTGTACCAAGTATACGACCTTGCAGGAAAAATATTGTTCTATCAGGTTCAGGTTCGATCCCGATAAACGGTGTAATCATCGTATTTGAGGACTACAAACAAAAAAAGGGCCTCCAGGAGGCCCTTTTTTATTCGACAGGCAACTGGCCTGCTTGCTTCTGGATCAGGTACTAGTATTCCTGTGTGGATAAACGAACAGTTAAATCCACAATTTGTCCATAGTCCTGGATAAATAAGCTGTAGTAGGGATATACACGCTCACCACCGGTGGTGTTTGATTCGAGTGTAAATACCGCTTCAGTACCCTGGGGAATCCGCATTCCGGGCCACAAGCCTTCAATACTGGGGTGGGAAATACCCGTGGGTTCGGTGGCAGAATAACTCTCGATCACGACTTCACCGTCAACTGCTTCAATCCTGAGACGGAACAGATCCATCCTGGGAGCAGAACCGCTGACTGTTTTATGAATGACGGCCAGGCCCCAGAAAGGCACTGAAACATCTACCCACTGACCACCGGCAATCTGCTTTTGCATGGTGATCTCGACAGTTGGTGCAGGTGGCTCTTCAGGTGGCTCTTCTTCCTCAGGCGGGTCCGTTTCAGGCGGGGCGGGCTCTTCAGGAATCTCGATGGCGTTGCAGGAGCCGGCTGCCAATGGGTTGTTGCGCAGGCGCATCAGTTGATAACCGCCTGATACACCATCGACGCCATCATATGCCATGGTGATATGACCGCAGTTCTCGACTTCCAGGGTGATGTTGCCCCACAGAGCCTCGGTCAGGGTTTCGGAACCCGCCGGGTCGCCCATGATGCCGCCTTCAGTGCGATACATATCGAGCACCACAACGTTGCCCTGCTTCTGACCAGTGCCGATGAGCCACATCTGGTTGCCGAATGAATCATATGTATACCAGTAGGCGATGACGTAACCGTCACCATACTCTTCAATGGCAAAGCCCTCGCCGGCGAAGTCAGGATTCCACCAACTGCCTTGTACACCGATGTACTGAAGTTCCTGAGCCGCTGCCGTGAGGCTGCCGGCGAAAATCAAGAACAGCGAAAGCGCAATTTTCTTGAACATATTGTTTATTCCTGTAGCGCGAACTCGATTCCCACACACTCCTTTCGGGACAAAGCCAAAGCCCCTTTCACTTTTAAAGAAGTGGGAAATCGAAATAATCCAATTTTTGTTTCAGAGTCGGGAATCAACGGTCCATTCCTTTGCCGAAGTTTAATTCCTCAAGCCAAATCGACTCAACCATAGCGTCACAATCTATTTATTCTTTTTATTTCAACAGCTTATCTATATTGCTGTAATCGCGACAGCCGGCTACCTTACCCTGATAGCCGTAAAAGTCAAGCTGCAGTTTGTTAAAAATTTGCTAAATTCCTTTGCAAGACAAACTGTTAGCCTATTCTTGTGAGGGATTCTACAGCTAAATGCCCCGGTTCTACAAATTTTATACACTTCTGAGGAGGATCTGTTCCAGGCTGTTAAGACCAGCGCTTTCGCACTTATCGGGGAATCCGCTTCTTCAGACGACCCGCACCCTGATCACACCTTCTGCTTTTGAGATCTCCCGAATGACGTTTTCAGAGGGGTTGGATTCAACATCCACGATGTTATAAGCAGCTTCGCCCTGGCTTTTGTTCACCATGTCGATGATGTTGATTTTGCGTTCGGCCAACACATTGAGAACCGTGCCCAGAACGGCTGGAACATTCCGGTTACAGAATGTGATTCGATGGCCACCATTACGGCTCATGTGAATGCGTGGAAAGTTCACGGAGTTTTCGATGTTGCCGTTGCGCAGAAACTCAATCAGCTGGCTTGCTGCCATCACCGCACAGTTTTCCTCGGCTTCCTGGGTGCTCGCCCCGATATGTGGCAGCATCACTACGTCCCTGCGTCCCACCAGTTCCGGAACAGGAAAATCCGTGATGTATCCTGAAAGCCTGCCGGAATCGAGCGCTGCAATCACAGCCTGGATATCGACCACTTGCTGACGGGCGAAATTCAACAATCGCGCGCCATTACGAAATTTGGCCAGCACGTCTGCATTGATCAGGCCCTGGGTGTGCTTGTTGGCAGGAATATGAAGTGTCACGAAATCCGAGTTCTGAACCAGCGCATCGAGGCTGTCGACTTTCAGAACCCGGCTTGAAAGACGCCAGGCCGACGCCACCGAAATGGCAGGATCATAACCAGCAACCTTCATTCCAAGCTCTAGCGCCAGGTTGGCAACCATCGCGCCAATCGCCCCCAGTCCAACCACGCCCAGGGTCTTGCCTGCCACCTCTGAGCCGGCAAACCGCTTCTTCTCTTTTTCCAGTCGCTTCGACAGGTCGTCAGGGTCGTTCACATCGCCCAAAGACTGAACGTAGTTGGATCCGCCGAGAATATCGCGCGAGCCAAGCAGCAGGGATGCTGCCACCAGCTCTTTCACAGCATTGGCATTTCCACCCGGCGTGTTGAAAACCACGACCCCGTGCTCGGTCAGGTCCTCGACAGGAATATTGTTAACCCCGGCACCGGCACGAGCCACGGCCACCAGGTTTTTCGATACATCCATTCCATGGAGTTTGTGGCTGCGGAGCAAAATGCCCGCCGGGGACGTGACTTCCGGGCCCACCTCGAATTCGTCAGCTGGAAAACAATTCAGGCCAGCGGCGGCAATATTGTTGAAGGTTTGAATTTTATACATCACTGACTTCCCCGTAAGCCCAGTCAATCCAGGGCATTAATGCTTTGACATCTTCTGAAGGCACCGTGGCACCGCACCAGATACGAAGTCCGGGCGGCGCCGCCCGGTATGCGCCTATGTCATAGGCCACGCCTTCATCTGCAAGCAGGCCAATCAACTTCTTGATTTCATCTGGCGCAAGGTCCAGCGCCAGGCACACGCTGGTCGTGGAGCGTGTTTGTGGCTCATTGGCGAGAAACCGAATCCAGTCACGCCCGGAAACAAATGACTCGATAACAGCAAAATTTTCCCGGGAGCGGCGAATCGTGGCATCAACACCACCCAGGTCACGCACCCAGGAAAGCGCATCCAGGTAATCGGCAACACACAGCATTGATGGCGTGTTGATGGTTGATCCCTGAAAAATGCCTTCGTTAAGCTTGCCGTTCTTCGTGAGGCGAAAAATCTTTGGCAACGGCCGGTCCGGAACGTACGTTTCAAGCCGCTCAACGGCTCCTGGGCTGAGGATCAGCATGCCATGAGCGGCTTCTCCACCCAGCACTTTCTGCCAGCTGAAGGTGGTGACATCCAGCTTGTTCCACGGCAATTCCATGGCAAAAACTGCCGAGGTCGCATCACAGATGGTCAGCCCCTCCCGATCATCACTGATCCAGTCACCATTCGGCACCCGAACGCCCGATGTCGTCCCGTTCCATGCGAAAACGACATCATGTGCCGGGTCGACCTGGCCCAGATCCGGCAGATCACCATAGCCCGCCTCGTAACAATTCAGATCTTCCAGCTTCAGATGTTCACTGAGGTCGATCTGCCAGGTACGACTGAACGACTCCCATGAAAGGACATCAACCGGCCTTGCTCCCAACATCGACCAAAGGGCCATCTCGACAGCACCGGTATCCGATGCGGGAACGATGCCCACGCGATATCCGTCCGGTAACCCGAGAATCTCGGCGGTTTCATCACAAGCCTGTCTCAGCCGGTCTTTTCCGGGTTGCCCACGATGGGACCTCCCGAGCGTATCGAGCTGAAGCCTGGAAACATCATAACCGGGGCGCTTTCTGCAGGGCCCGGATGAAAAATTTGGAGAACCGGGCCGGACCGTTGGCTTAGATCGCATGATTCACCGCAACATGGCGCAACTGCCTGGCAGGCAGACAAAAATTAATGTTCATTTTGAATTTGATAAGACTGTCGGAAAAACAATCCGCTATTGTACCGCGACTGGTGTTTAAGACACATGGCAATTTTGATCTTTTCTGCGATATCCAGGATATTTTCTGACCTGGATCAACCTGGGTTCCTGCCATGGGATTGACCTTTTCCTGCCCCTGTCATGCCCTGCTGCATCCACAGGATTGCAACCAGCATGGCATCAGAAAAACAATCAGGCGCCTGTGTGATCGTCGGGGCCAGCTTTGCCGGCCTTTGCTGCGGCCTGGCGCTTTCACAAAGAGGGCATAGCGTCCGGATTCTTGAAAAGAAGGCGGATGTTGGCTTCAAGCTTCGCACGACCGGCATCATTGTGCGGGATGCAGTTGACCAGATTCCGCTTCTGGACGAACTACCCGAACAATTGACCAGAGCAATTCCGGCTGTACGGCTGTATTCACCATCCATGCGCAGCATCCGGCTGGAGTCACCCGGATACTATTTTCTGGCGACAGATACACCCGGTGTATTGCGCTGGCTGGCAGACAAGGCCGCCAGGGCAGGCGCTGAGATTTGTTTCGAGTCTCCGTTTTCAGGTGCCACGCGAACCCGCAAGGGCTGGGATCTCGGGCCTTATGGAACCTGTCAATTCCTGGTCGGTGCTGATGGCGCAGGCTCTCCTCTCGCCAGGTCACTTGGACTCGGTCAGAATAAAAAGCTTCTGTATGGAATCGAGCACGAATACCGAACAAGCCACGATTACCCGCACCTTGGAGAGCCTGACGCCCTCCACTGTTTTGCCAGCCGGAAGATCGCACCAGGCTATATCGCCTGGATTGTCCAGGGTGTTAATCACATCCAGGCGGGCCTCGCTGGCAGGGGTGCCAGACACAGGTCAGGGATCAAGACTGCAATGGCAACCTTCCTGGAAAAAACCTCAGACATGATCCCGCTTAAAAACCAGATCCCTGAAACCATTCGGGCCGGAGCAATTCCGTGTGGAGGGCTGGTCAGGCCGCTTGCAACAACACGCGCCATCCTGGTTGGTGATGCGGCAGGCATGGTATCCCCTGTCACTGCCGGCGGCATTCACACCGCCATTCGATACGGGCTGGCCTCGGGCCACGCCATCGCGGATTGTTTTGAGGGCAGAAGCATTAATCCTTCCGAGCAACTGCTGGCGCTATATCCGCGTTTCCGCGCCAGGAAAACCTTGCGGGTTTTGTACGATCACTTCCACTGTGACTGGCCTTTCAACATGCTTTTATCCACCCGGATTATGCGCCGGATTGCATCCAGGCTTTACTTTCATCGATAATCTGTTGATTAACCGGTAAGCCCTTGCTTGTGCAATATTTATGGTTAAGGCGCATAATGGGTACCGCTTTGAAATAAGGTGAGGACAAGGTATGCAGGAAGCAGCCATCAGTTTAAAAAGGGGAAGCACCCTGATCGGTCACGTGGTTGAAACGACAGCCGCGTATTTTCGTGCACGTATGGTCAGCGATGAAGATGGGTTCAGTGAAACCATTACCATCGGTGAAGAAACCTTCCATCCAGGGCGTGTTGGCTCCTATCTAATGGTCAGGCAGTCTGGTAACGAGATCCTGGTGATGCTCGAAAGCATCTGGGAAGACATCGACGCAGACGGCGAAACCGTTTACATGACACAGCTTGCGCCCATGGGGGAGTTTTACGGCGAGGACAGTTTTGATCGCGGCGTAAGAAATTACCCGACAACAGGGGCGGAAGTTCACGTTGCCAGCGAACGAAGACTGGCGGCTGTGTTCGGTGGATACAGCATTGGCGGGTTCAAGGTAGGCACCCTCAGCACCTCCAAGGGCACCAATGTTTATCTTGATGCTGGTGCGTTTTACGGTCGACATGCAGCCATTCTTGGCCAGACAGGTTCAGGTAAGTCGTGGACAGTCACCAGCTTTATCCAGTCGACACTCAAGTCCATGCCCAATACGCACATCGTGCTGATGGATTTGCACGGCGAATACAGTCATAAGCATGATGACTCGACTGTGATTTCACCGTTTCCGATGAGCAAGGTGCGTTGTATCCAGGCCAGGGACCTTGAATTACCCTTCTGGATGCTGACTTTCGAGGAACAGGTTGAACTGTTTATCGACGACGAGGATGCAGATGCTTCAATCCAGTCTGCATTTATGCGGGCCACCATGCTCGACCTGAAGCGAGAAGCCAACAGCCATCTTGACCTGGGCAACATCACGGTCGATTCACCGGTGTATTACGACATCGAGGAAATGATGGAGCGCTTCAAGGAAGCGAACGAACGCACCGCCGACTTCGGCAAGACAAAGGAAGCGCTCTATGGTCGCTTTGATCACATGCTGATTCGCATGAACAGTATGATCAGCGATACACGCTACGACTTCCTGTTACGTCCCAAAAAACGGACCAGCACTGAAACCCTTCCTGACCTGATGCGTGACTTCATTGGGCTGGGTCAGCGCAAAGCAGCCATCACCGTACTGGATCTCAGTGCCGTGCCTTTCGACGTTACACCCATGGTGACAGCGCTGGTCGGCCGAATGGCATTTGAGTTCAATTACTGGAATCCACGTTGTACCGAGTTTCCGATCTACCTGATTTGCGAGGAGGCGCACCAATACATTCCTCGTGAAGACAGCCGGAAATTCCGTCGCTCACGTCGCGCCATCGAATTTATTGCCAAGAACGGCAGAAAATACGGTGTCGGACTGGCTGTCGTCACTCAGCGTCCTCATGACTTGTCTGAAACCGTGCTTTCTCAATGCGGCACATTCATTTGCATGCGAATCGCCAATCCGGACGATCAGGAATATGTGCGAGCGATGGTTCCGGATGCGTCGAGAGGCACATTTGCAGCGCTGACCTCCCTGGCCCGCGGTGAAGCCATTGCCATGGGAGAGGCGGTACCAATGCCGGTCAGATTCCAGGTCACCATGCCGGAGCCGCCGCCGAACTCACCCTCAATCGACTACGCCACATACTGGCAGGAAGAGGACATCGAGATTGATGTTGATGACCTCGTGAGGCGCTGGCACCGTCAGGAACGATAGAGACGCGGGGGCGTGCCTGATCAATCGATCGTATACACGCTCTTCCTGATCTTCACAGGAGCGGCGATGGCCGCAACCCTGGCGCTGTATGCGCGCCAGGCACTGATTGTTGCCTACATTATCCTGGGGGTCATTCTTGGCCCGTGGGGTGCAGGCTGGGTGTCAGATACGGCGCTGATTGGCGACATGGCCCATGTCGGGATTATCTTTCTGCTTTTTCTGCTGGGTCTGAACCTCACGCCACAGAAACTGGGGCAACTGCTCAAGCAAACCCTGTTGGTGACGATTGTCAGCTCCCTTGTTTTCTGTGCAGCAGGCTGGATGGTCGCCCGCGCCTTTGGCTTTTCCCAGGTCGAGAGCGTGCTGATCGGGGTCGCGGCGCTGTTTTCCAGCACCATTGTCGGCATCAAGCTGCTACCCACCACCGTCCTGCATCATCGTCATATAGGCGAAGTCATCATCAGCATCCTGCTTTTACAGGATCTGATCGCCATTATCGTGATGCTCGTCATTCAGAGCCCGGAGGCATCCAGCATCAGCCCAATGGAAATTGCCTGGCTGGTGGCTGCCCTGCCAATACTGGTGGTCGGCACATTACTGCTGGAAAAGTTTGTTTTGCTGCCGCTCTTCAAGCGGTTCGACCGCGTGATTGAATATGTTTTTCTTCTCACCCTGGCGTGGTGCCTTGGCATCGCGGAAATCGCCAAAATGATGGGGTTGTCTTACGAGATTGGCGCATTCATTGCCGGTATCGCCATTGCCACCAACCCGATTGCTCTTTACATCGCCGAAAGCCTTAAACCATTGCGTGATTTTTTCCTGGTGCTGTTTTTCTTCGCCATCGGGGCAAGTCTCGACCTGGGCGTGGCAAGCACTGTTGTGTGGCCCGCACTCGTATTGGCAGCCACGATGCTGCTGCTTAAACCGGCGGTTTACCGAAACCTGCTCGGAAGTGCTTCAGAAACGCCGCAACTGGCATGGGAAGCGGGCTGGCGACTGGGACAGATGAGCGAGTTTTCGCTGCTGATCACTTTCCTGGCATTAGAAAATGAGCGAATCGGTAATGAGGCGGCATACATGATTCAGCTTGCCACGCTGATCACACTGGTGGTTTCCTCATCCAACGTTGTGATGAGGTTTCCAAGTCCGGTTGCAACCAATGAACGACTGCGTCGGGACTAAAAATCCCGGGGTAAAGTCACGGTACGGCCTTAATCCCAGTATGGCTTGGCGCCGAGCAGCATCTCTACCGAACCGTCCCCCATTAACAACGCACGCTCAATCTTGAAAACTGTCAGCAAACCGGAAAGCTCTGCCTGCGGATGGGGCAGGTATTGGAAATCTGCCTGGTGGCCTTTTTTCATCCTGAATTCTGTCAGCCCTATGACTGAATACTCGGCTCGCTCACAAGGCGTCAGGATACTGTGGACACCAAAACCGTGAGCCTTGCTTTTACTGTGAAGATGCGGCTCCAGGGCCCCGCACAACGCCCTGATTGAAGAAGCTGACAGGTACTGCATGATGTCCCAAAGCAGCAGCAGGTCGAACTTCTCATCCCTGGGTATATCGAGCGCCTTGCGAAAACCGACAGAAAGCTCAGCTTCCGAGTGGCGTGCCTGACCTTCGATCAGATTGGTGTTGGAATACAGATCTGCAAACCGCAGCCGGCATTTGTAGCTTGAAAAGAAATTGACGGTCTCTGAATGCGCCCGGCCAATTTCGAGCACCCTTAATCGTTTGTCAGGATCGATATTGCGAAAGAGATCGCCAAACAGCTTCGCACTCTTGCTGCCGGAAGAGGTCACATCAGCACCCTGCCCGCGGCCTGAGCCCGGACCCGACTTGCCACTTGCGACGCGCTGCACCCGGCTGTCGGCGCTGGCGTGGTTCACCCCTGATATCGCTCCTTCAGCCGCCAGAACCGGTCTTGTTTAACCGCTCTTGGACGAAGAGAAGCCGCTGTCTTTTGCGCCGGCTTCCAGGTTCATCGGCTGGGTTCCACCCAGCGACTTGCCATTGGTCTTCGCTTCGGTTTTGGCTTCGGTTGTGGGCTTCGAGTCAGCTTTTGGGTTGGCAGCAGCTTTTTCAGGAGCCCTTTGCGGATCCATATCGATGCTGCCCTTGAACATTGCGCCGTCTTCAAGCAACACGCGCGGCGACTTGATGTTGCCGCGGACATTACCTGACTTGCTGATGATGACTTTCTCCTGGCCCGTGATGTCACCGTTAACTTGTCCGTCGATTCGAACAATGCGGGCCGAGACATCGGCCTTGACGCGACCACCCTGGCCAACTGATACCTCGTTCGAGTCGAGCTTGACGCTGCCCTCGACACTGCCGTCGATGACAAGATTTTCGTCACCGGAGATATCACCGTTAATTTGAATACCAGTACCAATCATCGCAACTTTCCTCGTGGACGGGGTTGGCGATTCCGCCTGGGATTGAGCGCTACCCTGCGCATTCTCAGGCACGTTCCCCTTGGGCTCGGATTGACCAAACCGGCTATTACGCTGTTTATCAAACATGGTGAATTCCATTTACTTTTTCAAAGGGGGTTGATCAGTCTATCAAACTTGAGGGCCGTATCACCAGTCAGTTTCGAATTTTGCCCGGGCATCCGGCCTGGCTAGTCAGTTTCTTCGGTCTCGAACGGGATTCTGATGTGGATGGTAAGTCCGTGAGGATCGGTTTTGCTCAATCGGAATGAATGGCTGTTGCCATACAGCTCGACCAGGCGCTCCCGCGTGTTTCGCAATCCAACACCATTGGAGGGCGGAGGCTTGCCATTATCAAGCTGAATTCCCGGACCATCGTCGCTGAGTTCGATCAGCAGGTCCCCTGCAAATACTTTGGCTGCGATGCGCAGGTTACCGCCACCCTCCGACTGGACGATGCCATACTTGATGGCGTTCTCAACCAACGGCTGCAACAAAAGGCTTGGAATCAGGGCAGTGCCGGACTCTTCGGATATATCCAGGTCAAGGTTGAGGCGCTCCTCGAATCGTACCTTCTCGATATCGAGGTACAACTTGAGCGCTTCCAGCTCCTGCTTGAGCGTGATCTTCTGCATGGGATCGTTATCCAGTGAATAACGCAGAAAGCTGGACATCTTTGTGACCATGCGATTGGCGAGCTCAGTCTGCTGCTCAAGAATCAATGTTGAAATAGCATTCAGGGTATTGAACAGAAAGTGCGGGTTCAGCTGGTAGCGAAGCATCTTGAGTTGCGCCTCATGTGCCATCGCCGCGGATTTCAGAGCGCTTTCACGCATTTCCCGGAACAGGCGCGAATACTTGATTCCGAAATAAAGCGTGCTCCAGGCCAGCATGACCGTCAGGCTGCCAGTGAAGCTCTCAAGAAAGTACACCCGCTCGTAAAGCTCGGCGAATTCTCCCTTGGTCTCCAGCCATTCACTGACGTCCTTGCTCGACTCGAGCCAGTTGCTGTAAAGGTAGGCCCGTGCCTCGATCCACATCCAGCCTGCAGCACAACTTCCGGCTGCAAATGTCACAACCCGAAGCCAGATGGGCTTCGTCCAGATCCACTTGTAAACAAGGCGAAGGCCAAGCGTGATTACGATCGCGATCACGGTAATCACAGCCACGTAAGCCAGGTAGCCCGGAATGACCTCATCCACAACGGCAAGGGTGTAGGCAAATTTTCCGAATAAACCCCACGCAGCCCAACCACCGAGCTGGAGTATCCAGAACAGTCGCTTTTGGTCAGTTATGATGCTTGGGGCGTTCATCCGCGCCATTCTACAGGGATTGAACCGTGACGATGAGGCAGTTCATCTCTTGCCCGGTGCCGCCTGTCTCACCAGCAGACCATCCGGCCTGAATAATGCTGCCCTGGACAAGCCAGCCACAAAATCCCGGCAGCCCTCAACGCCTTAGAATTGTCCACCAGCGGGCCACGTTCAGGAGACTCATAAGCGAGGCGGCGACGTACGTCATGGCTGCCGCGGTCAACAGCTTTTTGGCATGTCGCGCATCGCTGCGGTACAGGATTCCATGTTCCTCAAGCATGGGTAATGCCCGCTTGAAACTGGCATCGAATTCGGATGGCAAAGTAAAAAGATGAATAACAACCCCTGAGCCCAACGCCAGAAAGCCTCCGGCGAACGTCAGCAGCCCGGCAATTGGGTGCCGGGTGATTGCGATGATCAGCGGTGTCGACATCAACACACCCGCGCCGATCTTTTCAACCGGGCCCAGCAAACGAACCAGGCGGGTTCGCCATTTCAGTGCAGGGTAGCCCTGGGCATCCTGCACAGCATGACCAACCTCGTGGGCCGCAATCGTGACCGCAGCCAGAGAGTGTTTATGCAGATGATCGGGCGTTAGCCTGACGACACGCTCAATCGGATCATAGTGATCGCCCACCTGGGTTTCTTCGACAGCCACTTCCTTCAGGTTGTTGGCATCAAGTAACTTCCGGGCCACTTGTTCGCCACTGAGATCATAGCGGTCTTCGGGCTTGCTGTAGCGCCGCATGACTCGCTTGATCCATAGTCCGGGACCAACGAGCACGGCAAGCAAAACAATGATCAGTACGACGATGTGCATGCTCGCTCACTGGTGGAGAAAAAGTCCCTGGTTTATATTGACTGACCCTTACTTACTGATCTGACATCAGGGCTCGTATTTCGTCGTCATAGCCGGTCAGCTGCCAGCGAATCAGTGAAACAGGAATAACGCCCACGCTATCCAGTTCGCCGAAGAAGTCGTAGAGCGTGTATTCACCGCCCTGCTGCTCCACCTGGCGACTTCGCTCTGCCAGCAGCCTTTCAATCAGGTATTTTCCAGTGATGTAGCTGGTACCGTAACCAGGCTGACGCAGGTAAAGCTGTTGTTCGAATCCCAGTAAATCAAGGTCCTCACGCATCCACCCTCGCGGGGTCCACTTCACATGGAAATCCCTGGCATCCTTCATGGTGAATTCATTGGCCTGTGCGTACAGTGATGCAAGACCACGGGCAGCTCGCTGCGCCAGCATGATGTAGACGATTTCACGCGCATGCGGATTGTCATCATAAAGCCCGGCATGCATCATCATTTCTTCCATTCCGGTGGCCAGTCCTTCTGCACGGCTGTCAAAGATGTTGTAAAGCAGGGGATCCCTGCGAATTGGACTTTGATGCGGCTCATGCTCCATCTGCGCAAGATCGAACCAGTGGTAGAAATGAGTCCATAAGGTCATTGGCTCGTAGTGGACGGCGGTCCAGAAGAAATTACGGGTTTCCTCCGGAACGAAACTCCCCGTTCGGACCCGCAACGCAGGGTCCATGTAATCTCGCACCTGCAGAATCTTTTCGTTTTCGAGAAAATCCATGTACCGGGTCACCGAAGCGTCAGCCCTGTCCTCATACTCCGCGGGACTGGAGATGGCGACAAGTGGCGGGACATCACGATTCCGATGCTCCTCCAGGCGAAGGTATGAGTGCGCCCGGTCAAGCTCACGCCGCAGAAGGGTCACTTCTTCTTCCCAGTCCAGCGGCACGTAATGGACCTGCTGCAGATACCAGCTGTAGTCTTCAATTCCTATGCCGGAAGGGCCGGTTTTGTCCGGCGCCTGTTGTTCCAGCCAGGATTTAAACTCCCGGGTGGCAACCATTGCATTTTCCAATGCACTGATCAGGTCGTCGCCAGGATTGACCAGCGACGCCCGGTATTCTTCAAGGGCCGCAGACTGGTCTTCAACAGAACCAATGCCTGACATCCAGAGGTCCCTTGCGTTGCCTGTCAGGTTGACACGTGCCTGGCGCAATAGCGGTGGGACCGTTGCAAGATCCCTGGCAAGCTGCTGCTGCCGACCGGCATCGAGAGGGGGTGTGAACTGCCAGAGTTCGACCAGCGCATGAGGCGTGGGACCCTCGTGCGCAGGGGTATCACTCTGGTATGTCCAAACTGAAACATAAAACGCAGGATCACGTGCCCATGGCTTCAGGACCCGTATATTGAAGTCCATGCCATTCATTTCAGCGCGAACCAGGTGCCAGTCCACCTGTTGAGGGATGGGCCATGAACCATGATCGATGGCTTTCAGGCGCTCTTTGTACGCCTCCAGCTCCTGATGCCGTCGCTGGTTGGTTGCCTCTGTGTAATCCGGCGCACCTTCCAGTCGGGGCGGGTTTTCAAAATCGCGCCAATCCTCAAACAGTTCGATCAGGCGGGAATATCCATCATTGTCACTGGCTTCAGATGCATGGAGACAAAACGAAATACTGCACATGGCAAGAGCCAGCAGCAGAAACCTCGGCGGTGATTTGCGGTCAGAAAAGAAGTTGCTCATGATTAACCCGGCGTGTATTTACAGCGTTATATCCTGACGCTTCGACCGCGGATGGGCAACCAGCGTAAACTGAAGCAAACCAGTGCACGAGACAGATACCCATATGAGAATCAATAAAGTTGTTAGCACACTGACCCTGCTGATTGTATGCCTGGCTGGCGGAGCGATCCAGGCCGGCGAACTGGTGGATGAGTTCAAAGGAGAACGCACCATGCAAACCGCCGAGTTTGAAGTGGAGGGGCCGTGGATTCTTGATTGGCGTGTCAGCGGCGATTACGCACGCGACATGGCGGTCGACGTTTCCCTGATTGAAGTTGGCACCCAGGCCCACATGGGCAATGTGCTGAAAACCAAGTCAGCGGGCAACGGGGTTCGATTGTTCCAGCAAAGCGGACGATTCTTTTTTCGGGTCGATTCCATGCTGGCTCGCTGGACACTAAAGGTTGAGCAACTGACCCCGGAAGAAGCCGAGCTCTACACACCCAGGAGCGAATCAAGGCTGGATTACTGAGAATTGGCAGTGATCAGCGATAGCCTGCTTATTGGCGATCTTGGTGCAACCAATGCGCGTTTCGCACTGGCCCGGCATGAACATCCGGGTTTCAGCAACGAACGCACGTTAAAATGTGCCGAGCATCCATCGCCACTGGCCGCCTTGAATCACTACCTGGAGGCGTCTGGCGTCTCCCACCTCTCTTCAATATGCCTTGCAGTCGCCGCCCCCGTGGCTTCAGATGTCATTCGATTCATCAACAATGACTGGCAGCTTAATGCCAATGAATTGCGCAAAGAATTTGCACCCGCCAGGGTGCAGATTATCAATGATTTCAAAGCTGCAGCCTACGCCATTCCCTTGTTGGGCAATCACGATCTGCTTTCCGTGGGAGGCCCTGCCTTTGAGCTGGAGGAAGGACAGGATTTTTCTGTGGGCATGATTGGCCCCGGTTCTGGCCTGGGTGTCAGCGGCCTGGTAAAGGAAAACAGAAAATTGCAATCCATTTCAGGCGAGGGTGGGCACCAGGGGTTTTCACCCCACTCCAGATTGCAGTTGCAGGTCTTTGAAGTCGTTCGGCGGCGTTTCGGACGTACCTCCAACGAACGACTCATCAGCGGTCCGGGAATCGAGAACATTTACAGCGCCATGCAGGAAATTTTCGGACAGCAAGGCAATCCACGGACCGCAGCAGATATTATGCAACGGGCCATTGAAGGCAGGGACGAGGCAGCATCTTCCACCGAATCGCTGTTTTTTGAAATTCTGGGCCAGGTTGCTGGTGACCTTGCTTTGCTGATTGGTGCCTACGATGGCGTCCTGATTGGCGGTGGCATCGTTAAGCGCTATCCTCAGCGACTGCTTTCCAGTCGGTTTCGCGAAGGATTTGAGAACAAGGGAAGACACGGCGATCTGATGAAAAACATACCCACCTGCCTGGTCACACACCCAAACCCCGGGCTGCTGGGCGCCAGCCATCTGGCGCAAATATCGTGACCCTGTTTTGGCATCAGTAAAATCCGGCCAGGTCGAGTGCTGGCCCGAAGACCCTGTGGCGGGCGTATGCGTCCATTTCACTTCCCTGCCTTCACCGATTGGGATTGGCGACATTGGGGACGCCTCGCTAAGGTTTATTGATCAACTTGCGTTAATGAAACTGCGGGTCTGGCAGGTGCTGCCTGTCGGCCCGACTTCGTTTGGCGATTCGCCATACCAGACACTCTCCACATTTGCCGGCAATGAGTTGCTGATTGGTCTTGAGCCGCTCGTGAGACAAGGTTTGATTGAGGAAGAGGCCCTGGAGCCATTACGAAGACTACCTTTTGAAACAGTCGAATTCGAGTCCGTG
>Ga0102946_1000022_pt1 | contig 60350 bp, 62 predicted proteins | sample SalPon2A_A_D1_MG_FD_78209 | JGI IMG/M metagenome (GOLD analysis project Ga0102946, IMG submission 78209) | Soil microbial communities from South San Francisco under conditions of wetland restoration - Salt Pond MetaG R2A_A_D1_MG | ecosystem: Environmental > Terrestrial > Soil > Wetlands | place... | reverse complement strand
TTCGACCTCGTCACCGAGGTCGCGGAGGCCGGCTCGCTGCCCGTCGTCATGTTCACCGCCGGGGGGATCGCCACGCCCGCCGACGCCGCCATGATGATGCAGCTCGGTGCCCAGGGTGTCTTCGTCGGGTCCGGCATCTTCAAGTCGGGCAACCCTCAGGCTCGTGCGGAGGCCATCGTCAAGGCCACCACCTTCCACGACGACCCCGAGACCCTGGCCTCGGTGTCGCGCGGCCTGGGCGAGGCCATGGTCGGGCTCAACGTGGACGACATCCCGGAGCCTCACCGCCTCGCCGAGCGCGGGTGGTGAGAGGGCCGCTGGGGCGTTCGGGGCCGGATTGCGCACGGCAGGCCGGGCGCGATCCGGCCCGCGTCGCCCCTGTGGTGGGTGTGCTCGCGCTGCAAGGCGACGTCCGCGAGCACCGGGACGCCCTGGGCCTCGTCGGTGCCGACACCCTGGAGGTCCGTCGCCCGGCCGAGGTGGCCGCCGTGGACGCTCTCGTGGTTCCCGGTGGGGAGTCCACCACCATCGACCGGCTCACCCGCATCTTCGGCGTCCGCGAGCCGATCCTGAAGCGGATGGCGGCGGGCATGCCGGTCTTCGGCTCCTGCGCGGGCATGATCATGCTGGCCGACCAGGTGCTGGACGGCCATCGCGACCAGCAGAGCCTGGGCGGGCTGGACATCACGGTGCGGCGCAACGCCTTCGGCCGGCAGGTCGACTCGTTCGAGTGTGACCTCGACGTCACGGGCCTGGCCAGTGACCCGGCCTACGGCATGGTGCAGGACCAGCCGTTCCGTGCTGTCTTCATCCGCGCTCCGTGGGTGGAGCGGGTCGGGCCACGGGTCGAGGTGCTGGCCACGGTGGCGTACCAAGGTCAGGACCACGTCGTCGCCGTCCGGCAGGGGAACCTGCTGGCCACGTCCTTCCACCCCGAGGTGAGCGGTGACTACCGCGTGCACGGCCTCTTCGTCGACATGGTCGCCGCGCACGTCGGTAGCATCGGCAGCCGACCCGACCACCACCACGAGGGATGAGCGCATGAGTGGGCACTCCAAGTGGGCGACGACGAAGCACAAGAAGGCGGCCATCGACGCCAAGCGTGCCAAGTCCTTCGCCAAGCTGATCAAGAACATCGAGGTCGCGGCGCGCACCGGCGGCGGCGACATGGCGGGCAACCCCACCCTGTACGACGCGGTGCAGAAGGCGAAGAAGACCTCGGTCCCGAACGACAACATCGAGCGCGCGGTCAAGCGCGGTTCGGGCGCTGAAGCGGGGGGAGCGAGCTACGAGGCCCTGACCTACGAGGGCTACGCCCCCGGCGGAGTGGCTCTGCTGATCGAGTGCCTGACCGACAACAAGAACCGCGCCGTGATGGAGGTACGCACCTCGTTGACCCGCAACGGAGGGCAGATGGCGGACTCCGGCTCGGTTGCCTACCTCTTCAACCGCAAAGGGGTGGTCGCGGTACCCAAGGAGGGCCATACCGAGGACGAGGTGCTGGAGGTCGTGCTCGACGCCGGGGCCGAGGAGATGAAGGACACCGGCGACGGGTTCGAGATCGTCAGCGAGGCCGGCGACATGGTGGCGGTCCGCACGGCCTTGCAGGACGCCGGGATCGACTACGACTCGGCGGACGTGTCGTTCCTGCCGAGCGTCGAGGTGCCCCTGGACGCTGACGGGGCCCGCAAGATGATCCGGGTCGTCGACGCCCTCGAGGACTGCGACGACGTCCAGAACGTCTACACCAACGCGGACGTGTCGGACGAGGTGCTCACCGAGCTGGACAGCGCCGACTAGGCCTGTCCTGTTCTTCTGCCACGCCGAGGGGGCTGAGAGTGGCTGTCGACAACGCCTCGACCGCGATGCTGTTTGCGGGCGTGCTGATCCTGCTGGCGGTGCTGGCCGCCCGGCTGTCGGAGCGCATCCGCGTCCCCACCCTGCTGCTGTTTCTGCTGGTTGGGATGCTGGCGGGCTCGGAGGGTCCGGGCGCAGTCGAGTTCGACTCGCCCGCTCTGGCCCAGGCCGTCGGCTCAGCGGCCCTGGCGGTCATCCTCTTCTCCGGGGGCCTGGACACCCGGTGGTCCTCCATCAGGCCGGTGCTGGCTCCGGGCCTGGTGCTGGCCTCAGCAGGGGTGCTCGTCACGGCCGGCATCGTCGGCACGTCCGCTTGGGTGCTGCTGGGGTCATTCACCGACTTCGAGCTCGGTACCCAGGGGCTGAGCTGGCCCGAGGCGCTGCTGCTGGGGGCGATCGTCTCCTCCACCGATGTCGCGGCCCTCTTCGGCCTGTTCCGCGGACCGACCCCCGCTCCACGTGCCCGCATCCGTAGCCTGCTGGAGCTGGAGTCCGGGACCAACGACCCGGCGGCGATCATCCTGACCACGACGCTGCTCGGCCTGCTCGGCACCTCGGACGCAGGCGCCCTCGACGTGCTGGTCGACGTGACGAGGCAGGTGAGCCTCGGCCTGCTCTTCGGACTCGTGCTCGGACTCGGGGGAGTGTGGTTGGCCAACCGACTGCACCTGCAGAGCACCGGGCTGTTTCCCCTCTACGTGCTCTCGATCGGGCTGGTCAGCTTCGGCGTCGGGGAGATCGCCGGGGCCAACGCCTTCCTCATCGTCTACATCGCAGGCATCGTCATCGGCAACCGGCTCCGCAGACACCGCGACCTGGTGCTGAGCACGACCGACGCCTTCGCGTGGCTGGCCCAGATCATCATGTTCCTGGTCCTGGGCCTTCTCGTGGTGCCCAGCCACCTCGTCGACATCGCGCCGGTGGCGATCGTCCTGACCCTCATCCTCGTCGTCATCGCGCGCCCGGCAGCGGTCATCCTGTGTCTGGCTCCGTTCGACTTCGACCGTGAGTCGACGCTCTATGTCTCGTGGGCGGGGCTGAAGGGGGCGGTGCCCATCGTGCTGGCCACGTTCCCCGCCACCTACGGCATGGCGGGAGCCAGCAACATCTTCTCCATCGTCTTTACCGTGGTCGTCGTCTCGGTGCTGGCTCAGGGCGTGAGCCTGCCGAGCGTCGCTCGGCGGCTGCGGGTCACCGAGGACGAGTCCCGCAGCTGAAGGGGGCGCTGGTCGAAAGTGCCGGTACAGAACGGGAGCAACGGCGAGTCGGTCACCTCCTCCAGCCTCGCCTCATCGTAGCGTGGAAGCGAACACATGTTCGTAGTCCTGAGGTCAGGGACAATCAGCGTCGAGCGAGGAGTTCGATGCAGACCGTCGGAGGAGGACGTCCGTGCGCGTCATGGCAGTCGACCCTGGGCTGACCCGGTGTGGCCTGGGCGTGGTCGAGGGTGACCGTGGCCGGTCGCTGCGCATGGTCGGCGTCGGAGTGGTCCGTACGCCGGTCGGCGACGATCCCGGGGAACGACTGCTCACCTTGCAGACCGAGATCGACGCATGGTTGGTCGAGCACCGGCCCGACGCAGTGGCGGTCGAGCGCGTGTTCGCCAAGGCCAGCATCAGAGGGATCATGGGGACCGCGCAAGCCTCGGCAGTGCCGATGCTTGCGGCCGCACGGCTGGGGCTCCCGCTTGCCCTGTACACGCCCACCGAGGTCAAGGCGGCGGTCAGCGGGAACGGCCGTGCGGACAAGGCCCAGGTGACGCACATGATCACGCGGATCCTGCAGCTCGAGGTCGCCCCGACGCCCGCAGACGCGGCCGACGCCCTCGCGCTGGCCATCTGTCATCTGTGGCGCTTCGGTGGCCAAGGACAGCGGGACCATGCGGCCTCGACGGAACGAACGCGGCGGGCCTCGTATGGGTCCGCATCCTCGGGATCGAACCGCCTGGCAGCCCTACATGCACAGGCCACGACGAAGACGGCCCCGGGGTCGGCACAGTGGGCGGTCCACGCGGGTCGTCGGCACAGGAAGACACAAGGATGATCGCCACCGTCCGCGGCACGGTGGCTCACGTGGGGCTGGACCATCTGGTCGTCGAGATGGGCGGTGTCGGCGTGAGGGTGCTCACCACGCCTGCCACCGCCGCCGCCTTCAGCGCTGGTGACGACGCCCACCTGCACACGTCGCTGGTGGTGCGCGAGGAGTCGCTGACCTTGTACGGCTTCGCAGACGGTGAGGCCCTGGCGCTGTTCGAGCAGGTACAGACCGTCTCCGGGGTGGGCCCGCGCCTGGCCCAGGCCATGTTGGCCGTGCACGACCCGCTGGAGGTGCGGCGGGCGATCAGCGGTGGCGACGTGGTGGCCCTGACGAAGGTGCCGGGGATCGGGCGCAAGGGGGCGGAGCGCATCGTGCTCGAGCTGCGCGACAAGGTGACTCCACCGGCGTTGGCCCACGATGCCGCCCCGTCGGCCGCGTCCACGAGCCAGACGGGGCATCCGGAGTCCGGTCAGGTCGTCGAAGCGCTCGTCGGTCTGGGCTGGAGCACCCGCCAGGCGGAGGAGGCGGTGCGCACGGTGACCGAGGACCCCGGCCCCGCGAGCTCCACCGGGGCGGCCGAGGTTTCCGGCCTGTTGCGGGCCGCACTCCGGGAGCTCGGGCGATGAGCGTGCCCGACCAGCCGTTCGCCGACGGCTCGGCCGACGCGACCGACAGCTCCCGCCTTCTGGGCGCGGAGCCGGTCGAGGACGAGCGCCAGGTCGAGGCGGCGCTGCGACCGCGCCGGCTGGCCGACTTCCCCGGGCAGGGGCGTGTGCGCGACCAGCTCGGGCTGCTTCTCGAGGCGGCTCGTCGTCGCGGTGCCCCACCTGACCACGTGCTGCTCTCGGGCCCCCCAGGACTGGGCAAGACCACGCTGGCCATGATCGCCGCCGCTGAGCTCGAGCAGCCGATCCGCATCACCAGCGGCCCGGCGATCCAGCACGCCGGAGACCTGGCGGCGATCCTGTCGTCGCTGTCCGAAGGAGAGGTCCTCTTCCTCGACGAGATCCACCGGATGTCGCGGCCGGCTGAGGAGATGCTCTACCTCGCCATGGAGGACTTCCGGGTCGATGTCATCGTCGGCAAGGGACCGGGGGCCACGGCCATCCCGCTCGAGCTGCCGCCGTTCACCGTGGTGGGAGCGACGACCCGTGCCGGCCTCCTGCCCGCTCCGCTCCGGGACCGGTTCGGCTTCACCGGGCATCTCGACTTCTATGGCACCGACGACCTGGTGACCATCCTGACCCGCAACGCCCAGCTGCTGGACATCCGTGCCGATGCGCCGGGCGTGGAGCAGATCGCCTCGCGCTCGCGCGGTACCCCGCGCATCGCGAACCGTCTGCTCCGCCGCGTCCGGGACTGGGCGCAGGTCCACGGGCGGCACGTGGTGGACCTCGAGGCGGCGATGTCCGCGCTGTCGCTGTTCGACGTGGACGACCGCGGCCTGGACCGGCTCGACCGGGCGGTGCTGGACGCGCTGTGCCGGCGCTTCGACGGCGGTCCGGTGGGTCTGAACACTCTGGCCGTCGCCGTGGGGGAGGAGCCCGACACCGTCGAGAGCGTCGCTGAGCCCTTCCTGGTCCGGGAGGGTTTCGTGGTGCGTACGCCGCGCGGGCGTTCCGCCTCGCCGGCAGCCTGGCGTCATCTGGGTCTCCGTGCCCCGGATGAGTCAGCCCAGGCCGCGTTGCCGTTCGCAGCAGGCGATGGTCCCGCCGAGGGGCGCAGCAGGCTGGGCTGACACGCGTTCCCGCTCGGGGCAGGGCGTGTGTGACACGCGGCACCCGGCGGGCGGCGCGCCCAGGAGCCGCGCGTGATTGTGGCGGCCCGCTGGGCCTCACCTACACTGCCGAAGGGCCATCGCGGGCGTACGGCCCCGAGCGATCACCACTGTTCCGCCGTCGAAGGACGATCATGCATGTCTATGCCGCCGCCGCCAGCGGGGGAGGGAGCGGCTCGCTCTCTCTGTTGATCTTGACCCTGCCGCTGCTGCTCCTGGCCTACCTCATCTTCTCCCAGCGTCGGCGAGCCCGCCGCGAGGCCAAGGTGCAGCAGGAGCTGGCCGAGGGTGACGAGGTGATGACCCGGGCCGGCATGTTCGGCACCATCACCTGGCTGAACGGCCCGGTCGTGGGTGTCCAGGTCGCGCCCGGGGTGGTGCTCACCTTCGACCGTCGAGCGGTGATCCCTGCCGTCGTGCCCTCCTCCCGCGACGCCGGGCAGGCCCAGGACCCCGACCCGGACGCCCCCGACGACGGTCGGGGCTGAGGCCTTCGTGGCGCTCAAGCCGCGCAACCGGAAGCCGGCGCGCACCCTCGGTGCGCTCGTCGCCCTGATCGTGCTGCTCTTCGGCGGGCTCGTGGCGGCGACCCAGTGGGCCGACCCCAGAGCGCAGCTCACCCCCCTGCTCGGCCTGGACCTGGCCGGGGGACGTCAGATCGTCATCGAACCGGTGGTCAGCGGGTCGAGCGAGGCGTCCGAGGAGCAGGTGCAGCAGGCGATCGACATCATCCGCCGACGTATCGACGGCAGTGGCACCGCCGAGGCCGAGGTCTCGCGGCTCGGAGGCGACAACATCGCGGTAGCGATCCCGGGCAATCCCTCGGCGGCACAGCTGGAGGCCCTGAGCCGCTCCTCTCAGCTCCAGTTCCGCCCGGTGCTGGTGGCCCAGCCGGTGGGAGCGGACGCCGAGCAGCCGACCGAGCAGCCCGTTCTGCCACTGCCGGACAGCTTTCAGCCCGAGCCGTCGGTGGAGGGCCAGGAGGGCAGCCCCGACGCGCCGACCACCGAAGAGGGTCCCGACGACGCTGAGACGAGCAACGGACCCTTCCCCGAAGGACTGCGGGCGCAGGACGACGCAGACCGGACCGAGGACGTCCCAGGACTGCCCGAGGACGGTGTGGCCCCGGAGCCGAGTGACGCCAGCGACCTGGCGCAGATCACCCCCGAGCTCGAAGAGGAGTTCCTGGCCCTGAACTGTGCCGAGAACACCGAAGGTGAGCGGGTGGCAGCCGCCGCCGAGGACGAGCCCGTCGTCGCGTGCGCCACCGACGCCTCCGAGAAGTACATCCTGGGCCCGGTCGAGCTGACCGGTGCCGCGGTGCAGGACGCCACTGCGGGGCTGGAGCAGGGGCAGGGTGGCTCGACCACCGGTCGCGTCCAGGTGGCCCTCGACCTCGACAGCCAGGGCGGGGACAAGTTCGCCGAGATCACGGCCCGGTTGTTCCAGTACCCGCAAGGACAGGCACAGAACCGGTTCGCCATCGTCCTCGACGGCAGCGCCATCACCGCTCCGGGGATCAACGAGCCGATCTCCGGGGGCCAGGCCAGCATTACCGGTGACTTCACGATGGAGACCGCCGAGATCCTGGCCAACCAGATCAAGTTCGGCGCGCTGCCGATCTCCTTCGACACACTGACCAGCGAGCAGATCAGCCCCACCCTCGGTGGCGAGCAGCTGCGGATGGGCATCATCGCTGGAGTCGTCGGGCTGATGCTGGTCTTCGGGTACTCCTTGGCGCAGTATCGCGCCCTCGGCCTGGTCACCATCGGCTCCTTGGCGGTCGCGGCCGTCCTCGCCTACCTGGCGGTGAGCCTGCTGGGGTGGGCCGCCAACTTCCGGCTCACCATGGCCGGCGTGACCGGGCTCATCGTCGCCATCGGCATCACCGCCGACTCCTTCATCGTCTACTTCGAGCGCATCCGCGATGAGGTACGCGCCGGTCGTCCGTTGCGGTATGCGGTGGACACGGGCTGGGCCCGGGCCCGGCGCACCATCCTCATCTCCGACGCGGTGAACCTCATCGCCGCGGGGGTGCTCTTCTGGCTCTCCGAGTCCAGTGTCAAGGCCTTCGCCTTCACCCTGGGTCTGATCACGGTCATCGACCTCATCGTGATCTTCATGTTCACCCACCCGGTGGTCAGTATGCTCGCCAACACCAGGTTCTTCGGGGAGGGACACCGGTGGTCCGGGATGGACCCCGAGCGCTTGGGGGCCAAGCGGTCCACCTACCTGGGGCGCGGCCGGGTCAACCTGCCGCCGGTCAAGACGAAGCCCTCGCGTGCCGAGATCGAAGGGGGTGTGGTCTGATGGCCCGCTTCGCCACCCTGGGCAACGACCTCTACACCGGCAAGCGTTCCTTCGACATCGTCGGGCGACGCAGGCTCTGGTATGTCGTCTCGGCCGTGCTCATCGTGCTGTCCCTGGTCGGGTTGCTCGGCAGGGGGCTGAACTTCGGCATCGAGTTCCGCGGGGGCTCCGAGCTGCGGGTCAGCAGTGTGCAGGACCTCGGTGACTACGAGGACACCGCGACCGCCGCTGTGGAGCAGGCGGCACCCGATACCGAGCCAACGGTCACCCTGATCGGCGACGACACGGTCCGGGTGCAGACCGGCCAGCTGCGCAACGCCCAGTCCGAGCAGGTGCGAGCCGACCTCGCCGAGGCCTTCGACGTCGGGACCGAGGAGGTGACCAGCTCGTTCGTCGGGCCCTCCTGGGGCGACACGGTCACCACCAAGGCGATCCAGGCGCTGGTCGTCTTCCTGCTGCTGGTCTCGCTGGTGCTGGCCTTGTACTTCCGGACCTGGAAGATGTCCGCCGCCGCGCTGGTGGCGCTGCTGCACGACGTGGTCTTCACCGTCGGCACCTACGCTCTGCTCGGCATCGAGGTCTCACCAGCCTCCATGATCGGCTTCCTGACCATCCTGGGCTACTCGATCTACGACACGATCGTCGTGTTCGACAAGGTGCGCGAGAGCACCGAGCAGGCCATGGACACCAGCCGGATGACGTACGCCGAGGCCGCCAACCTCGCCGTCAACCAGACGCTCGTGCGCTCGATCAACACCTCGGTGGTGGCACTGCTGCCCGTCGCCACCATCGTGGTGGTCGGCGTCGTGTTCATCGGTCCCGGCACGCTGCTCGACCTCGCGGTTGCGCTGTTCATCGGGATCGCGGTGGGCACGTTCTCCTCGATCTTCATCGCCACTCCGCTCTTGGTGCAGCTGCGCCAGCACGACGACGAGGTCGTGACCCTCGACGGCAAGGTGAACCGGCGGGTCCAGCGTGACGCCGCCAAGGCGGACGCGGTCGCTGGGAACACCGGACTCGGTGAGGGCGACCCCGCTGCGTCGTCGCCAGGCTCAGCGTCCGGGCGGCCGGCTCCCCGAGAGGCGGTGACGGGGCGAGAGGTCCACCCCTGGGCCCAGCGCGGTCCACGTAACCAACCCAAACGCCCACCGAGGTCGCGCCGATGAGCTCACTGTCCGATCCCCACCCCGACCAGCGCCGTGACGAACTGGCGCGTGAGGTCTCCCAGGTGCTCCGGGACGTCCCGGACTTCCCGGAGCCCGGCATCGTCTTCAAGGACTTCACGCCTCTGCTGGCCGATCCCGGCCTCAGCGCCCGCGTGGTGGATGACCTGGCCGGGCGGCATCGAGGCGAGATCGACATCGTGGCGGGGATCGAAGCGCGAGGCTTCGTCTTCGGCGCGGCCACCGCCTACGCACTCGCCGTCCCGTTCGTGCCCATCCGCAAGGCCGGGAAGCTGCCCAGCGCGACGTACCGGGTGGACTACGACCTCGAGTACGGCAGCGCGACGCTCGAGATGCACACCGACGCCGTCCGGCCCGGCCAGCGCGTGCTGCTCGTGGACGACGTCCTGGCCACCGGTGGCACCGCCGCGGCGACCGTCGAGCTCCTTCGCCGTGCGCAGGCTCACGTCAGTGCGGTGGAGGTCATCCTCGAGCTCGGCTTCCTGTCCGGCCGGGAGGCCGTGCCGGACGTCATGGTCCGCTCGCTGCTGAGCACCTGAGGCCTCGTTCTCCTCGCCTCGGGGCGGCCACACCCTGCGGGCATACACTGGAGGTATGGGTGAGGACACCGTGGGCCAGGCCGCACCGGCTGTCTCGCCTGGTGTCCGGGCCCGTTGGGCGATTCTCGGCGGTACCCGGTCCACCGACAACCCGGTGCTGGAGCCGCTGCTGCGCGCTGTGCGGGCCACCCACCCGCGGGGCGACCTCAGCCTCATCGAACGCGCCTACCGGGTCGCCGAGGGCGCCCACCGGGGGCAGATGCGCAAGAGCGGCGATGCCTACATCACCCATCCGCTCGCCGTAGCCACGATCCTGGCCGAGCTCGGCATGACCCCCTCGACCATCGCTGCGGCCCTGCTGCACGACACCGTGGAGGACACCACCTACTCGCTCGAGCAGCTCCGCTCCGAGTTCGGCGACGAGATCGCCATGCTCGTCGACGGCGTGACCAAGCTGGACAAGGTGGTCTACGGCGAGGCCGCCCAGGCCGAGACCGTGCGCAAGATGGTCGTGGCCATGTCGCGCGACATCCGGGTGCTGGTCATCAAGCTCGCCGACCGGCTGCACAACGCCCGTACCTGGCGCTACGTCTCGGCCGAGTCCGCCGCCCGCAAGGCAGCGGAGACTCTGGAGATCTACGCCCCCCTGGCCCACCGGCTGGGGATGAACACGATCAAATGGGAGCTGGAGGACCTGTCCTTCGCCTACCTCTACCCCAAGGTGTACGACGAGATCGTGCGCATGGTGGCCGAGCGGTCACCGGCCCGGGAGGAGTACCTGGCCCGGGTGCGGTCCCAGATCAGCGCGGACCTCAAGGTCAGCAAGATCCGCGCCACGGTCACGGGCAGGCCGAAGCACTACTACTCGGTCTACCAGAAGATGATCGTGCGTGGGCACGACTTCGAGCAGATCTACGACCTGGTGGCCGTCCGTGTCCTGGTGGAGTCGGTCGGGGACTGCTATGCCGTGCTGGGGGCCCTGCACGCCCGCTGGAGCCCGGTGCCCGGGCGGTTCAAGGACTACATCGCCGTGCCCAAGTTCAACATGTACCAGTCGCTGCACACGACGGTGATGGGGCCGGACGGCAAGCCGGTCGAGGTGCAGATCCGGACGTACCACATGCACCGCCGCGCAGAGTACGGCGTGGCCGCCCACTGGAAGTACAAGGAGGTCGGCAAGGCCAAGAACGGCGACGGCAACGGTGCGGGGGACATGACGTGGCTGCGCCAGCTGGTGGACTGGCAGCGCGACACCAGCGACCCGGACGAGTTCTTGGAGTCACTGCGCTACGAGATCCGCGAGGCCGAGGTGTACGTCTACACCCCGGCCGGCGACGTGATCGCGCTGCCGTCGGGGTCGACCACGGTGGACTTCGCCTACGCCGTGCATACCGAGGTCGGTCACCGGTGCGTCGGCGGCAGGGTGAACGGCAGGCTCATCCCCCTGGAGAAGCCGCTGGTCAGCGGCGACTGCGTAGAGATCATCACCTCCAAGGCGCAGGACGCGGGACCGAGCCGAGACTGGCTGACCTTCGTCAAGAGCGGCCGGGCCCGCACCAAGATCCGGCACTGGTTCTCCCGCGAGCGCCGGGATGAGGCGATCGACCGCGGACGGGAGGAGATCGCCAAGGTCCTGCGCAAGCGCAACCAGCCCCTCCAGCGCCTGATGTCGCACGAGTCCCTCACGGCGGTGGCGGGCGAGCTGCGCTACCAGAGCATCGAGTCGCTCTACGCCGCGGTCGGAGAGTCCCACGTCTCTGCCGACCACGTGGTCAAGCAGCTCGTGGCCACCCTGGGCGGGGAAGCGGGGGCGACCGAGGACATGGCCGAGGCGGTCACCCCGCGTCGAGGGCGCACCCGCGCGACCAACCCCGGGGTGATGGTCGTGGGGACCGACGACGTCTGGGTCAAGGTCGCCAAGTGCTGCACCCCCGTTCCGGGCGACGAGATCCTGGGCTTCGTCACCCACGGCAAGGGTGTCTCCGTACACCGTGTCGACTGCACCAACGTGGAGAACCTCAAGCGCCACCCCGACCGGCTGATCGACGTCGCCTGGTCGCCGACCGAGGCCAGTGTGTTCATGGTCAACATGCAGGTCGAGGCCCTGGACCGGCCGGGCCTGCTGACCGACATCACCCGGACGCTGGCCGAGCAGCGGGTCAACATCACCTCGGCGTCGGTGCAGACCAGCCGGGACCGGGTGGCGCTGTCCCGGTTCACGTTCGAGATGGCCGACCCCTCCCACCTGGAGAGCGTGCTTCGGGCGGTGCGCCGGGTCGAGGCCGTGCTGGACGTCTACCGGGTCACCGGCACCCAGAACACCGACCCGCACCGGCGGGAACAGCAGGGAGCCTGAACCTGAGCACGCGAGGACGTTTTCAGGCGGTGGGAGCCAGGAAGGCGGCCAGCGCGGCGACGTAGGCAGCGTGGTCGGCCACGCCACACACCTCGCGGGCCGAGTGCATGGACAGCGTGGCCGCGCCCACGTCCACCGTGCTCGCCCCGGTGGCCGCAGCGGTGAACGGCCCCACAGTGGAGCCGCAGGGCAAGTCGGTGCGGTTCACGAACACCTGCAACGGCACCCCGGCCTGTTCGCACGCCAGCCGGAAGGCGGCGGTGCCGACCGCGTCGGTGGCGTAGCGAGCCTGGGCGTTGACCTTCAGGACAGGACCGCCGTTCATCGCCACCGGGTGGAGCGCGTCGTGGCGCTCGGGGTAGTTGGGGTGGGTGGCGTGGGCCATGTCCGCCGAGGCGACCACGGTGCCGGCCATCGCCCGGGCATAGGTCTCGCGTGATCCGCCTCCGGCCAGCACGATGCGCTCCAGCCAGGTGGGGAGAAGCGATGACTGGGCGCCGCTGGCCGTGGTGCTCCCTACCTCCTCATGGTCGAAGAGCACGACAACCGGCACGGGGCCTTGGCCGTCGTGCGCGCCCGGCACGCTACGTAGCAGCGCCTGCACCGCGGCGTGGCAGGTGGCCTGGTTGTCCAACCGAGCCGAGGCCACCAGGTCCCGGTCGCGCCCGATCCGACGAGCGGGGGTCAGGTCATGGGCCATAGCCTCCCAGGCGAGCAGGTCCTGGGGGGCCACGCCCAGACGATCAGCCAGATAGCCGTGGAAGTCACCTGGCTCGTCACCCAGCCCCCAGTGCGGGGCCAGGTGGCGCGCCGGGTTGAGCTTCAGCCCCTCGCGTGTGCTGTCGCGATCGAGGTGGATCGCCAGCTGGGACACTCGCAGCAGCGGGTCGTCGAGATGGAAGAGGATGTGCTGGGCGGCCGTGCCGCGGTCGGTCCGGAGGACGGCTCGCCCCGACAGCCCGAGGTCACGGTCCAGCCAGGAGCTGAGCAGGGGGCCCCCGTAGACCTCGACCCCCAGGCCCTGCCACCCGGCCACGCTCTGGTCAGGGCGAGGTTTGATCCTCAGGTTGGGTGAGTCGGTGTGGCCGGTGACGACGCGGAACGTCGTGGCCGGCGGGTCTGGAGTCCTCGACCATCCGGCACCGGGTTGCACCCAGGCGAGCAGCGATCCGCCCCGGCGCAGCAGGTAGCGGCCGGGGGCGGTGGGCGTGCTGTCTGCCTCGTCGACCTCCACGAAGCCGGACCCGCTCAGCTGTGCCGCGGCGGAGGCCACCGCATGGAAAGGAGAGGGGCTGGCGTCGAGGAAGGCGCACAACGAGCCGGCCAGCTCCGCCGGGTCGGGTACCGACACGTGCAGTCCGCCTCAGCCCGACAGGCCGGAACGCGCCGACGCAAGCCACTGGCGCCTCGTCGTCAGGGCCTGCTCGGCGGCGACGGCGGCCGCGTCGTCACCCCGTTCCCGAGCCGCAACCAGGTCACGCTCCAGCCCGGCGACCGCCTTCTCCAGCTGCTCGACCATCGACTGTGCCCGTGCGGTGAGCTCGGGGTCGGTGCGCTTCCATCGGCGGTCCTGCGCGTCGCGGACCGCCTGCTCGACCTTCTTCAGCCGTCCCTCCACCCGCTGCATGTCCGATCGTGGCACCTTGCCGGCCTCATCCCATCGGTCCTGGATCGAGCGCAGCGATCGCTTGGCTGCGGCGAGGTCGGTGATGGGCAGCAGCGCCTCGGCTTCGGCCAGCAGCTTCTCCTTCACCGCGAGGTTGGCCTCGAACTGCCTCCCCTCGGCCGCCACGACTTCGTCCTTGGCGGCGAAGAAGCTGTCCTGCGCGGTGCGGAACCGCTGCCACAGGGCCTCATCGGTGGTGCGCTGGGCTCGGCCCGCGCGGCGCCAGGCCTCCATGAGGCGCTTGAACTCGCCGGCCCCTGCGGCCCAGTCCTTGCTGCCCGACAGTGCCTCGGCCTGCGCCACCAGCCGTTCCTTCTCCCGGCGTGCGGAGGCCTGCTCCTGCTCCAGGTTGGCGAACCAGGCCTTCCGCGTGGCGTCGAACTCCGAACGCGCGTGGGTGAAACGACGCCACAGCTCGTCCTCGACCGGCTTGTCCAGCCGGGGCCCCGCCTGTTGCTGGGACTTCCACTCCTCGAACAGCTCACGCATCCGAGCGCTGGCGGACTTCCACTGCACTTTCGCCGGGTCCTTCTCCGCCATCTTCTCGGCCGCCCGCACCACCTTCTCCCGGGCAGCCGCGGCCGTCGCCTTGGCCTCGGCTCGACGCTGCGACTCGGTCTCCGCGCGGCGGGAGAGCTGGGCCTCGATCTGGCTCACGCGCGCTCGCAACAGCTCCAGGTCACCCACCACGTTGGCTTCGCCGATGTGGGCTCGCAGCGTCTTCAGCGCCTCACGACCTTCCTGAGCGGACAGGTCCGTCTGCTCCAGCCGCTGCGCGAGAAGCACCGCCGAGGCCATGAGCTCGTCGTACTTGCGGGCGAAGTAGGCCAGCGCCTCGGACTCGGTCGAGCCGGGGTATGAGCCGACGGCGCGTTCGCCGTCGGCCGTGCGTACCAGCACCGTCCCGTCGGGGTCGACCCGCCCGAAGGCCAGCGAATCCGGGTCCGGCCCAGGGTGGGCAGCGACGGCAGGACGCACCCTCGCCTTGCGCCCTGCCAGCTGTGCGGGCGACGGAGCCGCAGGTCGCGCGGGGTCTGGCTGCCGGTTCTGCTGGGCGGCGGCCGTCGGCTCCGGTGCGGGCTTCTCGCTCACGACGACGCCTCTCCCTCGATGTCGATCCCGACGATGCTGATCGGCTGCGCCGGGGGGCCTTCGGTTCCACCACCGTCCACACCCTGATCGGCGATGTGATCCACGATGTCCATCCCGCCTGTGACTCTACCGAAGATGGTGTAGCCACCCCCGGCGACCGGCAGCTCGGTGTCATCGAACACCACGAAGAACTGCCCGCCGTTGCTGTCCGGATCCTGGCTGCGCGCCATCGCGACGGTACCCCTCGGGTAGGTGCCGTTCGGGGGTGCGTTCTCGATCCCGAAGGTGTAACCCGGGCCACCTCGGCCGGTGCCCGTGGGATCGCCACACTGCAGCACGTGGATGCCCGAGTCCACCAGCCGGTGGCACGGACTGTCGACCCAGTAGTCCCCCTTGCTGAGCAGCAGGAACGAGGCCACAGTCTGGGGAGCGTCGGCCCCGTTCAGCGTCAGCGTGATCGGCCCGCAGTTGGTCTCGACGGTCACAACCTGCTCATCCGGCGCCGTGGCCGACGGCGCCTGGGTCGAGCGGAAGGTGGGCACGTCGCTCGGCAGCGGTGGCGGCTCGTCGCAGAGTCCGGACCCGGACGCCTGCTCGGGCCCTTGGTCCGCCTGCTCGGCGTCGCTCTCCGGTGCCGCGTCCGAGCTGAAGGTGCACCCGGTGAGCAGGACCGCACCGAGCATGACCGTGAGGAACCCACGGGATCGCCGCGTCATCGGCCGATGACAGGGCAGCATGCATGACCTCCAAGTAGTCCAGGGGCACGGGTCGACCTGCCAGTGTAGGCAACTGCCGCTCCGCGCGAGGTCACCGGCAGGCAACAGTTCAGACACGACTCATGGGGGGCTGGGTCACATCACGTGGCTAGGGTGAGGAGGTGATCGTGCACGCCCTCGAGGCGCAGGCCTTCGGCACCAACTGCTACGTCATCGCCGCCGACGCGGGTGCCGAGTGCGTCATCGTCGACCCCGGTGTCGGAGTCGCGGACCGGGTCAGCCGCCTTCTGAAGCGGCAGCGGCTGACGCCCGCGGCGGTGCTGCTGACCCACGGTCATCTGGACCACGTCTACGACCTGCCCCTCGTCGTAGGGGCCGCGCCGGGGCGACCCGCCGCACATATCCACCCCGAGGACCGCTACCGGCTGCGCAACCCCGCTGGCGACCTGGACCCGGCGTTCGTGACCATGATCGAGGCCCAGCTGGGCTCGCGAGCCGTGTGGCACGAGCCGGAGGTCGTGGTCGAGCTTGCTCCCTCGTGCACCACCGGCGCACGGGCGCCGGGGGTGATGGCCACCCTGTCCGTGGCGGGCCTGGACATCTCGGTGACCCATGCGCCGGGACACACCGAGGGCTCGGTGGTGTTCGGCTTCGACGAGGTCCCCGAGGGGCCGGTCCACCCGGCCGGCTCGCAGAGCGAGCCACCACTGCAGCGGACCGTGCTGTCCGGAGACGTGCTGTTCGCCGGGGCCATCGGTCGCACCGACCTCCCGGGCGGTGACCCCGCCGCGATGACCCGCTCGCTGCGCGACGTCGTCCTGGCCTGGCCAGACTCGACGTTGGTCCTTCCCGGTCACGGCCCCGCGACCACCATGGCCCGCGAGCGCACCTCGAACCCGTTCCTGCGCGGCCGCCTCGTCTAGACTCCGCGGCGTGATCACACCGCGCACGCCCTCCGGAGTCCTGGAACTGCTGCCGGCTGAACAGATCGCCTTCCAGCGGATGCTGGACACCATCCGCGCCGGGTTCGAACGCTTCGGCTTCCTGCCCGTCGAGACGCCCGCCTTCGAGGTCAGCGATGTGCTGTTGACCAAGACCGGGGGGGAGACCGAGCGGCAGGTGTACTTCGTGCAGTCCACCGGTTCGCTGGAGAAGGCCGCCGACGGCGACTCCGGCGCACGGCCGGAGATGGCCCTGCGCTTCGACCTGACTGTCCCGCTGGCCCGCTACGTGGCCGAGCACGAGCATGAGCTGACCTTTCCCTTCCGGCGCTACCAGATGCAGCGCGTCTACCGGGGGGAGCGAGCCCAGCGCGGCCGGTTCCGCGAGTTCTACCAGTGCGACATCGACATCATCGGCAAGGACCACCTCAGCGTGCGGCACGACGCCGAGTGCCCGGCGGTCATCCACGCGCTGTTCGCCGACCTGGACATCGGGCCGGTGACCATCGGCATGAACAACCGCCGCCTGATGCGCGGCTGCTTCCAGCGGCTGGGGCTGGACGACCCCGCCTTGCAGGGCCAGGCGCTGCGTGAGGTGGACAAGCTGGACAAGAGGGGTGAGGGACACGTCAGGGCGGCGCTCTCGTCCGCGCCGTTCGACCTCGATCCGGGCCAGGTGCAGGAGCTCATCGAGCTCGTCGGGGTGCGCAGCACCTCGCACGCAGACGCGATGGCGCACCTGGACCGCCTCGCGGCTCTGCCAGGGCAGGACGCCGAGCTCGAGCAGGGTGTCGCCGAGCTCCGTGAGGTGCTGGAGCTTGTGCGGGCCCTGGGGGTTCCGGAGAGCGACTACTGCCTCAACCTCTCGATCGCCCGCGGGCTGGACTACTACACCGGCACGGTGTACGAGACCACCCTGGACGAGCACCCCGGCATTGGTTCGATCTGCTCGGGTGGGCGCTACGACGAGCTCGCCCGTCATTACACGAGGTCCTCGCTGCCGGGTGTCGGCATCTCGATCGGCTTGACCCGCCTGTTCTGGCAGCTTCGCGAAGCCGGCCTGCTCCACGTCGCGACCAGCACGGTGCAGGTGCTCGTGCCGCTGGTCGACGCAGGCCTGATGACGGAGTCCATGGAGCTGACCACCACGCTTCGCCGCGGTGGCATCAACACCGAGTCGGTCCTGGAGGGCGGCAAGCTCGGACGCCAGCTGCGCTACGCCGACCGCGCCGGAATCCGGTTCGTCGCCATCCTGGGCCCGGCCGAAGTCGCGGAAGGCACCGTCACGCTGCGGGACCTGTGGCGTCAGGACCAGTACACCGTGCCCCTGGCTGAGGCTGTGCGGACCCTGCGCGTCGAGCTCGCCCAGCCGCGGGTGTGAGACGAGCGCGACCGATGTGTTAGCGTGCTATCGCACTAGCACGTCCCGTCCCTGGTCCGAGGTAGGTATGAAACGCCGCAGCCCCACGCGCGACAGCGTGACCGAGCTGTCCTGCGTGCTCGCCGCCCTCGACGACCCGGAGGTGGTCGCCGACTTCCTGGTGGACCTCTGCACTCCGGCCGAGCTGGAGGCGCTGTCGGACCGATGGGCGGTGGTGCCGCTGCTGGCCGAGGGGGTGGCCTACCGTGCCATCCACGACCGCACCGGAGTGAGCGTGACCACGGTGGGTCGCGTGGCCCGCTGTCTGGAGCAGGGGTCGGGTTACCGCGCGGCCCTGGCCTGCCATACCGACCAGGCTGCGCAGCCCGGCGAGCACCGGACCGCACCGGCACGCTAGCCGCGCCGCCCGCCGGCACCGGCACGCCCCCTTGTCCACTCCCGTCGCCACGGAAGGCTCCATGACTCCTGCTGCCGCCCCACGAGAGCGCCTGCGCGTCGCGATCCAGCGCTCCGGGCGCCTGGCCGCCCCCTCACGTGACCTGCTGGCCTCCTGCGGACTGACCTGGCGGGAGAGCCGGGACAAGCTGTTCTGCTACGGCGAGTCGCTGGCCGTCGACCTGCTCCTGGTGCGCGACGACGACATCCCGGGCCTCATCGCGGACGGAGTCTGCGACCTGGGGATCGTCGGTCGCAACGTCGTGGTCGAGCACGACCTGGCCCGTGCCGCCGCCCACCCCGACGAGTCGCTGACCGAGCTGCGAGAGCTGGGGTGGGGCCGGTGCCGGCTGGACATCGCGATCGACGCGGGCGAGCGGTGGCAAAGCCCTGCCCAGCTGGCCGGGCAGCGGATCGCCACCTCCTACCCGTGCATCGTGGGCGCCTGGCTGGCGGAGCACGAGGTGGAGGCCGACGTCGTCACCCTGTCCGGCTCGGTCGAGATCGCCCCTCGCCTCGGGCAGGCCGACGTGGTGTGCGACCTGGTCTCCAGCGGGGCGACGCTGGCCGCGAACAACCTGACCCCGGTGGCCACCCTGCTGCACTCGGAGGCCGTGGTGGTCGGGCCCTCCCATGCGTTGGAAGAGAGCCGGGGCGATCTGGCCGACCTCCTCCTGCGCCGGATGGACGGCGCGCTGCGCCTGAAGGAGACGCGACTGCTGATGCTGCGCAGCCCGCGTGCGGACCTCTCGGTGGTGCTCAACCACCTCCCCGAGGGCCACGAGCCCACCGTCACCGCGGTGGACTCCGCTGCCGGCGGCGTGCAGGACGAGGTGAGCGTCCAGATGCTCTGTCACGGCGCCGTCTCGTGGCAACGGCTGGAGGAGCTGAAGCGCGCCGGTGCGCGCCAGGTCATGGTGCTTCCGGTGGAAGGGATGCTGGCATGAACATCGTCGAGTGGTCTTCCCTCGGCTTCCGGGAGCGCCAGGAGGTCACGGCCCGTGCCACCGCTGCCGCCGGCCCCGAAGTGACCGCGTCGGTCACCCGGACCATGGCGGCCGTCGAGGCCGAAGGCGACGCGGCGGTCCTGGCTGCCACCGCGCGCTTCGACGGGGTCGATCTCGACACTCTCGCCGTGAGCCCGCAGCAGGTCCAGGACGCGGTGAGGCGCCTGACGCCCGAGCTACGGGGGGCGATCACCGAGGCCGCGGGGCGCATCCGGACGTTCCACGCCGCCGGAGCCGTGCCGGACTATGCCGTCGAGACCGCCCCCGGGGTGCGGTGCGAGCGCGTCATGCGCCCGATCGAGCGCGTCGGGCTGTACGTCCCGGCCGGTTCGGCACCGTTGCCCTCGACCGCCCTCATGCTCGGGGTTCCGGCCCAGCTGGCCGGATGCCCGCACATCGTCCTCATCACCCCACCCGACCCGAGCGGCCAGGCCGACGACGCGGTGCTGGCGGCGGCCGCCGAGTGCGGCATCACCGAGATCTTCCTCGGCGGCGGAGCACAGGCGATCGCCGCCCTGGCCTACGGCACCGAGACCGTTCCCGCATGCGACAAGATCTTCGGGCCCGGCAACGCCTGGGTGACCGAGGCCAAGCGCCAGGTGAGCACGGCCGAGGGTGGCCCGGGGATCGACCTGCCGGCCGGGCCCTCCGAGGTCGTGGTGATCGCCGACTCAGGGGCGGACCCGGAGTTCGTGGCGGCGGACCTGCTCTCCCAGGCCGAACACGGGCCGGACTCCCAGGTGCTGCTGCTCACCGACGACCGTCCCCTGGCCGAGGCCGTCGTGGAGCAGGTGGAGACCCAGGTCGAGCAGCTGCCCAGGGCCGAGATCGCGCGCAAGGCGCTGGCCAGCAGCAGGGTGGTCCGGACCGCGACCCTGGACGAGGCCTTCGAGGTCAGCAACGCCTACGCGCCCGAGCATCTCATCCTGGCCCTGCGCGACGCCCACGCTCGCCTGGCGGACGTGCGCCGCGCCGGCTCGGTGTTCCTCGGCGACTGGGCACCGGAGACCCTGGGCGACTACTGCAGCGGCACCAACCACGTGCTGCCCACGGCTGGCGCCGCGCGCTACACCGGCGGGGTCAACGTAGCCAGCTTCCAGGTCGCCATGACCGTCCAGACGGTGACCGAGCAGGGGCTGCAGGCGGCCGGCCCCTGCGCCGTGGAGCTCTCCGAGGCGGAGCACCTGCACGCCCACCAGCGTGCCGTGACCCGGCGGCTGGACCGCGCGGCGCGGCCACCCGGTGACGGAGGGCGGCCATGACGCGCTTCCCGCGCCATCTGGTGCGGGCGGACCTGCAGGCCTTCGACGGATACTCCTCGGCGCGCACCAGCTTCGCCGGACCGCCGGCCCGGATCTGGCTGAACGCCAACGAGGCGGCCGAGCCCAACCGGGCCGATCCCGGCGGAAGCGTGCGTCGTTACCCACCGCCCCAGCCGGAGCCGCTGCGGCGGTCGTTCGCGGACTATCTCGGCGCCCGGCAGAGCCAGGTGCTGTTGGCGCGGGGGAGCGACGAGGCCATCGACGGCCTGGTGCGGACGCTGTGTCCCCCGGGCAGCGACGCCGGGATCGTGGTGTGCCCGCCGACGTTCGGCATGTACGCGGTCAGCGCCGCCGTGCACGGAGTCCCCGTGCATGAGGTGCCCCAGGTCGACGCCGGGCACCGGTTCCGCCACGACCTGGGGGCCGTTGCCGACACCGTCCGCCGGACCGGCGCGCGCGTGGTCTTCCTCGACTCGCCAGGCAACCCCACCGGCAGCACCGTGGACCCAGGCCAGCTGGACACGCTGCTGGGCGACCTCGCCGAGCACAGCGTGGTCGTGCTGGACGAGGCCTACGCCGAGTTCGACGTGGAGGGCAGATCGTGGGTGCCGGACCTGGCACGCCACCCCCACCTGGCCGTGCTGCGCACCATGTCCAAGGCGCACGGCCTGGCCGGGGCCCGCGTGGGCGCCCTCGTCGCCGACCCCGAGCTGGTGCAGGTGGTCGGTCGGGTGCAGGCTCCCTACCCCTTGCCCGCTCCGGCGGTCGAGATGGCGCTGAGCGCTCTCGCACCCGAGGCCATCCAGCACACCCACGCCCGGGTGGCCGCCACCGCGCGCCGCCGTGAACGACTGGCGGCCGTGCTGGCCGGGCACCCGGGCGTGGCCACCGTCTACGACTCGGCCGCCAACTTCGTTCTGGTGCGCTCCGGAGAAGCCGACTCGATGCTGAGCCGACTGCGCGAAGCCGCGATCGCAGTGCGCGACATGCGCCACCTACCCGGCTTGTCCGACGCGCTGCGGGTCAGCGTGGGCACCGAGGAGGAGATCGACGCGGTCGTCCGAGCCCTGCGCGATGACCGCGCCCCCGCCACTGCCCTCAGAGAGGAGCGTGCGCCATGAGCGCCTCGCCCCAGCCCGTGCTGCTGCTCGACCGTGACGGCACCCTGATCGTCGAGCCGGAGGACAACCAGGTCGACTCGTTCGACAAGCTCGCCCTCGTCCCCGAGGTCGTTCCCGCCCTGCTTCGGTTGCGCGATGCGGGCTTCGCCTTCGTCATGGTGAGCAACCAGGACGGCCTGGGCACGCCCGCGTTCCCGGCCGAGGACTTCCAGGGCCCGCACGACCTGCTGCTCCAGATCCTGGCCAGCCAGGGCATCGCGTTCCGCGACGTGGTGATCGATGTCACCCGGCCGGAGCAGCAGGCTCCGACGCGCAAGCCGGGGACCGCGCTGATGACCGGGCTGCTCAGGGACCGCAGCATCGACTGGGAGCGCAGCGCGATGGTCGGCGACCGGATCACCGACGCCGAGTTCGCCCGCAACCTGGGCGTCCCGGCCTATCTGCTCCCGCCCCGGGGCGGTACCCCCGGCCCCCTGCCCGAGCCCAGTGCCGAGGTGCCGTTCACCGTGGCCGACTGGCCGAGCATCGCCCACCAGCTCGTCGACCGGCCCCGCACTGCCGCGGTGCGCCGCGTCACCTCGGAGACGGAGATCGACGTCACGGTCGACCTGGACCGCGCCGGACGCAGCCGCATCGCGACCGGCGTGGGCTTCCTGGATCACATGCTCGACCAGCTCGCCAAGCACGGCGGCTTCTCGCTCACCGTGCACTGCGACGGGGACCTGCACATCGACGAGCACCACAGCGTGGAGGACATCGCACTCGCGGTGGGCGAGGGGATCCGCACCGCCTTGGGGGACAAGCGGGGCATCGGGCGCTATGGCTTCACCCTGCCCATGGACGAGGCACAGGCCACCGCCGCCCTGGACCTGTCCGGCCGACCGTTCTTCGCCTTCTCCGCCGACTTCGACCGCGAGCGCGTGGGCGACCTGCCGACCGAGATGGTGGAGCACTTCTGGCGCTCCTTCGCCGACGCCCTGCGGTGCACCCTGCACCTGTCCATCGCGGGCGGCAACACCCACCACCAGGTGGAGGTGGGCTTCAAGGCGGTCGCCCGAGCCTTGCGACAGGCCATCCGTGCGGAGGGAACAGAGCTTCCTAGCACCAAAGGGGCGCTGTGAGCCCGCCGACAGTGGTGCTGGTGGACTCCGGCGGCACCAACATCGCCTCGGTCCGGTTCGCGCTGAAGCGGCTCGGGGTGAGCGCCGAGCTCACTGCCGATCCGGTCACCATCGAAGCGGCGGACCGCGTCATTCTGCCTGGAGTGGGTGCCGCGGGGGCAGGAATGCGACAGCTACGGGAGGCCGGCCTCGTCCGCGTGCTGCGCGGCCTGCGGCAGCCGCTGCTGGGGGTCTGCCTGGGCATGCAGCTGCTCTTCGAGGCCAGCGACGAGGACGGGGGTGTGCAGTGCCTGGGGCTGCTTCCGGGCCGAGTGCAGCCCATCACACCTGGCCACGGGGTGCGCGTGCCGCACATGGGCTGGAATACTCTGACCCTGAGCAGCCCAGACCCCCTCATCCGTGGCCTCGGCGACGGGGATCGAGCCTATTTCGTGCATAGCTACGCAGCGCCGGTGGACGACCACACCCTGGCCAGCACCCACCACGGGCGCGACTACGCCGCGGTGGTACGGCTGGGCAACCGGTGGGGGTGCCAGTTCCACCCCGAGCGTTCGGCCGGTGTCGGCGAACGGATCCTCGCCAACTTCGTCGCGGGGCAGGCCGATGAGTGAGTTCACCGTGTACCCGGCCCTGGACCTGCGCGGAGGCACGGTGGTGCGTCTGCACAAAGGCGACTACGAGCGGGAGACCCGCTACGCCGGGAATCCGGTCGAGGTGGCCCAGGACTATGCGCGGGCCGGAGCTCGGTGGCTCCACCTGGTCGACCTGGACGCAGCCCGCGCCGGGGGCTACACCCTCACCGCGGTGCTGGAGGAGATCGCGACCAGCACCGGGCTGTGCGTGCAGACCGGTGGGGGGGTCCGGCGTGCGGAGGATGTGCAGCGCCTGCTCGACGCGGGCGCCGCGCGGGTGGTGATCGGGTCGATGGCCGTGCGCGAGCCGGAGACCGTCCTGGGATGGATCGAGACCTTCGGCCCCGACCAGCTCACCGTCGCCCTGGACACGCGCACCTCCGAGGACGGCGTGTGGGAGCTGCCCGTCTCGGGCTGGACCTCGGTGGCCGAGACCGACCTGCCCACCATGTTGCACCGCTACGCCGAGTCGGGTTTGAAGCACGTCCTGTGTACCGACATCGGCCGCGACGGCACGCTGGGCGGACCCAACCTTCACCTCTACACCTTCATGACCCGCTCCAGCCCCGGGCTGTCGGTACAGGCCTCGGGCGGCATGCGTGACGTCGCCGACGTGCGCAGCGCCCGCAAGACCGGCTGCGCCGGGGCGATCCTCGGCCGGGCGCTCCTGGAAGGACGGATGAGCCTGGGGGACGCCGTGATGGAGGAGCACCCATGAGCCTGGCCCGTCGCATCATCCCCTGTCTGGACGTCCGGGAGGGCCGCGTGGTCAAAGGCACCCGGTTCCGCGACCACGTGGACATGGGTGACATCGTCGACCTGGCCCGGCGCTACCGCGCGGAGGGTGCCGACGAGCTGGTCTTCTACGACATCACCGCCAGCCCCGAACGTCGCCGCGTCGACGTCGAGTGGGTCGCCCGCGTCGCCCGGGTCATCGACATCCCGTTCTGCGTGGCGGGTGGCATCCGCTCCGTCGACGACGCCCGCGCCGTGCTGCACGCCGGGGCGGACAAGGTCTCGGTCAACACCCCCGCCACCCAGCGACCCCAGCTGGTCTCCGAGCTGGCGGAGGCGTTCGGTGTCCAGTGTGTCGTGGTCGGCGTGGACAGCCTGCGCGACGACGACGGACACTGGCGGATCCGCCAGCTCACCGGCAGCCCCGAGGCGACGCTGGCACTACAGACCACCACGCTGGAGTGGGTGACGCGGGTGCAGCAGCTGGGGGCCGGGGAGATCGTGCTCAACTGCATGGGCAGTGACGGCGTCCGGGCGGGTTACGACATCGAGCAGCTGTCCGCGGTGCGCCAGGTGTGCCAGGTTCCGCTCATCGCCTCCGGTGGGGCCGGGCTCGCCGAGCACTTCGCCGAGGTCTTCGCCCTCGCCGATGTCGACGGAGCGCTGGCGGCCAGCGTCTTCCACTCCGGCGCCGTCCCCATCCCCGCGTTGAAGCAGGCGCTGGTCGACGCCGGTGAGGTCATACGCCTGAACCGGGTCGAGGCCGCATGAGCCCGGGGGGACCACTGCGGCTGGACGGCGTACGGGGGGTCGAGGACCTGGCGTTCGAGAAGTCCGACGGGCTGATCCCGGCCGTGGTCCAGGACGCCGACACCGGGCTGGTGCTGATGGTGGGCTTCTGCGACGAGGCCGCCGTACGCCAGACCCTGCAGACTCGGTTGGCCACCTTCTACAGCCGCAGCCGCGGACGAGAGTGGGTGAAGGGCGAGACCAGCGGGAACACGCTCACCGTGGTGCAGGCCAGTGCCGACTGCGACGCCGACACCCTGTTGCTGCGGTGTCGGCCGGCCGGGCCCACCTGTCACACCGGCAGCACGACCTGCTTCGGTGAGCCGGAGCCGACGACGTTCCTCGCTGCCCTGGACCAGCTGGTTCGCCAGCGCGCCCAGTCACGGCCCACCGGCTCGTACACCACGACGCTGCTGGAGGCCGGAGTCTCCCGCGTCGCGCAGAAGGTGGGCGAGGAAGGTGTCGAGACCGCCTTGGCCGCGGTGGGTGAGGACGACGCCACGCTGCTGGGCGAGTCGGCCGACCTCGTCTACCACCTGCTGGTGCTGCTGCGCAGTCGCGGACTGGGATGGGCCGACGTCGAACGCGTGCTCGCCGAGAGGCACAGCGACCGAGTGCACGGCTGACGGCGGGCATGGCCACGGGCTTCCCGCAGGAGCTGACCGACCTGGACCTGCACCGCGAGTGGGTCGCCGGGCACGAGCTTCCGGCCACGTTCGACCCGTTCCGCTGGACGCACCGGGTGGCCGCCTACCGCGCACTGCTCGCTGCCACCAACACCAGTGAGGCGTTCGGCCCGGACAACCGCCGCAACCCGCTGTGGGGGCTGATCTTCCAGCTCCACTGGCAGCTGCGGACCGGCCGCCTGGGGGCCGCGGCCCATGCGAGGGACACGATCGACCCCGACTCCGCCTGGGGCTACGGCAACTACACCCTCTGCGTGCTGCCCTGGCTGGGCGCCGAACGGGCTGGTCTGGTCTCACCGCGGACCATTGCGGACCCGCCCACCAGCAGCCGGTTCCGGTACGTGCGCGCAGGCAGGGTCCCCGCCGAGCTCGACGCCGGTGTCGAGGGTTGGCGGGAGTTCTTCGTGGATCTCGCCCAGCTCGAGCACACTCGGGCGATCGGGCCCACAGCTGGGGAGGGGGACGAGCAGCTCCGGATGGCGATGTGGCGTGCCCACAAGAGCTGCCTCGACGTGGTCGCGGCCCGTTCGTCACGCGACGTCCCCGGCCCGCTGCCGCAGACCGAGCTCGACTTCCTGCGCGGCTGGTGTCGCATGGTCGACTTCCTGTGGGCAGCGGCCTTCCCCACCGACTTCGAGTTCACCGTGGCGCACGGTCTCGACGTCCTGCCGGAGCGGGTGTTGAGCGGCCCCGAGACGGCGACACAGCTGCCGGAGCGAGCTGCCGGCACCACGGCCAACGTCCTGGGTCTGGCCAAGGCCGGCCCGTGGCGTACGCGAGTCAGCCTGTGGCTCTGGCGGCGCGCCATGCGAACCGCTCAGGCGCGGTCCGACGTCCTGACCCTGCTGGACGCGGCGTTTCATCGGCGGGCCGACAACGCCGCCACCCGGGCGCGGTTGCTCTGGCTCGTGGTCGCGCCTCGGCGCCGTCCACACCGGGGGGTGCCGGTCAGCCGGGCGCAGGCTTCAGGCCGTGGCGCCGGGCCTCCAGGGCCGTGAGCGCCCGGATCACCTGCGGGTCGCCGCGCTGCCAGGCCTGCAGGGGCTCCTCCGAGATGGCCGCCAGCTCGCTGGCCCGGGCGTTGGTCAGCGCGCGCAGCGCAAGCAGCTGATGCAGCCGCGGGTCGTCACGGTCCCGGGCGGCAGCGTTCATGGCACGTATCCCGCGTAGCCGGGCCAGCACGTAGAGCCCGAGTACCAGCAGGACGGGAGTACCGCAGGTCAGCAGGCTCAGCCACCATGCGGCCCGGTCCACCGAGGACTCGAGACGGTCGCCGGCCGCCGACAGGTCGGTGCCCGCCGCCGCCACCCCCGTGAAGGCGGCCTGCAGATCGTCACCGACAGCAGGCACGCTGCCGACCCGGCCCACGACGTCGAGCATCCGGTTGGACAGCGCATCACCCGCCTGGCGCATCGACGCCGCGGGAGCGGCCAAGGCGGAGACGGCGGTGTGCACGGCCCGGGCGGCCAGGAGCCAGCCCACCACCCACACGGCCACAAGGACATCGGCCAGGACCTGTCGGCCACGGCGGGCCGGCGTCTGCGCGTACCAGTACATACCGCCCATCATCTCGGCGGGGCCGCACAATGATCCAGTGACCGTCGAACCGGCGCGGGGCCTTCAGGTGGCGCAGCAGCGATGGCTGGACCATCTGCGCGTCGAGCGCGGGCTGGCCGAGCTCTCCCTGGCGGCCTATCGGCGCGACACTGGGCGCTACCTGCAGTTCCTCGCCGAACGGGGCATCCACAGCCCGGCGGACGCCGACCACGGTTCCGTGCAGGACTTCGTGACCGTGCTCACCGACGGTGACGAGAGGCACTCGCCGCTGGCCGCGACCTCGGTCGCCCGTGCCGTCACCGCGGTGCGCGGGCTGCACTCCTTCTGGCTGCAAGAGGGGGAGAGCCCCACCGATCCCGCGGTCACCGTCGCTCCCCCCACGCCGGGGCGCCGCCTGCCCAGCGGGCTCACGGTGGCCGAGGTGGAACGGCTCCTGCGCAGCGCCGCGGTGGGCGGGACACCGGCTGCCCTGCGGGACCGGGCCCTGCTCGAGCTGCTGTACGGGTGCGGGGCACGGGTCAGTGAAGCGGTGGGCCTCGACGTCGACGACGTACATCTGGACTCCGACGCCCCGGAGGCGCCGGACGACCCTGACCACGGGAACACCGGGTCGGTGCGGCTGTTCGGCAAGGGCAGCAAGGTCAGGCTGGTTCCCGTCGGCTCGTACGCGGTGAGCGCGGTCCAGGCCTACCTCGTCCGGGCCCGGCCGGAGCTGGCTCGCGGCGGCCCCGGCACCCCCGCGCTGTTCCTCAACGCACGCGGTGGCCGCCTGAGCCGCCAGAGCGCGTTCACCGTCATCCGCTCCGCGGCGCAGCGGGCCGGCCTGACCCAGACGATCAGCCCGCACACCCTGCGCCACTCCTTCGCCACCCACCTGCTCAGCGGGGGCGCCGACATCCGCGTGGTGCAGGAGCTGCTCGGGCACGCGTCGGTGACCACCACCCAGATCTACACCCACGTCTCCACCGAGCATCTTCGCGAGGTCTACGCCACGGCCCACCCGCGCGCGAGGTAGCCCGTGGCAACCTCGGCGACTAGGGTCGGATGGGTCGGCGGGAGCCGACCTCACCGACTTCAGACAAGGCTGAGACTCACGTGACATCCGAGGCGAACAGCACGCAGACGGGGGCTCGGGGCGGGGCCGAGCACCATCGGCTGCCGGGCACCGAGGGGGCGGGCTCCGGACAGATCGGCCCCACCGGGCGGCCGTTGCCCGACTTCGGGTTCCCCCAGCCCCTGGCCTCCCACGGCCCCGCGCGCGTCATCGCCATGTGCAACCAGAAGGGGGGTGTCGGCAAGACCACCACCACGATCAACCTCGGCGCCGCACTGGCCGAGTACGGCCGCCGCGTGCTGCTGGTGGACTTCGACCCGCAAGGCGCGCTGTCGGTGGGATTGGGTGTGCGCACGCACGAGCTGGACGTCACGGTCTACAACCTGCTCACCGAGCGCGGGCACGACATTGCGGACGTGGTGCAGTCCACCCGTGTCCCCGGGCTCGATGTCGTCCCGGCCAACATCGACCTCTCCGCGGCCGAGGTCCAGCTGGTCGGCGAGGTGGCGCGCGAGCAGGTGCTCTCCCGCGTGCTGCGCCCGGTGGTCGACGACTACGACGTCGTGCTCATCGACTGTCAGCCCTCGTTGGGCCTGCTGACCGTGAACGCGCTGACTGCCGCGCACGGGGTGGTGATCCCGCTGGAGTGCGAGTTCTTCGCGATGCGCGGGGTGGCCCTGCTGATCGAGACCATCGAGAAGATCACCGACCGGCTCAACCCGGCCCTGCAGCTCGACGGCATCCTGGCCACGATGTTCGACGGGCGCACGCTGCACTCCCGGGAAGTGGTGCGCAGCGTGGTCGACCACTTCGGTGCCGACGTCTTCCACACGGTCATCTCGCGCACCGTGAAGTTTCCCGACGCCACCCTGGCGGCCGAGCCCATCACCTCCTACGCCAGTACCCACAGCGGCGCCGAGGCCTACCGCCAGCTGGCCCGGGAGCTGGTCTCGCGTGGCAGCTCGCCCTGAGACGGGCGACGCGGTGCCCGGTGGTGTCCTCACCCGGCGCGGCGCCCCCTTCGAAGTGCACCTGGACGCGTTCACGGGCCCGTTCGACCTGCTTCTGGGGCTGATCTCCAAGCACCGCCTGGACGTCACCGAGATCGCCCTGGCCCAGGTGACGGACGAGTTCGTCGGCTACCTGGACGCCGCTGACTGGGACCTGTCCCAGGCCTCCGAGTTCGTGCTCATCGCCGCGACCCTGCTGGATCTCAAGGCCAGTCGGCTGCTCCCGCAGCCGGACGTCGGTGCCGAGGAGGACCTCGAGCTGATCGAGGCGAGGGACCTGCTCTTCGCACGGCTGCTGCAGTACCGGGCCTTCAAGCAGGTAGCCAGCGACTTCGAACGCCGGATGGCGGCCACCGGCCGGGTGTGGCCTCGGGACGTGGGAGTGGAGGAGCGCTACGCCTCGGTGCTGCCGGAGCTGGTGATGAACGTCTCCGGTGAAGAGCTCGCGCGGGCGGCAGCTCGCGCGCTCACTCCTGTCCCTGAGCCGGCCGTTCCCGTCCGCCACCTGCACGCGGCGACGGTGTCGGTGCGAGAGCAGGCGGTGCTCGTGCTGCAACGGCTACAGCAGGCGGATGGCGCGCCGCTGGCTTTCGACGAGCTGGTGCGGGACGCAGGCTCCCGGGCGGTGGTGGTGGCGCGCTTCCTCGCGCTGCTCGAGCTGTTCCGCGACGCGGCCATCGCCATCGAGCAGTCGGGTCCGTGGGACCCCTTGACCGTGCGCGCGGTGGCCGAGGGCCCGCGTGCGGGGAGCCCGGGCACGCCGCCAGGCCGGCGCACAGCGAGTGAGTTCGACGAGGAGGGCCAGACATGAGCGAGGCCGAGCAGGCGCCTCGGCGTAGGGGTGAGCCCGAGCCGGAGGCGGTACGCCTTGCGGTCGAAGAACTGCCCGGGGGGCTGCGAGCGGCGGTCGAGGCCGTGCTCATGGTGGTGGACGAACCGGTCACCGCACCGCTCTTGGCCGCCGCCTTGGAGGTCGGCGCCGCAGAGGTCCAGGGCGTGCTCGAGCAGCTGGCCGCCGACTACGACCAACAGCAACGCGGCTTCGTGCTGCGCCGCTACGCCGGGGGATGGCGGGTCTACTCCCGTGCCGAGTGCGCCCCGGCCGTCGAGCGGTTCCTGCGCGGTGGCGCCCAAGCGCGGCTGTCCCAGGCCGCGCTGGAGACCCTGGCGGTCGTGGCGTACCGGCAGCCCATCTCCCGGGCCCGGATCAGCGCGGTGCGCGGGGTCAGTGTGGACGGGGTCGTGCGTACACTGCTGGCCCGAGGCCTGATCGCCGAGATCCCGCCGGAGAACCCGTCGGCCGCGATGCTGTTCGGCACCACCGACTCGTTCCTACAGCGGATGGGCATCAGCGACCTGGAGGAGCTGCCGGCGTTGGCTCCCTACCTGCCCACCGACGACGTGCTGGACGAACTGGCCGCGGAAGGACTCGCATGAAGCGCACGGCTGCTGCCCGTGACCAGCACGACCGGCACGACCCGGGCGGCGTGCGCCTGCAGAAGGTGCTGGCCGGAGCGGGATGGGGCTCTCGCCGGGCCTGTGAGGCCCTGATCACCGCCGGACGGGTACAGGTCGACGGCACGGTGGTCAGTGAGCTGGGTCTGCGGGTCGACCCCAGCCGACGGACCGTCCACGTCGACGGCACCCGGGTGGTGCTGGACGACACCCTGGTCTACCTTGCCTTCAACAAGCCCAGAGGTGTCGTCTCGACCATGAACGACGAACGAGGGCGGCCCTGCCTGGCCGACTACGTCGAAGGGCACCGTGGCCGGCTGTTCCACGTGGGGCGTCTCGACGCCGACACCGAGGGCCTGCTCCTGCTGACCAACGACGGTGACCTCGCCCACCGGCTCGCCCACCCTTCCTACGAGGTCGCCAAGACCTACGTGGCTCAGGTTCCCGGGCCGGTGCCCAAGGACCTGGGCCGCCGCCTCCGCGCGGGCGTGGAGCTGGAGGAGGGCACGGTGAGGGTGGACAGCTTCCGGGTCGTCGACTCCCTGCCCGGCAAGGCGCTCGTGGAGGTGGTGCTGCACGAGGGCAAGAAGCACGTGGTGCGCCGCTTGCTGGACCGGGTCGGGCACCCGGTCGAGTCGCTCTCCCGGGTCCAGGTCGGCCCGGTGCGCTTGGGGGAGATCAGGCCCGGTCGCTCCCGTGCGCTGACCCGCGAAGAGGTCGGCGGGCTGCACCGCGCCGCCGGGCTGTAGCGGCCGCTACCCTGACCGAATGCCCCCACGTCCGGTCACCATCGCCATCGACGGGCCCAGTGGCTCGGGCAAGTCGAGCGTCTCGCGAGCCGTGGCCGGCCGACTGGGCCTGCGTTACCTGGACACCGGAGCCATGTTCCGCGCCGTCACCTGGTGGTGCCTCAGCCGGGGGATGGACCTGGGTGACCGGGACCTCGTCGCCGAGGCGGCGGACTCCATCCGGCTGCGGATGGGCACCGACCCGCAGGACCCGTCGGTGGAGGTCGACGGCGAGCGGGTGGACCGCCCCCTGCGCACCGCCCAGATCAGCGCGCAGGTCTCCCAGGTGGCCACCAACCCTCAGGTGCGGCGCATCCTGGCCGCTCAGCAGCGGCGGATCATCGACCAGGCCCGCGGCGACGGTGGAATCGTGGTCGAAGGACGAGACATCACCACGGTGATCGCCCCGGACGCCGAGCACCGGGTGCTGCTCAGCGCCAGCGAGGAGGCGCGCCTGCGCCGGCGGGCTGCCGAGCTGCAGGCCGGGGGGGAGACCCAGAAGGCCGTTCAGCTCCGCGACCAGGTGCTGCGCCGGGATCGCGACGACTCCACCGTGTCCTCGTTCCAGGCCCCGGCCCCGGGCGTACACGGAATCGACACCTCCTCGCTGACGTTCGAGGAGTCGGTGGCTGCGGTGATCGCTGTCGTCGAGACGCCTGGCGAGACCGCCGAAACCCGACCACATACGGAGGATCCCGATGAGCCTGCCCCATGACCCTGCCGACAAGATCGCCGAGTACGCCCATCCCGAGCGGCTGGTCAGCGTGCCCTGGCTCCAGGAGCACCTGGGCCAGCCCGGTCTGGTGGTGCTGGAGTCCGACGAGGACGTCCTGCTGTACGAGACCGGGCACATCCCCGGCGCGCAGAAGCTCGACTGGCACCTGGACCTCAACGACCCGCTGACGCGTGACTACGTCGACGGCGAGCGCTTCGCCGAGGTCATGCAGGCCCGGGGCGTCACCCGCGAGAGCACCGTCGTGATCTACGGCGACAAGAGCAACTGGTGGGCGGCCTACGCCCTGTGGGTTCTGACGCTGTTCGGTCACCCCGACGTGCGGCTGCTCGACGGGGGCCGGGCCGCCTGGCTGGCCGCCGGAGGCGAGATGACCACCGAGGTGCCACAGGTCGAAAGCACCGGCTACCCGGTGGTCACACGAGACGACACGGGGGTGCGCGCGTTCAGGGAGGACGTGCTGGAGCACCTCGGCAAGCCCCTGGTCGACGTCCGGTCGCCGGGTGAGTTCTCCGGTGAGCTGCTGCACATGCCCGACTACCCACAGGAGGGCGCCATGCGCGGCGGCCACATCCCCGGGGCGGCCTCGGTGCCGTGGGCCCGGGCTGCGGCCGAGGACGGCACGTTCCGCCCCCGGGCCGAGCTGGAGGCGATCTACCAGCAGGAGCAGGGGTTGCGCCCCGACGACGAGGTGGTGGCCTACTGCCGGATCGGGGAGCGGAGCTCGCACACCTGGTTCGTGCTCACCCACCTGCTCGGGTTCGACTCCGTCCGCAACTACGACGGTTCGTGGACTGAGTGGGGCAACTCGGTCCGCGTGCCGGTGGAGCGCTGATGACCTCGCAGACAACCGACCTGCCCGCGGCGATGGCCGAGCTGGTCGAGGACTTCACCGCCGTGGGTGAGGCCGACCGGCTGCAGCTGCTGCTCGAGCTGAGCAAGGAGCTGCCCGACCTGCCGTCCCGCTACGCCGACCGGACCGCGGAGATGGAGCGCGTGCACGAGTGCCAGTCGCCACTGTTCCTGGCGGTCGAGGTCGAGCGCGAGAGCGAGGGGGAACCGGCGGTGCGGCTGTTCTTCGACGCACCACCCGAGGCGCCGACCACCCGCGGCTTCGCCGGCATCCTGCACGAGTCCCTGGACGGGCTCAGCCCCGCACAGGTGCTCGCCGTCCCCGACGACGCGCCGTACCGGTTCGGTCTGGCCGCGGCGGTCTCCCCGTTGCGCATGCGCGGCATGGTCGCCATGTTGTCCCGGATCAAGCGGCACGTGGCGGCCGACCACCCGGGGCCGCCTCGATGACGAGCGAGGCCGACGCGACGAGCGACCCGAACGCGTCGGGGTCGCGGGTAGACGACGCGCTGCGAGCCGGGCTCGAAGGCTTCGAGCTGACCGATGCCGACGTCGAGCTCGTCCACGGGGCGCCGGACGCGCTCGGGCCCGACGACGCCGGTGCGGCGGCATTGCCGGTCGTGGCCGTGGTCGGCCGCCCCAACGTCGGCAAGTCCACCTGGGTCAACCGCGTGCTCGGACGGCGCGAGGCGGTCGTCGAGGACGTGCCGGGGGTCACCCGCGACCGCGTCTCCTACACCGCCGAGTGGTCGGGTCGGGAGTTCACGCTGGTGGACACCGGCGGGTGGGAGGTGGACGCCAGCGGCATCCACCTGCGCGTGGCCGAGCAGGCGGAGGTTGCCGTCCAGCTCGCCGACGCGGTGCTGTTCATCGTGGACGGCAAGGTAGGGGCGACCGACACCGACGAGGCGGTGGTGCGGCTGCTGCGCCGGTCGGGCAAGCCCGTCGTGCTCCTGGCCAACAAGGTGGACGACGCGCGCGGCGAGGCGGACGCGGCAGCGCTGTGGTCCTTGGGGCTGGGGCAGCCGTGGCCGGTCTCGGCGCTGCACGGGCGGGGGAGCGGCGACGTCCTGGACGCGTTGTTGGACGTGTTGCCGGAGGTGTCGCACGTGGCGGGTGCGCCCGAGGGCGGGCCGCGTCGGGTGGCGCTCGTGGGGCGCCCCAACGTGGGCAAGTCGAGCCTGCTGAACCGGCTGGCCGGGGCCGACCGCGTCGTCGTGGACGAGGTCGCCGGGACCACCCGCGACCCGGTGGACGAGCTGGTCGAGCTCGGGGGGCAGAGCTGGCTGTTCGTCGACACCGCGGGGATCCGGCGCCGGGTGCACCAGAGCCGGGGTGCCGACTTCTACTCCTCGCTGCGGACCCGGGCGGCGTTGGACAAGGCCGAGGTGGCCGTGGTCCTCATCGACGTCTCCGAGCCGGTGGCCGAGCAGGACATCCGGGTCATCCAACAGGTCATCGACGCCGGCCGAGCGCTGGTGGTGGCCTACAACAAGTGGGACACCCTGGACGAGGAGCGCCACTACTACCTCGAGCGCGAGATCGAGCGGGAGCTGGTCCAGGTCACCTGGGCCCCGCGGGTGAACATCTCCGCCGCGACCGGTCGGCACGTCGGTCGTCTGGATGCGGCGCTGCGGACGGCGCTCGGCTCGTGGGACACCCGCATCCCGACGGGGAGGCTGAACGCGTTCCTCGGCGAGGTCGTGGCGGCCCAGCCTCACCCGGTCCGGTCGGGCAAGCAGCCGCGGATCCTCTTCGCCACCCAGGCCGACACGCGGCCACCCCGCTTCGTGCTCTTCGCCAGCGGCTTCATCGAGGCCGGCTATCGGCGCTTCCTCGAACGCCGGCTTCGGGAGGAGTACGGGTTCGTCGGAACGCCGCTGGAGATCTCGGTGCGGGTCCGCGAGAAGCGTCGCCGCTGAGGGCCGCCCTGGCGCCCGACGGGTGATTGGGAGGCGTGAGCGCTCATGCGATACGGTGCATCTCGCTTCGGCCACGAAGTCTCGGGATGTGGCGCAGCTTGGTAGCGCACCTGACTGGGGGTCAGGGGGTCGCAGGTTCAAATCCTGTCATCCCGACACGACTGACCTGGTGAGAGGGGGTTTCTCACCAGGCCTGCCCCCGGCGGCGATGGCCGTCATCCTCTGCCTGCTCACCTGCATCGTCGGTGTCAGGGTCATCTGCATTGGACATTCATCTGAAGCTCCCGTGACCGCTGCCAGGCAGGTCCAGCCGCGTAGGGGCCGCTCAACGCCGGACTCTGGCCACGCTGCCGGCCACCGATCCTTGCGCCGGACGCCCGTACCTCCCGTGCGCCCGGCGGAGCTCGACGTCGCCGTCTCACGCGGGGGGCGTGCCTATCCTGATCCTGTGAACGGGGAGGGTGAGCGGCGGGGCGTACCCGCAGAGCATCCGCCGGCCGAGTCGCCGAGCCGGCCGGCGTGGGTGCCCAGCCCCAACCTGCTCTCCGCCTTGCGCCTGGTGGGCGTACCGGTCTTCTTCTGGCTGTTGCTCATCGGGGCCGACCTGTGGGCGGTGCTGGTGCTCGTCATCTCGGGGCTCAGTGACTATCTGGACGGCAAGATCGCACGGGCCTACGACCTCACCTCGAAGGCCGGCGGCTACCTGGACGCGATCGCCGACCGGCTCTACATCGCCTCCACACTGCTGGGTTTCGGGCTGCGCGGCATCGTCCCGTGGTGGTTCGTGCTGATCCTGGTTGCGCGGGACGCCTTCGCCGCAGGCATGTACCCGCTGGCCCGGATCTACCGCCTGCCCCCGCCACCGGTCCATTTCGTGGGCAAGGCCGCCACCTTCAACCTGCTGTACGCCTTTCCCCTCCTGTTGTTGGCTGAGCAGGGTGGGGTCGTGCAGGCGCTCGCCCAGCCGGTCGGCTGGGCCTTCATCTGGTGGGGCACGGGGCTGTACTGGATCGCCATCCTCATCTACGCGGTCCAGGTCGCCGACATGGTGCGGCAACGGCGACGACACTGGCAGGTGGCGTCCTCGTGAGGTGGCCCCGTCGCGGTGCGGCTCAGCGCGACGAGGACCCGGCCGCCTCGATGGCTCTGCTCGTGGAGGTGCTCGACCGCCCCGTTGACCCGGGGTACTGGACCGCGACGCAACAGCGGCGGGAGGCGGGCCTCCCCGGTCAGACCAGCAGGCGCAGCCCGTTGCTGGTCCTGACCGTGGTGCTGCTGGGTTTCCTGTTGAGCATTGCCGCCGTGGCGCTGCGTGCCCCGGACCCTCAGGACGCCACCGAGCGCCGCGAGCTCGCCGAGCGCATCGAGATGGCGGGGGAGCAGGGCGATGCCTCCGCGGCGCGGGTGGAGGTGCTGCGCGAACAGGTGTCGGCCCTGGAGTCCCGTCAGGACAATTCGGCGGACCCGGCCCTGGCCGCCGCCCTCGACCAGGCGGGAGAGCAGGCAGGGGCACGCGCCGTGCGGGGGCCCGGGGTGACCATCACCGTGGACGACGCCCCCCGTGAGGGGCTCGAGGATGACCCCGAGCCGGCCGAGCCCGAGCAGCGAGTCCTCGCCGCCGACCTGCAACAGCTGGTCAACGGGCTGTGGTCGTCGGGGGCCGAGGCCATCAGCATCAACGAGCAACGCCTTACCTCCACCGCGTCCATCCGCTTCGCCGGCGAGGCCATCATCGTCGACTTCCGGGGTCTGACCCGGCCTTACACGGTGCGAGCCATCGGGGCCCCCGACGCGCTGGCCGGCGAGCTGGTGGAGGGGCCCACCGGCGAGTACTTCGCCGATCTGGACGCTGAGTACGGGATAGTGATGACCTGGGAGCGCGGGCGGGAGATCGAGGTCCCGGCAGCCGAGCGGCTGAGCACCCGTGTGTCCAGCGTCGAGGATGAGGAGGGCTCGTGATCCCGGTGCTGGGCCTGGTCGTGGGGGTCGTCCTGGGGTTGCTGTTGCAACCCGAGGTGCCGCTGTGGTTGGAGCCGTACCTGGCGATCGCCGTGATCGCCGCGCTGGATGCGGTATTCGGCGGCGTCCGGGCCGGTCTGGAGGGCGTGTTCAACGACCGTATCTTCGTCATCTCGATCGCCTCGAACGTCGTGGTCGCCGCCCTGATCGTGTTCCTCGGTATCCAGCTGGGCGTCGGCGCCCAGCTCTCGACCGGAGTGGTCGTCGTGCTGGGGCTGCGGATCTTCTCCAACGTGGCCGCGATCCGCCGTCACCTGCTGGGAGCCTGAGTGAGCGCACCGGTGCGCGCAGCGGCCTGGCGACGCCTGAAACGGCTGGGCGGGCCGCGGCTGACCCGGGGGAACCTGCTGGCGGCGGGGGTGACCCTGCTGCTCGGAGTGGCGCTCGTGGCGCAGGTGCAGAGCACGGCGGCCTCGGACCTGGAGGAGCTGCGGGAGGAGGACCTCATCGCCCTGCTCGACGACGTGACCAACCGGGCCGACAAGCTCGAGGCCGAGGTGCGGCGGCTGGAGCAGGACAAGGCCAGGCTGGAGGCAGGCGGGGACGACGACGCCGCAGCCCGAGCGGCCGAGCGCCGGCTGGAGAGCTACCAGATCCTGGCGGGTACGGTGCCGGTGTCGGGGCCGGGGGTCGAGGTCGTGGTGCGTGATCCCGAGCGCGAGCTGAACACCACCATCGTCATCGACGTGATCCAAGAGCTGAGGGACGGCGGCAGCGAGGCCATCCAGATCGGTGAGGTGAGGGTCGTGGCCAGCACCTGGGTGGAGATGCGGCGCGACACCCTCGTGGTCGACGGGACTTCGGTGTCCGCGCCGTACGAGGTGCTGGCGATCGGCGACCCACACACGCTGGCCGGCGCGCTGGCGATTCCGGGCGGGTTCATCGACAACGTGCGCCGTAGCGGCGGGTCTGTGGACGTCGTGGAGCGCCCGGACATGGTGGTGGATGCGTTGCACGAGCCGAGCCCCCATCAGTACGCTCGGCCCGTGCCATAGCGCCTCGTCCGCCGCGCCGACCGCGGACCGGCACCGCCACCGACGTCGGCCCTGCCAAGGAGATCCATGAGCGAGTTCGAGTACCCGGAGGACCTGCGATACAGCACCGATCATGAGTGGGTCCGGGAGCAAGGCGACGGCGTGGTGCGGGTGGGGATCACCGCGTACGCCCAGGACGCGCTGGGTGACGTCGTCTACGTCAGCCTGCCTGCTGTGGGCGACTCCCTGAGCAAGGGCGACGCGTGCGGCGAGGTCGAGTCGACCAAGTCGGTCAGTGACCTCTACGCGCCGTTGGCCGGGGAGGTCACCTCCGTCAACGAGGCGCTGGACGAGACACCGGAGTCGATCAACACCGACCCCTACGGTGAGGGGTGGATGTACGAGCTCAAGCTGGACGACACCAGCGACCTCGGCGACCTACTCGAGGTGGAGGGGTATCGCGAGCACGTCAACTGAGGTGGAGGCTGGACTACAGTAGGGTGCGGGCCCGTGACGCCGCCAGCGTCAGGTGGCCGTGATCCGTGAGAGAAAGGGCGGTGCCGGCGTGAGCGACCGGGAACGGGAACACCGCTGGAACCAGGCTGACCCGACCACAGCGCGTCTTCCCCCGGGGGCGGACGCACCCAGCGGCGACCACACGTTCGAGGAGGACGCGCCGCGGCTCTCGGCGGAAGACCAGGCCACGGTGGACGCACTGCGACCGGGTACGGCCCTGCTCATGGTGCAGCGTGGCCCCAACACCGGGGCGCGCTTCCTGCTCGACGACGACGAGGTGGGCTCAGGGCGTCATCCTGAAAGTGACATCTTCCTCGACGACGTCACCGTCTCTCGGCGGCATGCCGTCTTCCTGCGCGACGAGGGGGGGTACCGGGTGCGCGACATCGGCTCACTGAACGGCACCTACGTCAACCGCGAACGGATCGACGAGGTCACCCTGGAGCCCGGCGACGAAGTCCAGATCGGCAAGTTCCGGCTCATGTACTACCTCGGGCGGCAGTGAGATCGTCCTCGGCCGAACCGCCTGAGCCGACTACGTCCATCGGGGGAGTCGTTGCCGAGCTGCGTCCGGACTTCCCCGGTGTCAGCGTCTCGAAGATCCGGTTCCTCGAGGCCCAAGGCCTGATCGTGCCCGATCGCAACGACAGCGGGATGCGCGTCTTCCACCCCCGAGACATCGAGCGTCTTCGGTTCATCCTCACCGCACAACGTGACCGGTTCTTGCCGTTGAAGGTCATCCGCGACCATCTGGACGGCCACGACCGGCAGGGCGAGGAGGCCGCAGCGGCGCCACCCGCAACCCTTCCCACACCCGCCGCCACGGCGACCGACGAGGTCGCCCCGCCCCCGGCGCGACGTCGGCAGGTGCGGGTCTCAGCCAGTGAGCTCAGAGAGCACACCGGTCTGGACGCCGCGACCTACGGCGCCCTCAAGAGCTTCGGGCTGTTGCGGGTCGACGCGGCCGGCCGACACGGGGTCGACGACATGGAGATCGCACGCCAGGCCGCGGCCCTGTCCGCCTACGGAATCGAGGCGCGGCACCTGCGGCTGTTCCGGGTGGCGGCGGACCGGGAGATCGGGCTGGCCGAGCAGGTGCTGGAGCCGCTGCGGCGGCGGCGTGCCCGGGGCGCACCGGGGGCCGACCCGGAGCAGGTCCAGGCCGACATCGTCGCGCGCAGCCTCGCGTTGCACTCGGCGCTGGTGCGTGCGGGACTGCGCGCTTCGCGCTGAGCCGCGACGTCAAGCGTCGCGTACCCGGCGGAGGTACGGTGGACAGATGAAACAACTCGACGTGCTCGGGGTGCGGGTGGAGATGCCCACCAACAGCCCCATCGTGCTGTTGCGCGAGCGCGAGGGTCAGCGGTATCTGCCGATCTGGATCGGGGCACCGGAGGCCACCGCGATCGCGTACGCCCAGCAGGGGGTCGAGCCGCCTCGCCCCCTGACGCACGACCTGATGGTGAACCTGGTCACCGCCCTCGGCCACCGCCTGCAGCAGGTGCACATCACCGCCATGCGGGACGGGGTCTTCTACGCCGAGCTCGTCTTCGACGACGGGGAGCGAGTGGTCGAGTCGCGCCCCTCGGACGCCATCGCCCTCGCGCTGAGGTCCTCCACGCCCATCTGGGCCGCCGAGGATCTTCTCGACCTGGCGGGCATCACCATGGCGATCGAGGACGAGGACGAGGTGGAGCGGTTCAAGGAGTTCCTGGACTCGGTCTCGGCCGAGGACTTCGAGGGCGCCGCCGGCTCATCCGAGGGCGACGACGAACCCGACTCCGGCCCCGGGACGTGAGAGCCCGGCGCGTCATCGTTGACCCCGTCCACGGCGCGGCCTACCGTGGACCGAGCCGTTCCACCGGGCCCGTTCTTCCGCAGTCCCGGATGGTGCTGGGGTCAGGCAGGCCGATCCCGGAGGAAGCCGAGCAACGAAGGTCGAGGTCGCCGTGGTAGCAGGAGTGCACCCGTCCGGAACCTCCGGCTCCGGCCCGCGACAGGGAGTGCTGTTCGCGCACGAGCCGTTCTCGGTCGACGAGAGCACCGGCTATCGGGGTCCCACCGCGTGCGGGGCAGCCGGTGTGACCTATCGGCAGCTGGACTACTGGGCCCGGACGGGGTTGCTCGAGCCCTCGGTGCGCAACCCGAGTGGGTCGGGCACCCAGCGGCTGTACAGCTTCCGCGACATCCTGGTGCTCAAGATCATCAAGCGACTGTTGGATACCGGGGTCTCCCTGCAGCAGATCCGCGTCGCGGTCACCCAGCTTCGCGAGAGCGGGGTGGAGGACCTCGCGAACATCACCCTGATGAGCGACGGGGCCACTGTCTACGCCTGCACCTCCGACGACGAGGTCATCGACCTCGTGCGTGGGGGACAGGGGGTCTTCGGCATCGCGGTCGGCAGCGTGTGGCGTGAGGTCGAGGGCGATCTGTCGAGCCTGCCGACCGAGCGGCACGAGCGCCGGGTTCCGCACGCGGCCGACGAGCTGTCTGCCCGCCGGGCCGCCCGCAGCACCGGTTGAACCTGGGGCGCCGCCGTGGCGCCCACCCCCTTTGCTAAGTTGAGACGGTCGCCGGGGGGAGGCGCCGTCGCTTCACGCTGAACGCCGGATACCGCGAAGGAGTCTCATGAGCACGCCGTCCCCCCACCCCCAGACCGTCGACTTCGTCTCTCGTCACATCGGTCCTCGGGACCACGACATCGACACCATGGTCTCGGCGCTGGGCTTCGGCTCACTGGAGGAGCTGGTCTCCCAGGCGGTGCCCGCGGACATCCGCAGCGAACGCGAGCTCGACATCGAGGCGGCGCCGAGCGAGGGCGCGGTCACCGCCGAGCTGCGTGAGCTGGGTGCGCGCAACACGGTGGTGACCTCCATGGTGGGGCTCGGCTACTACAACACCGCCACCCCGCCGGTGGTCCGGCGCAACCTGCTGAAGAACCCGGCCTGGTACACCTCCTACACCCCCTACCAGGCGGAGATCTCCCAGGGGCGCCTGGAGGCCCTGCTGAACTTCCAGACCATGTGCTCGGACATGACCGGCCTGGAGACCTCGGGGGCGTCCCTGCTGGACGAGCCGACGGCCGCCGCGGAGGCGATGACGGTGATGCGTCGCGCGAGCAAGGTGGCCAAGGATGCCGTCCTGCTGGTGGACGAGCACCTGTTCCCGCAGACGCATGCCGTGCTTCGCGGCCGGGCCCACCCGGTCGGCATCGACATCGTGCGCACCGACGTGGCAGCCATCACCGACGAGGTCGACCTGTCGCACGCGACCAAGGGCCGGCCGGTGTTCGGTGTGATCGTGCAGTACCCGGGCGGCGACGGTCGGATCCGCGACTTCCGCCGGGTGACCCAGGTCGCTCACGACGCGGGGGCGCTGGTCGCGGCCGCGGCGGACCTGCTGGCCCTGACCCTGCTCACCCCGCCCGGGGAGTGGGGCGCCGACATCGCCGTCGGCTCCGCTCAGCGCTTCGGGGTCCCGATGGGCTTCGGCGGGCCGCACGCCGGCTACATGAGCGTGCGACGAGGGCTGGAGCGGATGCTCCCGGGGCGCCTGGTCGGGGTGAGCAAGGACGCCGACGGCTCCACCGCCTACCGGCTCGCTCTGCAGACCCGCGAGCAGCACATCCGGCGGGAGAAGGCGACGAGCAACATCTGCACCGCACAGGTGCTGCTGGCCGTGATCTCCAGCATGTATGCCGTCTGGCACGGCCCGGAGGGTATCCGGGCGAACGCGCTGAGGGCCTACACGCACGCCCACGTCCTGGCCCACGAGCTGCGCGCCGGCGGCTACGGCGTCAGCAACGACGACTTCTTCGACACGATCAGGGTGACGGCCACCGGTCGCGCGCGGCGGATCGTGCAGCGGGCCGAGGGTCGCGGGGTCAACCTGTGGTGCGCGGACGAGAACACGGTGCTCGTCAGCGCCGACGAGACCACCATCGACGAACACCTGGCTCTGGTGTGCGACGCCTTCGGCGTGCCCGCGCCTCCGGCTGGAGTGCCTTCGGCCGAGGAGACGGACTGGGCCGAGGAGCACCAGCGCACGTCGGCGTACCTGACGCACCCGGTCTTCCACCGCTACCGCAGCGAGACCTCCATGCTGCGCTACATGCGCCGGCTGGCCGACAAGGACTTCGCCCTGGACCGCGGGATGATCCCGCTGGGGTCCTGCACGATGAAGCTGAACGGCACCACGGAGATGGAGACCATCACGTGGCCGGAGTTCGGGGCGATCCACCCCTTCGCGCCGGCCAACCAGTCGATGGGCTACCACGAGCTCATCGACCAGCTCAGCACCTGGCTGTGCGAGGTCACCGGTTACGACCGGGTCAGCCTGCAACCGAACGCCGGCTCGCAAGGAGAGTTCGCCGGCTTGCTCGCGATCCGCGGGTACCACGTGGCCCGGGGGCAGGAGCAGCGCCGCATCTGTCTCATCCCCGAGAGCGCCCACGGCACCAACGCCGCGAGCGCGGTCATGGCGGGGATGAAGGTCGTGGTCATCAAGACTCTCGACAGCGGCGACATCGACCTGAAGGACCTCGACACCAAGATCGCCGAGCACGGGGACGAGCTCGCCGCGATCATGATCACCTACCCCTCGACGTACGGGGTCTTCGAGAGCACGGTCTCCGAGCTCTGCGCCAGGGTGCACGACGCGGGCGGCCAGGTCTACGTGGACGGCGCCAACCTCAACGCCCTGATGGGCCTGGCCAAGCCCGGGCACTTCGGCGGCGACGTCTCACACCTCAACCTGCACAAGACGTTCTGCATCCCGCACGGTGGGGGAGGCCCCGGGGTCGGACCGGTCGGGGTGCGCGCCCACCTTGCCCCCCATCTGCCCAACCACCCGCTGGACTCGACCGCCGGGCCGGACCACGGAGTGGGAGCCATCGCCGGAGCGCCTTTCGGCTCCGCGGGCATCCTGCCCATCTCGTGGGCGTACGTGCGCCTGATGGGCGGCGCCGGGCTGACCAAGTCGGCCAAGGTGGCCGTGCTCTCGGCGAACTACATCGCCCACCGGCTCCGCGAGCACTACCCGGTCCTGTACAGCGGTGAGGGCGGTCTGGTCGCGCACGAGTGCATCCTGGACCTGCGCCAGCTGACCAAGCAGACCGGGGTGACCGTCGACGACGTGGCCAAGCGCCTCATCGACTACGGCTTCCACGCCCCGACGATGTCGTTCCCCGTGGCGGGCACCCTGATGGTCGAGCCCACGGAGAGCGAGGACCTGGCCGAGGTCGACCGCTTCTGCGACGCGATGATCGCGATCCGGGCCGAGATCGACCAGGTGGCAGGGGGTGACGTGAGCACCAGCGTGCTGCGCGGCGCCCCGCACACCGCCCAGTGCCTGACCGATGAGTGGACGCATGAGTACGATCGTGTGACCGCCGTATACCCGGGTGGCGTGGACCCCGAGAGCAAGTACTGGCCACCGGTGCGCCGGGTCGACGGTGCCTGGGGAGACCGCAACCTGCAGTGCAGCTGCCCGCCGCTGGAGCAGATGGCCGAGTAGCAGAGGCCGCACTGGATGCGCGGGTCCGGGTGTGGTTAGGTCTCTGCCATGGGAGCAGAGGTCACATCCGCCGCGTTCAGCCGCGAGCAGCGCATCAACTTCCGGCAGAAAGTGGTGCTCGACCTCGATGTCTTCGAACGGATGCTCGAGGACGCGCGGTTCGACTTCACCCGGCCGCAGATGGGACTGGAGATCGAGCTCAGCCTCGTGGACGACGGCTTGGACGCGGCGCTGATCAACGAGGAGGTCCTCAGCGACCTCCACGACGCGAACTTCACCTCCGAGGTGGGGCGCTACAACATCGAGATCAACGTGCCGCCGCGTCCGATGGCGGGGGACCAGGCGGTGCGTCTGGAGCGCTGGCTCAGCCAGTCCCTGCGCAACGCAGGGGACACGGCCCGCGAGCACGGGGCCCGCGTCGTCGCCACCGGCATCATCCCGACGCTGCAGGCCGAGGTTTTCGACGGCGAATGGCTCAGCCTCGGGGTGCGCTACACCGCGCTCAACGACGCCGTGCTCAACGAGCGGGGGGAGGGGATGCAGCTCGACATCGAGGGGCCCACCGGCGAGCAGGTGGTGCAGTACTTCGAGACCATCGGGCCGCTGTCGGGATGCACGTCCGTCCAGCTGCACCAGCAGGTGACCCCGCAGGATTTCCCGACCTACTGGAACGCCGCGTCGGTGATCTCGGGCATCCAGATCGCCATGGGTGCCAACTCGCCGTACCTGTTCGGCAAGCGACTGTGGGCCGAGACCCGGGTTCCGTTGTTCTCACAGATGGTCGACACCCGCTCGGAGGAGCTCAAGCATCAGGGTGTGCGTCCCCGTGCCTACTTCGGACGGCACTGGATCACCTCGATCTTCGACCTGTTCGAAGAGAACGTGAACTGCTTCCCGGCGCTGCTGCCCGAGGCCAGCGACGAGGATCCGGTGAAGACCCTGCACGAGGGCCACACCCCCGACCTGTCCGAGCTGAAGCTGCACAACGGCACGGTGTGGCGGTGGAACCGGCCGATCTACGACAACGCGAACGGCATGCCCCACCTGCGGGTGGAGAACCGCGTGCTGCCGGCCGGGCCCTCGGCCGTCGACATGGTCGCGAACGCGTGCTTCTACTACGGCCTGCTGGAGAAGCTCACCTCCAGCGGTCGGCCGATCTGGACGAAGATGTCGTTCGCCGACGGGGAGCAGAACTTCTTCGACGCCTGCCGGGACGGCATCGCCACGACCGTGACGTGGCCCGGGCTGGGCCGGGTGGCGGCGACCGACCTCGTGGCCGACCATCTGCTCGCGCAGGCCGAGGAGGGCCTGGCCGCCCTCGGCCTACGCCGTCAGGTGCGAGAGCACTACCTGTCGTTGATCGAGGGCCGGTGTGCGGCGAAGCAGAACGGCGCCAGCTGGCAGGTCGCCACCACCGAGGCCTACGAGGCCGCGGGCTACGACCGGAACGGGGCGCTGAAGGAGATGTTCGGACACTACGTGGAGCACCAGGAGGAGAACCGGCCGGTGCATACGTGGCCGGTACCCTCGGTCGAGCCGGTCAGCGGCGACGGTTCCACGCCTCGATGACCGGATCTTCGTGGTGGTGGCCCAGCACGGCGATGGTGCCGGTCTCGAAGGTCACCCGACGCCCCCAGCGCGGGTTCTGACGGAGGTAGACGCCGGCCAGGATGCGCAGCGCATGCCCGTGGCCGACGAGGGCCACGTCCCCGCGATGCAGCTCGGGATAGATCTCCTCCAGCACCCGTGAGCCACGTGCAGCGACCTCCTCCACGGTTTCACCCGGGGTCTCACCCGGTATGACCCCGTGCTCGAACACCGTCCAGCGGAACCCGCGGCGCTCACGGATCTCGTCGGTGGTCACGCCCTCGTAGCCGCCGTAGTCCCACTCACGAAGGTTGTCGTCCACCAGGTCCGGGGTCAGGCCGGCCAGCTCGGCGGTACGCCGGGCCCGCTGCAGCGGGGAGCAGCGCACGTGCACGAACTCGAACTCCTCCAGGGCCGGTCGCACGGCGGTGGCGCCCTCCTCGCCCTCCGGCAGCAAGGGCAGGTCGGTCACGCCGGTGTGCTGACCTGACTTCGACCACTCCGTGGCTCCGTGTCGGACCAGCACCAGCTTGCCTTGCGGGATGATGGGGTTGCCGTCGTCGTCGAAGTCCATGGGGCCGACCCTAGCCAATACGGTGGCGACCCGCGCCCGGTCAGGGGGCACGGGCACCACGGTGTTCGTCTGCGGTTCATCCGGCCATGGCACTCTGGCGCGGTGACGTCGCAGGGCAGGCCCTCGGGCTCGCTGGCTCGCACCCTGACCCGGGGCCAGGCCGTGACCATCGGCATGGGCTCGATGGTGGGCGCCGGGCTCTTCGTGGTGTGGACGCCGGCTTCCGCTGCGGCAGGGCCGCTGCTGCTGCTCAGCCTGCTGCTGGCCGCCCTGGTGGCCGGCGCGAACGCGTGGTCCTCGGCGGTGCTGGCGGCTCGCTACCCGGCGGCCGGCGGCACCTACGTGTACGCCAGCCGGCGTCTGGGCGAGGCGCCGGGGTTCCTCGCCGGATGGTGCTTCGTGGTGGGCAAGTCGGCGTCCTGTGTGGCGATGGCGCTGACCGTCGGGCTGTACGTGGCGCCCGACTACGCGCGCCTTGCGGCGGTGGTGTCCGTCCTGGCGGTCACCACCGCGAACCTCAGCGGAGTGCATCGCTCGGCCGAGGTGAGCCGCGCTGTGGTCGCGCTCGTGCTCAGCGTGCTGGCCGGGCTGGCCGTCTCCGTGCTGGTGGCCCAGCGCAGCGGCGCGGAGGTCTTCACCGCCGCGCCCCCCGGCGAGCCGGGTGTGACCGGGGCCTACGGGGTGCTGCAGGCGGCCGGGCTGCTGTTCTTCGCCTTTGCCGGCTATGCACGCATCGCCACGCTGGGGGAGGAGGTGCGCGACCCGCAGCGCACCATCGGCCAGGCCATCGCCCTCACCTTCGTCATCGTGCTGACCGTCTACCTGGTCGTGGCGATGCTCGTGCTCGGCGTGCTCGGTCCGGCGGACGCGGCGCGTCACGATGCTCCGCTGGCCGAGGTCGCCGCCCGGGTGTGGGATCCCGGCTGGGTATGGCTGGTCCGTTTCGCCGCGGCCGTTGCGGCCTTCGGGGCGTTGCTCAACCTGCTGCTCGGGATCTCGCGTACGACTCTGGCCATGGCGCGCGACGGGCACCTGCCGGCCGTGCTGGCACGCGTGGACGGCGTCCGCGGGCTGCCACGCGCCGCTGAGGTCACGGTCGCCGCGGTCGTCATCGTGGTGGCTCTCAGCCTCGACGTGCGGGGGGCGATCGGGTTCTCCAGCTTCGGGGTGCTGCTGTACTACGCGGCCACGAACGCCAGTGCGCTCACCCTTCGCGGCGCGCGCCGGGTGCACCGCATCGCCGCGGTCGCCGGGCTGGTGGGCTGCCTGGTGCTGGTAGCCACCTTGCCCTGGACCTCCGTGCTGTCCGGGCTGGTGGTGCTCTCCACCGGCCTAGTGTGGTACGCCGTAGCCCGACGCGCCCGCAGCCGGAGGGACGGCGAGTGAGACAACCCCGGCTGAGGTTGCGGCGGCCCCGGTGGTCTCGCACAGTGGACAGATGACAGACGACAACGCCAAGACCATCGCCTTCCTCGTCGCTTCGGAGGGCATCGAGCGCGTGGAGCTGACCCAGCCCCGCGACGCGGCCCACGACTCCGGCTTCGCCACCCACGTCCTCAGCCCGCAGAGCGGCACCGTGCAGACCTTCGACCACCTCGACAAGGCCGAGGAGGTCGACGTGGACCGTGAGGTCTCGCAGGCCTCGGTGGACGACTACGCCGCGCTGGTGCTGCCCGGGGGAGTGCCCAACCCCGATGCCCTGCGGATGGACGAGGGCGCGGTGGCCTTCGTGAAGGACTTCGCCGCCAGCGGCAAGCCGGTGGCCGCCATCTGTCACGCTCCCTGGGTGCTCATCGAGGCCGACGTCGTTCGTGGTCGCCGCGTGACCTCGTTCCCCAGTGTGGCGACCGATCTGCGCAACGCGGGAGCCGAGTGGGTCGACGAGAAGGTGGTCGTCGACGGCAACCTCATCACCAGCCGCAACCCGGACGACATCCCGGCCTTCAGCAGCGCCGTTCTCGAAGCCGCCCAGCACGGCGCCGATGCGGCGCGTCAGGCCGGGTAGGCGGGCTGAAGCTCACATCTCCTCGTGCACCTCGGGGTCACCGCCGAAGAGACGACCGTCGGCGCGCCCGAGCGCGGTGATGGCGGCCATCTGCTGCTCGTCCAGCTCGAAGCCGAAGACGTCGAGGTTGTCCTGCTGGCGTTCCGGGGTGGCCGACTTCGGCAGGGGGAGCACTCCCCGCTGGACGTGCCAGCGCAGGACGACCTGGCCGGGGGTGACGCCGAGCGACTCGGCGATGGAGGTGACCGCGGCCTCCTGGTGCGGCGTGGCTGCCTTGCCCAGGGGAGACCAGGCCTGGGTGCGGATGCCCAGCTGGTCGTGCGTGGCCAGCATGTCGGCCTGGGGAAAGTACGGATGCAGCTCGACCTGGTTGACCACAGGGGTCACACCGGTCGCGTCGATGATGTCGTGCAGGTGAGCGGCGGTGAAGTTGCTGACCCCGATACTGCGCACGAGACCTTCCTGCTGGGCCTGCACCAGCCCGCGCCAGGCGTCGACGTAGAGCTGCTGGCTGGGGTTGGGCCAGTGGATGAGGGCCAGGTCCAGCCGTTCCACCCCGAGCCGCTGCGCCGAGTCGCGTAGCGACTGCACGGCCAGACTGCGCCGGTGGAAGCGTCCGGGGACCTTCGTGGCCAGCATCACGTCCTCGCGAGGCAGGTCGCTACGGTGCAGCGCCTCGCCGACCTCCTCCTCGTTCCGGTAGTTCACCGCCGAGTCCAGGAGGCGGTAGCCATGGTGCAGGGCGCTCACCATGGCCTCGATGCCCTCCTCGCCGGACAGGGGATAGGTGCCGAAGCCGACGGCGGGGATGGCGGTGCCGTCGTGCAGCTCGTAGGTCGGAGCAAGAGTCATGGCCTCACGGTAGGGGCACGAACCCGCGGGCGCCACGGCTCGGCAGGCGTTCGCCGGGCCTGGCGCGACATAGGGTGAGGCATGGCGCGATTCCTCGACATCCACCCGCAGGACCCACAGCCCCGACTGGTCCGCCAGGTCGCCGCGACGCTGCAGGACGGGGGGCTCGTGGCCTACCCGACCGACGCCTGCTTCGCGTTGGGTGCCCAGCTGGGCAACGCGGCGGCGAAGCAGCGGATCATCGATATTCGTCAACTCGACGATAAGCATCATTTCACCTTGGTCTGCCGCGACTTCGCCCAGCTGGGCCAGTTCGTCCACCTCGACAACGCGGTCTTCCGGGCCGTGAAGGCGGCCACCCCAGGCGCCTACACCTTCATCCTGCCGGCGACCCCGGAGGTGCCCAAGAAGGTGCTGCATCCGAAGAAGAGGACGATCGGCGTGCGCATCCCGGACCACCGGATCACCCAGGCCCTGGTGGCCGAGCTCGGGGAGCCGATGCTCTCGAGCACGTTGCTGCTGCCAGGACAGGATGAGCCCATGGCGCTCGGCTGGGAGATCAAGGAGGCACTGGACGCCGTGGTGGACGTGGTGATCGACGGCGACGAGACCGGTGGTGACCCCACCACAGTGATCGACCTCTCGGGGGACTACGCCGAGGTGGTCCGGGTCGGCGCCGGGGACCCCGCGCCGTTCGAGTAGAAGCGGGGAGAGCGCGTTGCCGCGACCTTACTTGACATAAGGTTCCTTATCGGCATTTATGCACTGTCGCCAGGGTCACCAACCGTGCTGTCTGCGCACCGCCATCGTGCGCGGGGCACCGCCGGCGGTCTGTCCGGACGGGCCGGAGGGCGCGAGAGCGATCAGCTCCTGGGCCCGCCCCGCATGGCCGCAGGCGGCCTCGATGGCCACCTCGTCCCACCGGGCCACGTCGTCGTCGGGAGCCGCCAGGCGCGCCGTGGCGTTCGCCCGCCGAGCGAGCTCCTGGTCGGCGACGCTCAGGGCGTGCGTGGTGACGATATGAGCGACGTCGACCACCGCACTGATGATGTCCTGGTCCACGTGACGCTCGCGGGTGAGCCAGGACCATCCTCCCGCCGGCAGGTCGGCGAACGGCTGGCCGCGCACCAGGGACAAGGCGGTCACAAGGTGCTCGATGCCTTCGCATCCCTGGGACTGTGCTCGCAGGCGCAGCCGCCGGAACAGGTCGATGTCGGTCAGCGCGCCGTCGACCCGGTAGCGGCCCGCGACCTCGGTGACCTGCTGGTCGCCCCGCCACCGGTTCCAGGTCAGGTAAGGGGTGTGTGTGCGGGGGTCGTCGCCCAGCCACTCGCGCAGCACCAGCAGGTCGTTGCGCGCACGGAGGCGGTCCAGCGCGAACGTCTCCGCGACCTCGTGCAGGGTTCGCCCGTGCTCCCCGAGCACGAGGAAGGCCATCACCTCGGCGTAGTAGGCCTCGCCCCGGTGCAGCGGAGTGCCGCTGGCGGTGACCTGCGCGGGCCCGAGCAACGACAGCCTCGGGGTGGGGCAGGTGGGGTCGAACCAGGCGCGCAGGTCGGCAGGCAGTCCAGGGTCGGCGGCCCGCATCGTGGCTCGCGCCGAGGAGCTGGCGCAGGGAGCCAGGCGTTGCAGGTCCTCGGCGGTGGTGGCTGCGACCCCCAGATAGACCCGGTCCGGCAGCGGCAGCAATGACTCGGGGCCGGGGCGCCCCCCCAGCCGAGCCGGCCGCGGCATGGTGTACGCGGGCAGGGCCGAGCCGGCCTGGTCCACCACCTGCTGCCACCGACTGCCGGTCTGCCGGGCACGGGGTGCGGCGACGTCCTGCACGCAGCGGGTCTGCATCAGCATCGCCACACAGGCAGCGGCCTCGGCGTCGGAGAGACCGACGGCGTTCAGCGTGAGGTCCGACCCGTCCAGCCTGGCCACTCCCGCCGAGGTGAGCTCGACCTGCCTGTGCCGGCGCATGCGCCCGTCCGGACCGCTGGGTGCCACCAGGCGGGTGCTGCCCTCGGAGCTGGTGACGTGGACCGGCCGGATACGCTTCGGCCGTGGGCCCGCGGCGTCGCCTCGCAGCTCGTTGAGGTCGGCTTCGACCGCGTTGCTCTCCACGCTGACCGACCTCGCCCAGGGGTTCGTCGCCAGCTCGAGGCTCACGTGCCGGGCGAAGTCGGCGCACCGCTGCGGGTCGCCGGTGACCTTCACCTCGGCGCGCGAGCCGGCGTTGACCATCCACAGCTCCCCGGTGACGGTGACCCCGAGCGTGATCAGGAGCGGGTAGGCAGCAGCGGCCGGTGTCTCGTCGCTGGGCAGCGGGCTGCCGTGCCGCAGCAGCCAGCGGTCGGAGCGGGCGGCCTCCCATCCCGGTGGCGGGGCCGCCGGCGCCGCCAGATGCAGCACCAGGCCCAGAGCCCCCAGCTGCAGGGCGTCGACCTCGGGCGGATCGCGGCCCTCCTCGCGGCACCGGGCACTCATCGCGCGCAGGTGCAGGTCGAGACAGTGCAGCGTCTCTCGGTGAGCCCAGCCGAGCAGGCGCACACTCTGTTCGGTGTCCCACACCTCGGGGGGCGGAAGGGCGGTTGTGCGGCCGGGGCGGCGGGCTCGGCGCTGGTCGCGGCGCTGCGCCTGCCACAGCTCGAACAAGGCGCCCGCCAACAGGCTGCCGCCGCGCTCCAGGCCCGGGTTCAGCCAGGACGGCCGGGTGCCCCTGGCCCGGGCCACCTGGCCGTCGCGAGACGGAGTCGGAGCGCTCCGGGGCGGGATGGCCACCTTCCATCCGGGCTCCACCTGGTCGGCATCGGCCAGCCGGTGCCCGCCCGGCTGGATGATGTCGGCCGAAGCCTCCAGGATCTCGGGGTACCGGCTTGCCGAGCCCAGCCAGTGCGCCGCGATCGAGGCCAGCGTCTCCCCGGCCTGGACGGTATGCACGTGGTGGGACCGGAGCCTGTCGTGGGTCCCGTCCCTGCTGCTCAGGGCCGCGGCTCGGGGTTCGGCCGGTGGCAGGGTCAACACCAGGCCGGGAGTGAGGAAGCCCGGGCGCATCCCCAGCAGCTCGGAGTTGAGGTCGAGGATCTCGGTGTAGCGCGCCGCCGACCCGAGCTGGTTCTCGGCGATCGACCACAACGACTCCCCGCGGCGCACGGCGTGCCGGCGCTGAGGAGCCCGGTTCACCTCGGCGTGCCCGTTGGTCCTGGAGTGCCGGAGACGACGGCGCGCCACGATGGCCGCCGCTGCTCCGACGACCAGACGCGTCGCGGACATTCCCCATCGCCCCCTCACCGCTGTCTGGCAGGTCCCCGTACCGGATGTCCGTACCGATACCCCGCTCTTCTTATGGTAGCCGTACGATCTCGGGCGTGTTCCCACCCAGGCTCAGCCAGCTGAGGTATGGCCGTCCCCTGCTGCAGGTCGAGAAGGTCAGCGCTGCGCCCGCGAGGTGACACAACGCCGGCCGCCGGGTCGCCCCGCGACGGGCGCGCCTCTGGCCTAGAGTTCGCCCATGGCGGGATTCGACCGACGCACCGTGACCACCGACACCGATGAGCTCGTGGCCTACGACCACGGTGCCCATGTGACGCGATGGGCGCACCGTGGCGTGCCCGTGGTGTGGGTCAGCGGACACGCACGCTACGAGGAGGGCACGGCGATCCGGGGCGGGGTCCCCGTGTGCTGGCCGTGGTTCGCCAGCGGGCCGGACGGTGACCGTTCGCCGTCACACGGGCTGGCGCGCACCCGCCGGTGGACGCTGGTGCGACAGGAGGAGAGGGTGTTGGCCTGGCGGCTGACCCACGAGGACCTGGACGAGGCGGCGCGCGAGGCTTTCGGCGCCGAGTTCCACTGCACGTTGACCGCCGAGATCGCGCCGGCGAGCCTGCGGCTGCGTCACGAGGTGCTGAACGCGGGGTCGGACGAGCTGAACTACGAGGTGGCACTGCACACCTACCTGCACGTGGGAGACGTGCGGCGGGCCGTGATCGAGGGGCTGGACGGCGTGGGGTACTACGACAAGGTGGCTGAGCACGATGTGACGCAGCAGGGTCCCGTGCAGGTGACCGGGCAGACGGACTCGATCTACCGCTCCCCCGGGCCGGTGCGCGTGCTGGACCCCGTGCTGGAGCGGGAGCTGCACGTCAGCAGCACGGGCGCGGCGAACACGGTGATCTGGAACCCCGGGCCCGAGGGTGCTGCGGAGATGGGCGACTTCGGCGACGAGGAGTGGACCGACGTGGTCTGCGTCGAGACCGCGTGTGTCGGGTCGGCCTCGGTCACCCTCGCCGCAGGTGAGCAGCACGTGGTCGAAGCCCGTATCGACGTGCGCGCATGAGCTCGGTGAGTACAGCGGAGGCCTCGTCCGCCTCCGTCGACCGCGGCGTGGTCATCGCGCGCTCGGTGCGACAGGCTGCCGCGTGGTCGGCCCGGGTGCTGTTGATCCTGGTGACGGTGGCCGCGTTGCTGTGGCTCGTCGCGCAGGCCTGGGTCGCGGTCTTCCCGCTCATCATGGCGCTGATCGTCTCGACGGTGCTGTGGCCACCGGCGCGCTTCCTGCGCCGGCACGGCTGGCCGGCCGGTCTGGCCGCCGCCGTCTCGATCGTGGCGGCCCTGGCCGTCCTGGTCGGCGTGCTGACCACCATTGCCCCGTCGGTGGTCGAGCAGTCCGTGCAGGTGGTGGACCGGGCAGGACAGGGCATCGTGGAGCTCCAGCAGTTCATCGCCGGGCCCCCGCTGAACCTGGACTCCGCCCAGGTCTCGGAGTACGCCGATCGCGCGCGGTCGGCGCTGCAGGACCGGGGCAGCACCATCGCCGCGGGGGTGTTCACCGGTGTGGCCGCCTTGGGCAACTTCATCGTCACCCTCTTCGTGGTCCTGGTGCTCACGTTCTTCTTCCTCAAGGACGGCACCCGCTTCCTGCCGGCCCTGCACGGCCTCACCGGCCGCTACGCCGGCCAGCACCTCGTGGAGGTGTGCGTGCGGGTCTGGAACACCGTCAGCGGCTTCATCCGGACCCAGGCACTCGTGGGCGTCATCGACGCCGTGCTCATCGGCGGCGGTCTGTTCTTCCTCGGCGTACCGCTGGCGTTCGCACTGGCCGTCCTGACGTTCTTCGCCGCCTTCGTGCCGGTGGTGGGCGCCTTCGTCGCGGGCGGCTTCGCGGTGCTGGTGGCGTTGGTCTCCAACGGCCTGGGCACCGCCGCGCTCGTCGTGCTGCTCGTGCTCGTGGTCCAGCAGCTCGAGGGAAACGTGCTGCTGCCGGTGCTGCAGAGCAAGACCGTGGACCTGCACCCGGGAGTGGTGCTGGTAGCCATCGTGGCCGGCAGCACGTGGTTCGGGGTGGTCGGTGCCTTCCTCGCGGTGCCGGTCACCGCCTCGTTCATCGTCGTGCTGCGCTACTACAGCGAGCAGGTCGACCTGCTCGCGGGATCACGGTCGGCGCAGGAGGCGACGGCGGTCACCTCGGAGGGCAAAGTCGTGGCACGCCGGCAGGAGACGCAAGGCGCGGTGATGCGTAGCCGGATCCGTGCCGACGCCGGCGCCGAGGCCCCCGCGTCCCCGGGTGGGCCGCATTCAGAAGCGTCTCCCGAGAATGCGGGCGACCCCGCGGCGACGGGTGAGGGTGCGCCGGGCGGACCACAGCGGTCCTGGTGGCGAGCCCTCCTCCGTCGCGGCGGGTGAGCGTCGCGGACGGCGCTACTTCTTGATGTCCTTGGCGGCGTCCTTGACGTGCTCGCCGCTCTGCTTGACCGAGGCCTCGGACTGCTCCGCGGTGCCCTCGGCCTGCATCTGCTCGTTGTCCGTCGCGTCGCCCGCCCGCTCCTTGGCCTTGCCCTTGGTCTCGTCAACCTTGTTGCTGACCTTGTCGCCGATTCCCATGCGTGTCTCCTGATGTCGAGGGTTGGATCACCCCCAACTCTCGGTGGTGCGCGGGGTCACCGCAACCGCAACCGCCCGGCCGCAGACCGGCGCCCGGTCGACGGCGACCACCTTCAGCCCTGGTCGCGGTGTGGCACTGTGAGGTCATGACGCCCCGGGCTCGTGTGGCCGATGTCGGCGACGAGCGCACGCGCTCACACCAGCGGGCCTGGTCCTGGTACGACTGGGCCAACTCGGCCTACGTCACCACCACCGGGACGGTGTTGATCTCGCCGTACCTCACGGCACTCGCCCGGGCGGACGCCTGCCCCGGTCTCCCGGCCGACCAGGCGTGCCGGACTGACCTGTCCGTGCTCGGCGTCCCCGTCGCGGTCGGCTCCCTGGCCCCGTACACGATCACGGTAGCCACCATCGTCTCGGCCGTCTTCCTGCTCGTGGTGGGGGCCGCGGCGGACCGGACCGCCCACCCGACCCGTCTGCTCGGGGCGTTCGCCTGGCTGGGCTCCGCGGCCGCGATGGGGATGTTCTTCCTCACCGGGACGAACTGGCAGCTCGGTGTCGTGCTGCTGATCGTGGCCAACCTGTGCCTCGGCTCCTCGATCGTCGTGTACGACGCGTTGCTGGTCCGGATCGCCCATCCGGACGACCGGGATGCGGTCTCCTCCCGCGGCTGGGCGCTGGGCTATCTCGGCGGTGGGCTCCTGCTCGCGCTCAACCTCGGGCTGCTGCAGGTGCACGAGGCCCTGGGCGTCAGCTACGAGATGGCCGTCCGGCTCAGCCTGTTCTCGGCCGGGGCCTGGTGGGCGATCTTCACCCTCGTGCCGGTCTGGGGTCTGCGCCGTGTCGCCGGCACCACGCGGGAGCCGGTAGCCGCCCGGTCCGGCACCGTGCTCGGCGCCTTCACCCAGCTGCGCAGCACATTTCGCGAGATGCGCCTGTTCCCCCAGACCCTGCTGTTCCTGCTGGCCTACCTGTTCTTCAACGACGGCATCCAGACGGTGATCTACTCCGCCAGCCTGTACGGCTCCGAGGAGCTCGGCTTCGAGGCGGGGCAGCTGATCCTCACGATCCTGCTCGTGCAGTTCGTCGCCTTCGGTGGCTCGCTGCTCTTCGGCCGGGTGGCTGGGCGTTTCGGGGCCAAGCGGGTCGTGCTCGCTGGACTGGCGCTGTGGACAGCAGTCGTCGCGTTCGCGTTCGTCGTGCCCGCCGGTGCCTACGCGGTGTGGCTGGTCTGTGCCACCTGTATCGGCATCGTGCTCGGCGGCACCCAGGCGCTGTCGCGATCCATGTACAGCCAGCTGGTTCCGGCTGGGCGCGAGTCGGAGTTCTTCAGCTTCTACCAGGCCATGGAACGCGGGACGAGCTGGTTGGGCACGCTCGCCTTCGGCCTGATCTTCCAGCTGACCGGTTCCTACCGGCTCTCGATCATCGCGTTGATCGCGTTCTTCGTGATCGGAGGGCTGTTGCTGGCCCGGGTGGACATGCGCAAGGGTATTGACGACGCGGGGAACCAACAGCCGGCCATCGTCTGAGCCCGCGCGCGGTATCGTGACCGAATCGGAACAAACCGGGGCGGCGGGGCGTTCTCTTCCACAACGCTTTTTCCACTCATGACGTGTCTGTGACACGAGGGGAGTTTTGCATTATGGCCGAAAGGTCTCTGCGCGGCACCAACCTGAGCTGGCTGTCTTTCGAGAGTGACGAGGGCGTCACGTTCAGCGATCGCTCGATCACGAGCTACACCTGCCCCCAGGGCCACATCAGCGAGCTTCCCTTCTCGGTGGAGGCTGACGTGCCCGCGGTGTGGGAGTGCCGCTGCGGGCTGATCGCCAAGCTGAACGACGGCCCGGAGCCGGAGACGAAGGCCAGCAAGCCCCAACGCACGCACTGGGACATGCTGCTGGAGCGCCGCTCCATCCCCGAGCTGGAGGAGCTGCTGGAGGAGCGTCTGACCTTGCTACGGCAGCGCCGCGGCGAGAAGCCGACCCGCAAGCGGACGGCCTGAGCGCCGCCTCACGGCGAGTCCGGGTCCTGCACGACCTCTCCCTCGATCACCTGCCCGCGCCCCGGTCGGGGTGAGGAGTCACGCGGTCCCGGGGGCTGCTGTGACCCTCCCGGCCCGGTGACCGAGCCGAGGAGCTGACCGGCCACCACGGTCTGCAGCCACATCCGCGTGATCGGACGCGTGAACGGGAGCACCAGGAACAGGCCCAGCGCGTCGGTGAGGAACCCGGGCGTGAGCAGCATGGCTCCGCCCACCAGGACGAGGCCCGCGTCCGCGAGCTCCTTGGCGGGGGGTTCCCCTCGCCTCAGTGCCGTGCGCAGGCGGTTCCATGTGCGTCGCCCCTCACGATGCACCAGCGCAGCTCCCAGCACGCTGAGCGCGACCAACGCCCCGAAGGTCCACCACGGCCCGACCGCCTGTCCGACCGCGATGATGGTCACGATCTCCAGCAGGGGCACGAGCAGGAGGCCGGCGAGGATCAGCCGGCCGGTTCGGCGGGACCGACGGGCCCCGGAGGGTCGGGTGGTGCTCATCGCGCTCCTTTCAGGATGGAGACGACCTGTCGGGTACGCCGGGTCACACCCCAGGCTGTCACCCGAACCAACGCTTCCAGCACGATCGAGGTGCCCATCTTGGACGTCCCGCGCTCTCGTTCCACGAACTCGATCGGCACCTCCACCATACGCAGTCCGCGGTCGAAGGCGCGCAGCGTGAGGTCGACCTGGAAGCAGTACCCGTGTGAGGCGACGTCGTCGAGACCGACCCGGTCGAGCGCCTCCAGGCGGTAGACCCGGAAACCCGCTGTGGCATCACGGACGGGGACGCCGAGAGCCACCCGGACGAACAGGTTCCCGCCGCGGCTGAGGACCGTGCGGTGCCACGGCCAATGCCGTACCGCTCCCCCGGGTACCCATCGCGAACCGATCACGACGTCCACGTGGCGAGCAGCCGTCAGCAGGCGGGGTAGGGCCTCCGGCTGATGCGAACCGTCGGCGTCGATCTGCACCGCGAAGGTATAGCCACGCTGGCGCACCCACGTCAGCGCGGCCATGTAGGCCCGGCCGAGCCCCTCCTTGCCGGGGCGGTGCAGGACGTGCACCGCCCGGTCGCGCCGAGCCAGGGCATCGGCCAGATCACCCGTGCCGTCCGGCGAGCAGTCGTCCACCACGAGGACGTCCACCGCGGGGACGGCGCCGCGCAGCCGCCGGAGGAGACCTTCCAGGTTGTCACGCTCGTTGTAGGTCGGCACCATCACGCAGATACGCCCCGGTGGCGCGGCGGTGCCCTCCGTGCTCGCGCTCATGCTGTCGCGGCCGGGTAGCTCGACGCCGCGGAGGTGCGTCGGGCCCGGTGACGCCGTACCACGGTCATGGCCACGAGCCCGACCACGAGGCCGACCGCCACCCGCTCGGGCCACGGGCCGAGGCGCACCGCGGGGGTGATCTCGGTGCGGCGGGTCACCGCCTCGGAGATCACCGCCGAGGTGAAGAGGTCGGTGCGCTGGGAGACGGACCCGTCCGGGGCGACGAACCCGCTCACCCCGACCGTGCTGATGTGGACCACCGAGCGACCGAGCTCCACCGCCTTGACGCGTGAGGCCGCGAGCTGCTGCACCGACTCGTCGGTGAAGCCGAAGGTGGCGTTGTTGGTGGGCACGAGCATGATCTCGGCTCCGTCGCGCACGGTCCGAGTCATGAGGTCGTCGATCACCACCTCGAAGCAGATCGCCACACCGAGCTCGAGCGTGCTCGAGCGTGCGTCGCCGGTCTCACCCCCGTCGAGCGGCACCTCGAGCACGCCGACCTCGTCGCCGGCCGCGAAGTCGGTCCTCACGAGGTCCACCTTGTCGGAGAAGCGCCGGAAGAACGACCGGTAGGGGATGTACTCGGCGAAGGGCACGGGGCGTTGCTTGACGTAGGACTGCACGGGGCCGACGCCGGGCAGGTAAAGCAGGCTGGCGTTTCTCAGCTCGTCCCCCGGGGGAGCCAGAACGGCTCCGACCACCACGGGGGCGTCGACGGCGGTGACCGCCGCGGAGATGACCCGGGCGGCATCCGGGTTGCGCAGCGGGTCGATGTCCGAGGAGTTCTCGGGCCACACCACGAGGTCAGGCCTAGGGACGTCACCCGCTGCCACGTCGAGCGCGGCCTGTCCGGTCGCGGCCGCGTGGTTGTCCAGCACCGCGCGGCGCTGCGCGTTGAACTCCAGTGTCATCTCGGGCACGTTGCCCTGCACCGCAGTGATCTGCGCGGTGGGACCGTCCACCGGACGCTCGATCAGTGACGGGGACAGCAGCACACCACCGGCCACGACGGCCGCGACGAGGGCTCGGGCCCAGCGCCGGGCGAGGGGGCGGGCGGCGTCCGAGACGACCAGGTGGTGTACCGCGGAGGCGAGGAGGGCGCCACTGAGCACCACCGTGAAGCCCAGGCCGGGAACGCCGAGCCACCGCACGATGCCCAAGGCCGGAGAGTCCGCCTGGGAGAAGCCCAACCGACCCCACGGGAAACCGCCGAAGGGCGTGGTGGCCCTGGCGAGCTCGGCCACGACCCAGACCAGGGCCACGGCCAGGGGGCGGACCCGTCGTCCCGCCCCCGCGCCCTGCAGATAGGCGAGCAGGGCGCTGCAGGCGGCCACGTAGAGCGCCGAGAGAGTGGCAAGGGCGAACCACGGCAGGAAGCCGACGAAGATGCCGGACCAGGACAGCAACGGAAGGAAGTAGCCCCAGCCGGCGATGAGTCCCAGCAGGAACGCCGAGGCGACGCCCGAGCCGAGAATGGCCAGGAGCCACGTCGCGATACCCACCGGAGCGAGGAACCAGAGGTTCAGCGAGGGGAACGCGGCCCACAGCAGGAGGCCTCCTGACGCGGCGCCCAGACCACGCAGCAGCAGCACCCGACCACCCTAAGTGACGCGCCTCGCGGACAGTCGTGCTCGCCGATGAGCCAGGGCCCCCAAGCCGTTGGGGCCAGAGGGTACGCTGACGCCGCCCTGCGACGAGCGAGCCCCCTGTTGTCTACTAGGCCCAGCGGGCCCTGGCTGCCCCACCATGGCGGGTGGGCATCGACACATTCCTAATGTAGTTGTCGCTCACGAGGTGTCAACTCTGGGATGACCTGCGTAGACACGCCAAAGATGCAGGTCATGGACGCCTCCGCGGACAAGGTGTGGCACGGACTAGATTGGCTCGGCGGGCGTGTCGTCGAGCGACACGCCGATGCGAGCCCGGAAGGGGCGAGGTGCTCATGGTCACGACGGCACGTGGGGGTCGGGGAAGCCCGGCCCCGACCCCCCAGCCGCGACGACGTACCGACAACGCTCGCCGCCGCGTGACGAGGGTCTTCTCCCCCTTCTGGGTGGTCCCGACCCTGTGCTGCGTCACTGCCTTCGCGCTGGGCTTGCTACTCCCGGAGCTGGACCGGCA
>Ga0102946_1000021_pt1 | contig 61149 bp, 62 predicted proteins | sample SalPon2A_A_D1_MG_FD_78209 | JGI IMG/M metagenome (GOLD analysis project Ga0102946, IMG submission 78209) | Soil microbial communities from South San Francisco under conditions of wetland restoration - Salt Pond MetaG R2A_A_D1_MG | ecosystem: Environmental > Terrestrial > Soil > Wetlands | place... | reverse complement strand
GATCTCGCGCATCGCCACCCACTCGGTCTCGTCGGCCAGCCCCTCGAAGGGTCGCGCAACGTGTGGGGCGGGTCCGCGGCCCGGCTCGGCCCGAGGTCCGGGGCTGCGATGCTCGCGCTTGCGTCGGGATGCCTTGCCCATGGCGCCGCAGTCTACGTCCGGACCTCGCGGCACCCGTCCCGCTAGCCTCGCGTCATGAGCCCTTCGGTCGAGCCCACCCTGCGGTCCTGGACCTCCGATGGCCTGGGGGTCATCATGCTGAACCGCCCACGGGCCCTCAACGCCCTGGACCAGGACATGATCCGCAGCCTGCATCGGTCGCTGGAGGAGTGGGCCGAGCAGGACTCGGTGAAGGCGGTCTGGCTCTGCGGCGCCGGCGACAAGGGGCTCTGCGCGGGAGGGGACATCCGAGCGGTGCGGGAGGCCGTGTGCGCCGGTGACCCCGACTCAGCGCTGCAGTTCTTCGGCGAGGAGTATGCCCTCAACGCGCTGGTCGCGAGCTACCCGAAGCCGTACGTGGCGTGGATGGACGGGGTGGTGATGGGCGGCGGGCTCGGCATCTCGGGACACGGCTCGCACCGGCTGGTCACCGAGGCCACCCGGGTGGCGATGCCGGAGACCATCATCGGGTTCTTTCCGGACGTCGGGGTCCGGTGGCTGCTGGCTCGCGCACCGGGCGAGCTGGGCACGCACCTGGCGCTCACCGGCGTCACGATCGACGGCGCGGACGCGGTCGCCGTCGGGCTCGCCGACGCGCTGGTCTCCTCGGCCGACCGCGACGAGGTGTTCGCGGACCTCCGGCGTCAGGCACGCGAGGCCGACGCTCACCCGTTCTCCTGGTGCGTGCCCGGCCCGGAGCACGCGGTGTCCGGTCAGCAGTCAGGCCTGGCCGCGCAACGAACCTGGGTCGACGAGTGCTACGCCGGGCGGGATGCGCCCACGATCCTGCAGCGGCTGCGCGGGCACGGCGACCCGGCTGCCGCCGAGGCGGCGCACCAGATCGAGACCCGTTCGCCGTACTCGGTCGCGGTGACGCTCGAGGCAGTGCGACGCGCCCGCACGATGAGCCTGGAGCAGGTGCTCGCCCAGGACCTGACCCTCGCCGCCAGGATCATCGCCCACCCGGACTTCGCCGAAGGGGTGCGCGCCCAGCTGGTCGACAAGGACCGAGCGCCGCAATGGTCGCACGGTCAGGTCAGCGAGGTCAGCGCGGAGGAGGTCCACGCCGCGTTCGAGTGAGGCCAGGGGCGCTCCGCGGCGAGGAAGTCGCCGCGACGAGACTCAGCCGGAGTGGGCTGCCGCCGCGGGGTGACACGCCGTCAGAGCCGCCTCGGCCTCAGCCATCTCGTTCCAGGGGATGGTCTCGGTGTCCCGCTCCAGCGTCTCCTCGGGGCCTTTGCCGGCAAGCAGCACCGTGTCGTGTTCACCGGCACCCGAGACCGCATACCGGATCGCCTCCCTCCGGTCGGGCACGCAGACCACGTTGTCCCGGCCCGCGTCGCGCGCGCCCCGCTTCATCTCGCCCAGGATGTCCCACAGCGGGGTGTCCCGGTGGTCCTCCTCGGTGAGGACCACATGGTCGGCGTAGGCCGAGGCCACCTCACCCAACGGCGCTCGCTTGCCCGGGTCCCGAGGCCCGCCGGCGGAGCCGAGGACCACCCAGAGCCGGCCCTGTGTGGTGACCCGCACTGTCTGCAGCGCCTTGCCCAGGCTCGGTGGAGTGTGGGCGAAGTCGACGATGACCCGCGGCTGCCCCGGCTGGCGGGTCGTCATCTGCATTCGGCCCGCGACGCCGGGGAAGCGGGACAGCGCCGCCAAGAGGCTGTCGATCGGTGCACCTGCGCGGGTGCCCGCGGCCAGCGCGGCGACCGCGTTCGCCACGTTGAACCGCCCGATCATGGGCAGCAGGGCAGGATGGTCGCCATCCGGGCTGTGCACGGTGAAGCGGAGGTCCCGCGGGCCCTCCACGACATCGGTGACCCACCATCCAGGTTCGATCCCGGCGATCACCTCCTCCCCCTCCTCGGCGGCGTAGAAGACCGGTGAGGAGGCCAGCGGGACGAGCTGAGGGGTCCAGGGGTCCTGCGCGTTGAGCACGGATGCGCGCGCGCGGGAGACCAGGAGTGACTTGTGCTCGAAGTAGCCCTGCATGGTCCCGTGGAAGTCGAGGTGCTCGGCGGTCAGGTTGGTCCACACGGCGACGTCGAAGTCGACACCGCGAACACGGTCCAAGGCCAACGCGTGGCTGGAGGTCTCCACCACGACGATCTCGACGCCGTCGGCGCGCATGTCAGCCAGGATCTGCTGCACCTGTGGCGCCTCGGGGGTGGTGAAGTGCGTCGGCGGCTGCCGCAGCACTCCATCGCTGAGCTCGTAGCCGATGGTCGACAGCAAGCCGACCGATCGTCCGGCCCCCCGCAGGAGGTGACGCGTCAGGCAGGACACGGTCGTCTTCCCGTCCGTCCCCGTGACGCCGAGGACCGTCATCGAGCGACTGGGGTGTCCGGCCAGGGCGGCGGCCGCGTCGGCCAGGGCGGCGCGGGCGCACGGCACCTGCACGTAGGGCACCGGGCACGGCGTCCGTGCCGGCAGTCCTTCACCCAGGACGGCCACGGCCCCGCGCTCGACCGCGTCCGCGATGAAGTCGTGCCCGTCGAAACGGGCTCCCGCGACGGCGACGAAGACCTCCCCCGGCCGGACCCAGTCCGCCTGGTGGGTCACGTAGGTGACCTCGGGGTCGTCTGGAGCTGCGGCGGAGGTCGTCGCAGCCTCCAGCTCGGCGGTCAGTTCACCCAGTCGCATGGTGGCCCAGCGTAGGCGGACGGGCGGCCAGACCCGAGTCCCCGTCCTCTGCCGGGTTGTGCTCGCGCGCACGCATCACCGCGCGGGTGAACTCGGTCAGCATCCGGTCCACCACCTCGAGCTCGTCCTCGGTGTAGTGGCTCATCACCTCGACGAGCTCGTCGTTCATCGGTCGGAACATGGTGCGGCTGACGTCTTCGGCCTGGCGGCTGACGTCGAGCTTGACTCGTCGGCGATCCGTGGGGTCGGGGTGCCGCTCGAGGTGACCGACGCGCTCCAAGCGGTCCACCAGCGCGGTCACGGCCGCGGCCGACATGCTCATGCTCCGAGCCACCTGGGAGGGCGTCATCGAGGTTCCCCGGGCGGCGGCCTGCGACATGAGGTTCATCGCCATGAGGTCGCTGCGGTGCAGCCCGAGATCGTGCCCGACACCGTCGGCGTACATCTGCATGGCGCTCACCACCGCGCGCAACGAGCTGAGCACCTGCCGCGAGGACGCGACGCCAGCGGAGCCGTCGTCGTGAGGAACGTGCGTCGTGTCAGTCACGTGGGGCCTTGCTGTCTCGTCGTGCCGCATGGAACTTCTGACGCCAGATTAGCGAAGCGCGGGAGGGCGGCGGGAGTCGGTCCGCTGTGACGGTGGCCTACCCTGCGCCCCACCAGCGTCCGGCCCGGCCCTGCGGCGGTGTCCGCTGCAGAAGAGCCACGGTGTCCAGCGCCGCGCGGATCTCGTCCGGCACCTCGCGTTTCCAGATGTCTGCGACGACAGCATGCGCCGGCAGGTCGTCCACGATGGCCAGGATCTCGCTCGGGTCGTAGAGCAGGTCCCGCCGCTGCGGGCCGCCGACGCCGAGGGTCAGGTTCATCCCGGCGTGGCCGACGATGAGCGTGTGCCCGCCGGGACGGGTCCGGGCGACGGCGCCTCGCAGAGCCTTCGCCCACCCGACCGGGGGCAGGTGCAGGTAGCAGAGCAGCACCAGGTCGTAGGCGTCGCGCTCCGAGCGCATGATCCACCCCGTGGCGTCGGCGACCTCCCAGCTCAGCCGCCGTTGCTGCTCCGGCGAGAGGCTCTCTGCTCGCTCGCGGAGGCGGGAGAGCGCGACCGGCGAGAAGTCGGTGGCCCGCACCGTCCATCCCTGCTCCACCAACCACAGCGAGTTCCGGCCCTCCCCTGCGGCGATGTCGAGCGCGGAGCCGGGCTCCATCTCCGAGACGATCTGCTCGACCCAGCGGTTGGGTGCTCGCGACCACAGGGCGTCGCTGGCGGCATACCTCTCATCCCAGGCGGCGGAGTCCATAGGTACGACCGTCTCACAGCCTCCTGAAGGCGCCAGCGGGCGCGTGGGCCGACATCCTTGGCACACTGGGACCATGGCTGGGAACGACGAGAGGGGCCAGGAGCCCTCGATCAAGGACCGTGAGGTCTACGACGCGGTGCGCGAGGACGGCGCGAGCAAGGCCAAGGCGGCCGCGATCGCGAACGCCTCGGCTCGTGACTCGCGCGAGCAGGTCGGCAAGCGGGGCGGCAAGGCCGGGTCCTACGAAGACTGGACCGTGCAGGAGCTGCGCCGCCGGGCTGCCGAGCTGAACGTCCGGGGCCGGTCGCGGATGAACAAGGGCGACCTCATCGAGGCGCTGCGCGACGGCACCTGAACCCAGCTCAGGTGAGGTCCACGGCTCCGGCGACGCGCAGGACCGTCTCCCCACCGACCCACACGACATCCCGGCCCTGACCAGGGTCCCGGTCGAGCTCGACGCTCACCCGGCCCGCTCGCCCGACGACGCTTCCTTGAGCCGCGACGTAGCGGTCGGGCGCCCGTCCCGAAGCGGTGAGCCACTGAGCCAGCCCGGCCTGGAGGCTTCCAGTGACCGGGTCCTCGTCCACTCCCGCCCCGGGGCAGAACGCACGCACCTCGTAGTCGGCCTCGGCCTCCGGGCCGTGCGGGCCGATGACACCGACCTCGACCTCACCGATGGCCTCGATCGCCCCGAAGTCGGGACGCAACGCGAGGACGGTGGCGGCATCGCGGAGCAGGAGTCCCAGCCACCGCGGCCCGTTCACCAGCCACGAGGAGTCCACGACCGCGGACGGCTCGACCCGCAGGGCTGCGGTCACCGCGCGGCGCAGCGCGTTCTCGGGTGGCCCACTGCGTAGAAGGGCGGGCGCGGCGAAGGCCAGGGCCCCCTCGCGACGGCGGACCCGCACCAGGCCGGCGCCGCACTGTTGCACCACCACGCCTGCCGTCCTCGGGACACCCCCGGTGGCGAGCCACGCTCGGGCACTGCCCAGCGTGGGGTGCCCGGCGAAGGGCAGCTCGTGGGCGGGGGTGAAGATACGCAGCCGGTAGTCGGCGCCGGGATCGGTGGGCGGCAGCAGGAACGTCGTCTCCGACAGGTTCGTCCACCGGGCGAACGCCTGCATGAGTCCGGCATCGATCTCGGCACCGTCGTCGTCCAACGCGTCGTGGACCACCGCGACCGGGTTGCCCCGCAGCCGCTCTCCGCAGAAGACGTCCACTTGGGAGAACAGGTGCTTGGGCATACGGACAGGCTAGTCCGGCGGTCGGCGCTCCGAATGTCAGCGAGCGGTCAGCCAGGCCGCCTGGTAGGCGGTGAGGAGGATGTCCTCGTGCTCGGTGACCACCGGCGATCCCCCACCGAGATGGTCGGTCACCTGGTACGGGTCCAGCCCCTGCTCGCGCAGCCACCAGCCGGGCACGTAGCGCTCGTACTCGGTCATGTTGTACAGACCGACCAGGGGGCCGACCGGATGCCGTCGTGTCACGCCCAGCACGCCCGGGGCGGACGTCGGCAGAGGCCGCGCCCGCACCGCGGCGTGGAAATGGACCAGCCCGGAGCGGATCCGGATCATCGAGCGCAGCCCGTCGAAGACCCGCGCCGCCGCTGAGGTGGGGGCATCGTCCAGCGAGGCGACCACGTCCCAGTCCAGCGCCGGCCGGTGGGCCCAGCGGTTGTCGTCGGCGTGCTGAGGCACCCGCTGCCAGTCCGAGTCGTTGAGCGTCGCGATCTCGTCCCCGGACCAGATCACCGGGATGCCGCCCCAACCCAGGATGAGCGCATAGCCGACGAGGACTCGTCCGACCGCGTCGCTGAGCCGCACGGACTCCCCGGACTGCGCTGCCGCGCCCACACCCGCCAGACTGGCCGCCGAGCCGCTGATCCGCCGGTCGCCGGTGTCGGGGTTGTGCTGGAAGACCAGACCGTCGGCGAAGGAACCCTCGAACTCACCGGCGTAGAACTCGGACAGGAAGCTGCGGTGCTCGAAACCGTTGAGCTGCACCGCTGCCGCGTCCCGGTCGTCGATCGCCCAGCCGATGTCGTCGTGACACCGCAGGTAGGTGATCCACGCCGTCGAGCTCGGGATCGCCGGGATGCGGGACAGGGCATGCGCGGCCAGGGCCACGTCCCGGCTGGCCAGCATCGACCAGATGTGCACCATGAGCCCGTTGTGGTAGGCCAGGTCGCTGACCTTTCCGTGGCGCACCCCACGACCGAGGTAGGAGACCAGGTCGTCCGGGCCCACGATGGCCTCGGCCTTGAAGGCGAGCGCGGGGGCCGCGATGCGGGCCACGGCGCGCAGGGCCTGGGTGAGGGCGTGCACCTCCGGCTGGTTCTGACAGTTGGTGCCCTGGCGTTTCCAGGTGAACGCGATGGCGTCCAGGCGCAGGATCTCCACGCCGAGGTTCGCCAGGTAGAGGATCACGTCGGCCATCTCGCAGAACACGTCCGGGTTGGCCCAGTTCAGGTCCCACTGCCAGGCGTTGAAGGTCGTCCAGACCCAGCCCGACAGCTCCTCGTCGTAGGTGAAGTTGCCCGGCGCGAACGTCGGGAAGACCTCCGGCAGGGTCTCCTCGTAGGCATCGGGCTCGCGACGGTCGGCGAAGACGTGGAAGTAGTCCCGGTAGTGCGAGTCCCCCGCTCGGGCGGCGCTGGCCCACGGGTGCTCGCGGGCCACGTGGTTCAGCACCAGGTCCAGGCACAGGCTGACCCCGTTGTCGCGCAGCACGGTGGCCAGGTCCCCCAGGTCCTCGGCGGTACCCAGGTCCGGCCGGACCGTACGGTAGTCGGCGACCGCGTACCCTCCGTCGTTGGGCGCGGGCCGGGGCAGCAACAGCGGCATCAGATGCAGGTAGGTGACACCCAGGTGACGCAGGTGCCCCACCCGCTGGGCGACTCCGGCCAGCCCGGTCCCCGGCTCGGCGAACCGTTCAGCGTAGGCGGCGTAGCCGGTCATCGAGGGCCGCTGCAGCCAGTCCGGCTCCAACGTCCGTCGCTCGTCCAGCAGGTGCAGGTCCTCGGAGCGCCCGGCGAAGGCGGTGGCGGCGAGCACCAGGGCCCGCCCGGCCACCTGACGCGCGTCGGGGTAGAGGTCGAGCGGCTCGAGAAGCTCGGGCCACCAGCGCTGCACGCGAAGCCAGAAGGTCCGTCGGCGGTGCGCCGGAAGGTCGGCCAGCACCTCGCGCACCGTCTCGACCGCCTGACCGGGCACCTCCGGGGGATGCAGGTCGTGCTCTCCGAGCGCCGTCACGCAGGGTAGTCCATCACACCCCGGCGTTCTTCTCGCCCCGATACCCTCGCCAGCCCTGGGTCGGAGCCAGGGTCAGGTACGTAGCCCCGCTGCGGCCCGGAGACCGGACCGGAGTGACGGCGACATCCTCACCGGTGGCGCCCCACATGCGCACCCGGCTGGACCTGGCGCATGCACGGTCCGGCGGCTCACATCATGCAGAGCCTGCGCCGACGTCCCCGCCGAGGTCGCACTGCACCCAGGCCACGTCGCACCACCGGCCGAACTTGTACCCCACCCGGTTGAACACGCCGACCCGCTGGAAGCCCAGAGTCTCGTGCAGCCGCTCGCTGGCGGCGTTGGGCAGCGTGGCCCCGGCCACGGCGGTGCGGTAGCCCATCGCGGTGAGCCGCTCGAGCAGGGCCCCGTACAACGTGAGACCGAGCCCCTTCCCTCGTTCCGCACGGTCGAGGTAGACGCTGGTCTCGCAGGAGAACCGGTAGGCGACCCGGGGCCGGTAGGGGCCGGCGTAGGTGTATCCGACGACGCGGCCCGAGAGCTCGGCCACCAGCCAGGCGTGCTGGCGCTGGGCGGTGCGGATGCGGGTGGTGAAGTCGGTGGCCTCCGGTTCGACCTCCTCGAACGTGACGACGGTCTCGCGCACGTACGGAGCGTAGATCTGCGCGCACGCCGCGGCGTCGGACACCGGGTCGGCGTCGCGGACGATCGGGGACGGACCAGCCATGTGCGGCATTCTCCCGCTCATCCCCGTTTGCTGTAGCCGGCGTCCAGCTTCCAGGTGAACACGTGCGAGCCGGAGGGGCGCAGCCAGAGCAGGTCGACACCGGTGTTGAAGGCGTTGGGTGGGCACGTCATCGGTTCCACGGCCACACCGGCCCGTCCCAGTCGGTCTCCGGTGTAGATCTGCATCCACCTGCTGTTGGCGGACAGTCGCGACCACAGCCCCGCCCGTCGATCATGCAGCCGCACGCTCCAGTGCTGGTCCATGCCCGTGAAGGCGTGGTCCACCCGACTCCGGTCCAGGAGCACCGGCGTGCCCTCGGCCCTCACGAGCGAGGCCACGTCGAGCTCGTCCTCGACCGCGCCCAGGCGCACCCGTGCCCCGGCCGGCAGCTCGAGATGGCAGCGGTCCGGGGGCGCCGGTCCGCACCGCAGGTAGGGATGGGCGCCGATACCGTACGGCGTACTGCGGTCACCCTGGTTGATCACAGATGCGGAGGCGTGCAGGCCCCGGTCGTTCAGGGTGTAGCTGACCAGCAGACGCATCGTGAAGGGGTAGCCCGGCTGGGGGAGGATGCGGGTGACCAGCCGCGCCTGGGAAGGGGAGTGCGCGATGACCGTGAACTCCTGCCAGCACACCAGGCCGTGCAGCGCGTGGCCGGTCTCGGGTTCGGTCACGGCCAGTCGCTCACGTCTGCCGTAGACGCGATAGCTGGCACCGTGGATGCGGTTCGGCCACGGTGCCAGCGTCTTGCCCTGAAAGCCGGTCGCAACCTCACCGTCCGGAACGGGCAGCACGATATCGGCGCCGTCGTAGGTGAGCGCGGCCAACGCGGCGCCGCTCGGTGAGACGCGGGCGGTGTACCGGCCGTGGTTCAGCTGCAGGTACGACACGTCACCCACCCCGTCGCCTCGGCCTTCACCGCTGCGACCGGCCCCCGGCGCCGCGACGGCTCACCACGCAGAGGCGACCACGGCAGCGCGCGCATCGTAGGTCTGGCGGATGTGCTCATGGTGCTCCCCCTCGACGTGGCGCGCCGGCTCCTGCTCCGACCACTGCGGAGGGGAGTCCGTCCCGGCCAGCACCCACGCCGACTGACGGGCCATACCGTCGGCGACGTACTCGCCGGCCGGTGGCACGCTGACCGGCCGGCCGAACACCACCGGAGCGACCTCCTGCACGGCGCGGGAGCGGGCGCCGCCGCCGACGAGGTGCAGGGTCTGCACCGGCACCCCGTGCTCGGACAGGGCCTCGATCCCGCGGGAGAGCCCACACAGGATGCCCTCCACCGCGGCCCGAGCCAGATTCTCGGGGGTGAGGTTGTCCCGGGTGATACCCCACAGCGAGCCGCTGGCCTCGGGCAGGTCGGGGACGCGTTCGCCGTCGAGGTAGGGCACCAGCGTCAGCCCGCCCGCTCCCGGCTCGGCCTTCAGGGCCAGGTCGGCGAGCTCCTCGTGTCCGACCTGCAGAGCTGCGGCCGTGGCGTCGAGCACGCGTGAGCCGTTGAGCATGACCACCAAGGGGAGGAACTGACCGGTGGCGTCAGCGAAGCCGTTGATGGTGCCCTGGGGGTCCTGCACGGGTTCGGCCGCCACCGCGGAGACCACCGCCGAGGTCCCGATCGACAGCGTGAGATCGCCAGCTTTCATCCCCAGCCCCAGTGCGGCAGCGGCGTTGTCGCCGGCGCCGGGACCGACCAGCGCGGAGGAGGGCAGCCCGGCCGCGGCAGCCTGACCGGCGGACTCCGCCGGACCGAGCACCCTGGGCAGCACGATGTCGCTGGCATCGTCGCGCCGCAGCGCCATGGCCAGCAGGTCTCGGCGGTAGTCGCCGCCCGCGGGGTCGAAGTACCCGGTGCCGGAGGCGTCGGACCGGTCCGTCACCAGGGCGTCCAGGCTCCCGGCACCGAGCAGTTTCCAGGTGAGCCAGTCATGCGGCAGGGCCACGGCGGCGACGGCGGCGGCGTGGTCGGGCTCTTCGTCCGCGAGCCAGCGCAGCTTGGTCACGGTGATCGAGGGCACCAACAGCGAGCCCGTCTCCGAGGCCCAGGACACCGAGCGCCCCTCCTCGTCGGAGCCCTCGAGCTCCTCGGTGAGCTGTGCGGCTGCCGAGGCGCTGCGGGTGTCGTTCCACAGCAGCGCGGGGCGGATCACCTCGCCGGAGGAGTCCAACGCGACCAGGCCGTGCTGCTGCCCGCCCACCGCCACCGCCTCGACGTCGCCCAGGCCGCCGGCCTTCTCGGCGGCTTCCCGCAAGGCGTCCCACCAGTGGTCCGGGTGCACTTCGGTGCCGTTGGGGTGTGATGCCTGCCCGGATCGCACGAGCTCGCCGGTCTCGGCGTCGCGGATCACGACCTTGCAGGACTGGGTCGAGGAGTCGATACCGGCGACCAGTGTGCTCATCTGCGTCCTCCGATCAGGTGGCGTAACGCCAGTTGGTTGAGATGGACCAGGCCGGGATCGCGCTCGGCCGCCGCGTCCGGGTCGTAGTCCTCGTAGGCGGACCGGTCGGCCAGCAGGTCACCCACCCGCTCGTGTGGCCCCAGCGTAGGCTCACCCAGGCTCAACACGCCTGCACGGGCGAAGGCCTCGGCCACGTCGGGGTCACTGCGGTAGGACGCACTGGCCTCGGCGAGCATCAGGTAGGACTCCATGTTCGCCCGCGCCGACTCCCACACGCCCTTCAGCGTCTCGGTGCGGGCCGGCTTGTAGTCGAAGTGCCGCGCCCCCTCGTAGCGCGGGCCGCCCCCCGGGAACCCGTGCTCGAGCAGGTCGACGGTGAAGAACGCCGAGGTGAGGTCGCCGTGGCCGAACACGAGGTCCTGGTCGTACTTGATGGAGCGCTGCCCGTTCAGGTCGATGTGGAAGAGCTTCCCTGCCCACAAGGCCTGGGCGAGGCCGTGGGTGAAGTTGAGCCCGGCCATCTGCTCGTGGCCCGTCTCCGGGTTGAGACCCACGATGTCCTGGTGCTCGAGCATGGCGATGAACCCGAGCGCATGGCCCACGGTGGGCAGGAAGATGTCGCCGCGAGGCTCGTTCGGCTTCGGTTCCAGCGCGATCCTCAGGTCATACCCCTGTTCCTTGATGTGGCTCGCCACCGTGTCGATGCCCTCGGCGTAGCGGCTCATCGCAGCGTGCAGGTCCTTGGACCCGTCGAACTCGGTCCCTTCGCGTCCACCCCACATCACGAAGATCCGGGCGCCGAGCTCGGCCGCGAGGTCGACGTTGCGCAGCACCTTGCGCAGCGCGAAGCGGCGCACCCCACGGTCGTTCGCGGTGAGGGCCCCGTCCTTGAAGACAGGGTGGGAGAAGGTGTTCGTGGTGACCATCTCCACGACGAGACCGCAGCGCTGCACCGCCTCGCTGAGCCGGCGGATGCGTGCCGCGCGGTCCTCATCGCCCGTGCCGAACGGCACGACGTCGTCGTCGTGGAAGGTGACGCCCCAGGCGCCGGCGTCCGCCAGCCCCTGCACGTACTCGGCCGGCTCGAGCGCCGGCCGGCTCGGCGGGCCGAAGGGGTCCTGGCCGGTCCAACCCACGGTCCACAGGCCGAAGGAGAACTTGTGCTCCGGGCCGGGGGTCAACGGCATGAACGCCTCCTGTCGATGGGCATGTACCACGAAACCTAGTACCGATCCGGCCACAGGCCGAGGGCTGCGCGTGCTGCAGCGCCAGTCAGGTGGCCCCGTCCGGCGCCGAGGTTCGGCATACGGTGGAGGCATGGACTCGCAGGACGGCGGCCACGGGGGGACCCACGAGCCTCACGATCACCTGCCCGGAACCCCTGAGCGGCACCGACGCGGGAAAGGTGGAGGACACAGCCACGGGGCCGGCCAGACGGCGACCGGGCGCCATCGGCGGCGTCTGGTGTTCGTCCTCGCCCTCACCGCCTGCGTGATGGTGTTCCAAGCCGTCGGGGCCTGGGTCTCGGGGTCGCTGGCTCTGCTCGCAGACGCCGGCCACATGCTGACCGACGCCGCCGGGCTGTTGATCGCGCTCGTGGCAGCGACTCTGGCGATGCGGCCGAGCACGGACGAGCGGACCTTCGGGTGGCAGCGCGCAGAGGTGCTGGCCGCGCTGGTCAACGCCCTCATCCTGGCGTGTGTCGGGGTGCTCGTCCTGCGCGAGGGTGTGGCGCGGTGGGGCTCGGAGCCCGAGATCGACGGTGGGCTGATGCTCTGGGTCGCGGTGGTCGGTGCCGTGGCCAACGGGGTGTCGCTGGTGATCCTCTTCCGCGCCGGCGGTGAGAGCCTGAACATGCGGGGGGCCTACCTGGAGGTGCTGGGGGACCTGCTGGGCTCCCTGGCCGTCATCGTGGCCGCGGTGGTCGTCCTGACCACCGGCTGGGTGCGGGCCGACGCGTTGGCGTCACTGGCCATCGGGCTGATGATCCTGCCGCGTGCGGTCTCGCTGCTGCGTGACGTCGTACACGTGCTGCTGGAGGGCGTACCCCAGGGGGTGGACCTGCCGACCGTCCGGCGGCACGTGCTCGCTGTCCCCGGCGTCATCGGCGTGCACGACCTGCACGCCTGGACGATCACCAGCGGAGTGCCCGTGCTCTCGGCGCACATCGTCCTCGACGTCGACCGCATCGACTGGGAGGTCGAGTGCGCCACCCTGGACCGGTTGCGCGCGTGCCTGGATGGACACTTCGACGTGGCCCACTGCACCTTCCAGCTGGAGACCCCCAGCCACGCCGAGCACGAGCCCGCCACCCACGCCTGAGGCCTCACTGGCCCATGGTCAGCCCAGCCAGGTGCGTGTGGATGAGGGGCACGACCGAGGCTCCCTCGCCGGTGGCCGCGGCGACTCGTTTCATCGAACCGGACCGGATGTCGCCCACGGCGAACACCCCGGGCGCGCTGGTCTCCAGGTTGGCCGGCGGCACATCGTCGGACCAGTCCTCTCGCGGTACGTCCCGTCCGGTCAGCACGAACCCGCGATCGTCGTTCCTGACCTCGGGCGGCAGCCACTCGCAGTGGGGCTCTGCTCCCAGGAGCAGGAACAGCCCCCGAGCCGGCACTCGCGAAGGAGAGCCATGGACGCGGTCGCGCAGCTCCAGCCATTCCAGTCGGCCCTCTCCCCCACCGTCGGCCACCACCGTGTGAGGCAGGACGGTGACCTTCGGGTTGGCTTCGATCTCGTCGACCAAGTACTGCGACATGGTGTCGGCCAGGCCGTCCCGGCGGACCACGATGGTCACCGTGCTGGCGAACCTCGCGACGTGGACCGCCGCCTGCCCGGCCGAGTTGCCCCCGCCGACGACGTACACGTCGCCTCCTTCCATCTCTCGCGCCGCGGTCATCGCCGCCCCGTAGTAGACGCCGTTGCCGATCAGCGCCTCGAGGGCGGATACACCCAGCCGGCGGTAGGCCACGCCCGTCGCGATGACCACTGACCGGGCGCGCAGGTCACCGCCGTCGGTATGCAGCACGTGCGGCTGGTCGCCGTCGCCGACGTCTACCGAGGTGACCTCCCACCCGGTCACGAACTCGGTGCCGAACCGTAGGGACTGGTTGCGGGCGCGCTGGGCCAGCCGCATGCCGGAGACCCCCCGGGGAAACCCGAGGTAGTTGCGGATCATCGAGCTCGTTCCGGCCTGGCCACCCACGGCCTCGGCCTCGACGACGACGGTGCTCAGCCCTTCGGAGGCGGCGTAGACCGCCGTGGCCAGGCCCGCCGGCCCGGCACCCACCACGGCGACGTCGAGCACGCGGTCCAGCTTCACGCGGTCGGGAGTGCCGAACACGGTGGCTGCCAGCTCGCGGACCGTGGCCGGAACGAAGGGGTCGCCCCGCACCGGGTCCACGACCGGGAACCTGTTCGCGACGGTGCAGCGGGCCAGGATCTCGGCACCGATCTCGCTGTCGGGCGGGTAGACCCCGTTCGGCAGGCCCATCCGGTCGAGGAAGTCCCGGATCTGCATCACCAGCCCGTCCGGCTCCGGGGTGACGATCCGCACGCTCTCCACCACCGGGGCCGCGACCGTCGACCCCCAGTCCGAGAGCAGCTCGGCGACGGCCGTGTGGAACTCCTCGTCGCGCACGCCTCGCGGCATGAGCAGGTACGCGTCGTAGGTGCCCAGGGCCATCCCCTCGCGGAGGTCCGAGGCGTCGCGCAGGAAGTGCTCGTGGTGGGCGGCGATCATTCCGCGAGCCGTGGGCACCAGCTGACGCCAGGTGGTCAACGCGTCCAGCACCTTCGCGTCGGGCAGCCGGCTCTCGGTCACGAACAACGCGACCGGACGGTCGGCCTCCAGCAGCCCGCGCAGCACGACACACGTCTCGGCGCAGGTCCGGGCGGTGCGCAGGTAGTAGTCGCGGGCGTAACGGTCGAACTCGTCGCGCAGGAAGTCCCCGCGATGCTCGGAGACGAGGATGATCGCCGGGCGGCTGTCGGAGCCGGTTGCTGACTCGTGCACCAGGTCATCGTAGGCAGGGGCGACCGCACGCCGGGGTCGCCGTCGTGTGCTCGGCCGCGCTCACGGGGGACCGGCGCGCTGGGCCGAGCGACCCTCCATCAGGTCTCGGGCCGCGAGCGCGCACAGCACCCCGCCGAAGAAGCTCATCACCAGACCCGGTCCCGGCAGCCAGCCCTGCATCCCGACCAGAGCCAGCATCCGAGCCACCTGCCACGCCGGCAGCGCCATACCCGCCGCGGCGACGACGAGCGCCTGGACCAGCGAGGCGGTCGAGAAGCGTGGGGGCAGCAGAGCCCCGGCCAAGGCCAGCAGACCGGCGTAGAAGACCCAGAGCCCGGCCCCCCGGGCTCCGCTGACCGTGCCGACCCCGGTATACAGCCACGGAAGCCAACCTCCGAAGACGAGCAGCAGGGACGCCACGAGCAGGCGGCGCTGGCCGCTCGCCCGCTTACCCACGACACGCGACCCTACTCTTTGCTGTCCCCGCTGCTTCTGGCATATTCAGGAGACACTCAGGTTCGCGACAGGCAAAGCCCGAACTCTCAGGAGGACAAGCAGATGGACTCCCAGCAACGGCAGCAGTACTGGCGGCGGAACCTGCGGCTCATGGCCGTCCTGCTCACCATCTGGGCACTGGTCTCCTTCGGGTGCGGCATCCTCCTCGTCGACGTGCTCAACCAGGTCTCGTTCCTCGGAGTCCCGCTCGGCTTCTGGTTCGCCCAGCAGGGCTCGATCATCACCTTCGTGGTGCTCATCGCGGTGTACGTGTGGCGGATGGACCGGCTGGACAAGGAGTACGGCATCGAGGAGTACGAGAGCGAGGTGCGCCACTGATGAGTGACATCCAGCTCTGGACCACCGTTTTCGTCGTCATCACCTTCGCCCTCTACATCTACATCGCCTACGCCAGCCGGGTCAGCGACACCGCCGGCTTCTACGTGGCCAGCGGCGGCATCCCGGCCCCGGCCAACGGGGCGGCGGTCGCGGCCGACTGGATGAGCGCCGCGTCGTTCATCTCCCTCGCCGGCATCGTCGCCTTCTCCCAGAACGGGTACGCAGGGTCGGTCTACCTCATGGGGTGGACGGGCGGCTACGTGCTCCTGGCCCTGCTGCTGGCCCCGTACCTCCGCAAGTTCGGCAAGTACACGGTGCCCGACTTCGTGGGCGACCGGTACTCCGAGAGCGCGCGCATGGTGGCCGTGGTGTGTGCCATCGTCGTCTCGTTCGTCTACGTCGCCGGCCAGATGGCCGGAGCCGGCGTGGTGTTCCAGCGGTTCCTCGAGGTCAACAACACGGTCGGCATCCTCATCGGGATGACGATCGTGTTCTTCTACGCGGTGCTCGGCGGGATGAAGGGGATCACCTGGACGCAGGTGGCGCAGTACACGGTGCTGATCATCGCCTACATCATCCCGGCGGTGGCGATCTCCAACCAGCTCACCGGCAACCCGTTCCCCCAGATCGGCTTCGGCGAGATCCTGGACCAGCTCGACGGCCTGCAGCGCGACCTCGGCATCGCGGCCTACACCGAGGCCTTCACCCAGACCAGCCGGCTGAACATGGTGCTCATCACCGGCGCCCTCATGTTCGGCACCGCTGGGCTACCGCACGTGATCGTGCGCTTCTACACGGCGAAGTCGGTGCGGGCAGCGCGCTACTCGGCGCTGTGGGCGCTGTTCTTCATCTCGCTGCTGTACACCACGGCCCCCGCCATCGGGGCGTTCAGCAAGTTCAACGTGCTCAACCAGCTCTCCGGTACACCGGAGTCCCAGGCGCCGGGCTGGTACTCCACATGGCGCGACGTGGGCTTGATCGAGTTCACCGATGCCAACGGTGACGGCATCATCGACATCGCCGCCGCCGGGAGCGCCGCCAACGAGCTGGTGATCAACAACGACATCGTGGTGCTGGCCGCGCCCGAGATCGCCGGGCTGCCGGCTCCGATCGTGGGCCTGGTCGCCGCGGGTGGCCTCGCCGCCGCCTTGTCCACCGCCTCGGGGCTGCTGCTGGTGATCTCGTCCTCGGTCGCCAACGACGTGTACTACAAGAAGATCAACCCTCGGGCCTCGGACAAGGAGCAGCTGCTCGTCGGGCGCATCGCCATGGCCGGCGCGATCCTGCTGGCCGGCTACCTGGGCATCAACCCGCCGGGGTTCGTGGCCCAGGTGGTGGCGCTGGCGTTCGGGTTGGCGGCGGCGAGCTTCTTCCCCATCCTCGTGCTCGGCATCTTCTGGAAGAACTGCACCGCGGCCGGGGCCACGGCGGGCATGGTCGCCGGGCTGGGCACCACGCTGGCCTACCAGATCTGGACCATCGACATCTACGGCAACAGTGACGGCATCTTCGGCATCCCGGAGACCGGATTCGGCACGGTCGGCATGCTGATCAACTTCGCCGTCACCATCGTGGTCTCCCAGTTCACCACCAAGCCTTCCCCGGTCATGCAGCAGCTGATCGAGGATGTCCGCTACCCAGGCCACACGAAGCTGACCGCTGCGCACATGAAGGGTGAGGTGAGCGGCGAGGAGCTCCAGGAACGGGACAGCTCGGTGCTGCTGGACGAGGACGAGGACCCGCCGTCTCGGGACCGGTGAGTCCGCGGGGGCGGGGAGAGCGCGACCTCGCGACGCTGCTGCGCACCCTTCAGCCTCGCCTGGAGGAGGGTGAGTGGGTCTTCGTCACCGTGGACGGCCTCCCCACCGGCATCGCCGCGCTGGCCACCTTCCAGGAGAGCGAGGGCCTGTCCGCGGTGGTCCGACGCGAGGACGCCGACGCCCAGGGCCTGTCTTATGAGCTCGTCACCGCGTGGATCAGCCTCACCGTGCACTCGGCCCTGGACGCCGTCGGGCTGACGGCGGCCATGAGCACCCGGCTGGCCGACGCCGGCATCAGCGCCAACGTCGTGGCCGCACGGCACCACGACCATCTCTTCGTGCCGTTCTCTCGCGCCGAAGAGGCTCTCCGGCTGGTGCGCGGGCTGCGCGAGGAGTGAGCGCCCTCGGTCAGGCGTTCACCTTCGCGTCCTCGCTCTGGTCCTCGTCCTTCTGACCCTCCTCCGCGCGGTGCTCCCGCTCGGCCCTCTTGGCGATCTGCTTACCGCGCTGCAGCTCCCAGTAGGCAGTGCCGAAGTAGATCACCGTGCCCGTGATGGCGATGGTGTACCAGGTCTCGCGATGCTGCAGATACGTGAAGATGTCCGGGCTGTCGAACAGCACGATGAACGAGTAGGTCAGCATCACCAAGCAGGTCACGATCCAGATCGCGCGGAGCGCGCGGCTCAGTGTCGTCGTATCCCTGACCTCCACCGGCGGCCGCTCCTCAGCCGCGCGTTCCTTGGCCAAGAGTGCCCGCTCGTTCCACAGGTCCTCCTCCTTCTGCTCTTCAGTGAAGTCACCGCCGGCCCCAGCCCGCCGGGCGAGGAAGAGATACACGCCGATCGAGAATGCCCAGGTGGGCAGGAAGAGGTAGTAGTAGGGGAAGCCCAGGGTGTCGATGCCGACCGCGAAGGCCAACGAGAGCCCCCACGTGATGATGGCCGGGTAGTTGACGACACCCTTGAACCGCGACCAGTACTTGGTGAGCCCCATGCGGTGGAACAGGTGGTGCTCGGCGAAGATGACGCCACCGATCGGCACGAGGGCCACCCCGGCGTAGGTCACCAGTGGCAGGAAGTTCCTGTACACGAAGGGGAAGCAGGCGGCGACGATGACCCCGATCCCCACGATGAGGGTGGTCTTCCAACGGGGCATGGAGGGGAAGACGCCCTGCGCCGCCAGGCCCGCGCGGTACAGGCAGGCGTTCGCCGTCGTCCAGCCACCCACGATGACGGTGATGTAGCCGGCCCATCCGAGGGCGTACCAGGCCACATCACCCGGCGCCAGGACGGTGATGCTCTGCAGCGTGATCGCGGCGGTCGCGGCGCCCATGAAGCCGGCCGAGATCCAGGCGACGTAGTGCCCGAACATCATGCCGGTGGCCGTGCACAGACCGTAGATGTTCTTCTTCGCGTAGCGCAGCCACGCCATATCGATGAGGGCGAAGTGGGTCAACACGTTCGCCGCCCAGGCGAAGCCCGCGACCTCCCACAAGCCGATCCCAGGCTCTCCCTCGGGGGTGATGCCGGTGAACACCGTCGCGCCCGCGATGTCGACGAACTCCCCCCAGCCGTCGATGGTGGTGACGCCGGTGACCGACTCTGCGAGGGCGGGCAGCAGCACGAGTCCACCCGCCGTGAACATGACCATCAGCCACGGCCCGCAGATGGTGGCGAACTCCGCGAGGGCGTTGAAGCCGAAGGCGACCACAAGCACGGTGACGGCGGCCAAGATGACGGCCAGGACGATGAAGCCGATGTGGGTCGGGTAACCCTCGGTCTGCGCCGGGAAGCCGACCACCCGGCGAACTGCGGTGGCCGAGACCGTGATCATCGCGGCGGCGATGGCGCCGAAGATGATGGTGTTGGCGGCGTTGTACAGCTTGGACACGGCATCTCCACCGATCATGTCCAGATACCTGTACAGGCTCACCCGGGCCCCTCGGGCGATCGGCGTGGTGATCAACCAGAAACTCAGAATGGCCAAAGTGTTGCCGATGACCAGGCCGATGAGGATGTCGTAGATTCCGGCGCCCAGGATGACGAACGTGGCGCCGAAGACGAACTCGGTGCCGGCGACGTGTTCGGCGGTATAGAGCCCGAGGAAGTGCTTCGCCCCATGACGCTCGTGGTCAGCGACCGGCAGCAGCTCCTCGTCTGTCTGCTTGATCTCCCGGTCGATCTCCTCTACTGATCTAGCCATGACCGTCCCTTCAGTCGCTTCCCTGCTGGTCCTCGAGCAACCGGACGCGCTCGATCACGCGGTCCGCGACCCATTGCGAGTTCTCGAGCGCCTGCTCCCCCGAGATCTCCCCGGAGATGGCGTCGGTCATCTGCTGCCCGACCGCGTTCCCGATGCTCTGGAACGCGGCGACGTTCACGTACTGGATGCCTTCGTAGGGCACGGGCTCTGAGGTCGGCTTCGTGGGGTCGGCGCTGTCGATCGACTGCTGCACGAGGTCGGCGAAGGGCGCGGCGTCGGTGTACTTGGAGTTCTCGTACAGGTCAGATCGCGCTCCAGCGGGGACGTTCGCCCAGCCGTACTCCGAGGCGGCAAGCTCGATGTACTCCGCGGACGTGGCCCAGGCGACATACTCCTTGGCCAGGTCCTTGTGCTCCGATCCGGAGGGGATCGCCAGCGACCACGCCCACAGCCAGTTACTCGAGCCGTTCTCACCTGCTCCGGGCGCGGGAGCGAAGTCCACGGAGTCGGCCACGCTGGACTCCTCGGAGTCCGTCACGGAGGAGGCCGCGATCGTCGCGTCCACCCAGATGCCGCACTCCCCGTCCTGGAAGAGCTTGAGGTTCTCCTGGTAGCCGTTGCGGGTGACCGTGGACGGGGCGTACTCGGCCAGTTCCAGGTAGTCGGCCGTGGCCTCCAGCCAGGCGTCGCTGTCCAGCTGCGCTCGCCAGTCCTCGTCGAACCAGCGCGCGCTGTACGAGTGCGCCATGGCCGTGACGAAGCCCATGTTCTCGCCCCAGCCCGGCTTGCCTCGCAGGCAGATGCCGTCCGCGCTCGTCTCCTCCGAGATCTTCTTCGCCGCATCGATGATGAAGCTCCACGTCGGCTGGTCCGGCATCTCCACCCCGGCCTCCTTGAAGAGGTCCGTGCGGTACATGGTGAAGGAGGACTCCCCGTAGAAGGGCGCGGCCAGCATCTCGTCCTGGGGCGTCAGGGCTTTGCGGATGCTGGGCACGAAGGCGCCGGCCTCGAAGCCGTCGGGCATGTCCGTGAGCGGCTCGAGCAGGCCCTCCTCGGCCCAGATCTGCGCCTCGAAGGTCCCCACCGTGACCACGTCGAACCGTCCACCCTCGGTCCCGACATCGGTCGACACCGTCTCCCGCAGCTCGTTCTCGCTCTGGCTCACCCATTCGATGTTCACCCCCGAGTGCTGGTCCAGGAAGTTCTGGTTGAGGTCGCGCAGCCGGTCGAGGTCGGCGTTGTTGACCGCGGCGATGGTCAGGGTCTGGTCACCTTGCCCTGAGCTGTCCCCACCGCCACAGGAAGCAGTGCCCGCCAGAACGGCCAACGCCGATCCTGCAGCGACCACGCGGCGCACGGTTTGCATCGACTCAACTCCCGCCTGTCACCCGTGGAAGACGGCGTCGACGCACCTCCTCGTCGCGGCCCAGGGCGCGACGATGGTCAGACCACACCGTCTCCTCCTGCACGGCGGGAGGAAACCCACCGTACCGCTCAGATGAGCAAGAGTTCTGCCGTGTGAGCGATGGGACAACTGTGGTCGTCCCTCACCAGGCTGTCAAGGGATGGCAAGCGTTGCTGCGCAATGAGTCCGGTCGAGAGAGAGCCGAGAGAGATGCAGGGGCGGCGTGGTCGAGGGCAACCGCGCGCTCCTGTCTCAGCGGCCGCGCGTGTCGGTCCAGGGCCGCTGGAGGCCCTTGTGGTTGGCCGAAGACATCGCCGGGCCCAAGCTCTGCGCGCGCACGATGACCGCATCGAGCGACTTGATGATGCCGCCGTGGTCCCGGACGGCCTGGGTCATCCGGGTCACCGGGCCTCTGTGGGTGCGGGTGGTGTTCTGCGTTTCGTTCATGTCTTCATTGTTGCCGCCGCCGACCTATGCTTCAAATGAATGATGTTGATATATTGCATGACTCAAACGCAACTGGGATGGTTCTCCGCACGAGCAGAAGGGTGTCCTCGGCCGCGCCGACTACGAGCGAGCGCGCAGGTAACGCCCGAAGTGCGGCACCGTAAAGGCGATCCGCCCCCGCTCGGCGGAGTAGATCAGCCCCTTCTTCAGTAGGGAGTCGCGCGCCGGCGACAGCGACTGGGGCGTGCGGTCGAGGTGGGCCGCGACATCCGCCGTGGTCACCGAGTCGGCGCTGTGGCCCGCTTCGCCTCCCCGCGAGCGCCCCTCGTGCTCGTCGGGCGGCGGCTGTGCGCCGAGATGCGCCATCGCTCGCAGGTACTCTCGCTCGCCCGGGGTCGCGCGCTCGAACCGTGATCCGAAAAAGCCGACCGCCAGCTCGATCTCGGCCTCCGGGGCCCCCACACGCACGTCGTCGGCGGTGATGGGAGAGCGCGGGGCCAGGTCCCACACCGCTTTGCCGTAGGCCTGGATGAAGTAGGGATAGCCGCCGGTCGCGGAGTACATCGCCTCCAGCGCGTCGGGCTCGAAATCCGCTCCCTCGTCCTGAGCCGGAGTCCGCAGCGCCCGCTCGGCCTGCGCCCGGTCCAAGCGGTCGATGCGCGAGTACCGGAACAGGCGTTCGGAGTACGACTTGCTTGCCGAGAGCACGGCTGGCACGTGCGGAAGGCCCGCACCCACCACGATCAGCGGCTGGGCAGACTGGCTCAGCTCGTGGCAGGCGGCGCACAAGGCGGAGACATCCTCGGTGCCGAGATCCTGCATCTCGTCGACGAAGACGGCCACGCCCTTGCCCACATCGGCGGCCAACCCGGCGACGTCGGTGAGCAGCTCCACCAGGTCGATCTCGATGTCGCCGGAGTCCGCGCGGCCGGACACCGCGGGAGCGTCGATGCCGGGGTTCCACCGGTCGCGCAGCCTCGCCCCCGGCGCCTCGCGCTGGGCGAAGGCCTTGATCACGCCGAGCACGTGGTCGAGCTCCTCGCCGCGCGGGTGGCCCAGCTCGCGCACCGCCATGTGCAGCGCGGCGGCCATCGGCCTGCGCAGCCGTTGGTCGGGCCGCGCCTCCAGCTTGCCGGTGCCCCACTTCGCCCGGACGGCCGCCGAGCGCAGCGCGTTGAGCAGGACGGTCTTGCCGACCCCACGCAGCCCGGTCAGCACCATCGAGCGCTCCGGGCGCCCGCGGGCGATACGCTCCAGGACGACCGAGAACGCCTCCAGCTGCTCGTCGCGTCCGGCCAGCTCGGGCGGCCGCTGTCCCGCGCCAGGCGCATACGGGTTCATCACAGGATCCACGATGTCACTGTATGTGCCTCTCTAGCGCTCGTCGCATATCTCGCCAGAAACGGTCAGCGTGTCGGCGGATCCGAGCGCGGCTGCCCCTACGGTTTCGCGACCGTGGGGGCAGCCCCGGCGAAGAGGTCGGCCGTCAGGTAGTGCTGCAGCACCGGCGCGAGCAGGCGAGCGACCTCCTCGGCGTCCGCCTCCGCCAGCGGCTCGAGCTCCACGATGTGTCGCGCCACCGCCATCCCGACCACCTGTGACATCACCATCGCCGCACGCAGGCGCGGCTCGTCGCGCCCGAGTGAAGCCGCCAAGGGCTCGAGCAGGCCGTCCGTGATGCGTTCCCGCAGCACCGCAGCCGCTTCAGCGTGCGAGGACGCCGCTCGCAGGAGTCCCAGCAGTCTGCTGCGCGTCTCTTCGTCGCTGAACAGGCCGGCCACCGTGCTCGCCAAACGAGCCCCGATGCCGGAGTCGGGCCCATCGAGCAGCCGCGGGAGAAGCACCTCGTAGTCGACCGGGAGGTCGACGACGGTGAGGAAGAGCCGCTGCTTGTCACCGAAATGGTGCTTGACCAGCGAGGGGTCGACGCCCGCCTCGACCGCGATGCCGCGCAGGCTCGGGCCGTCGAAGCCGTGCGCCGAGAACTGCCGGCGGGCGGCGGACGCGATCGCGGCGCGGGCGCTGCCATCCGACCCCGTTGGCCGACCCGGGCGTCGCCGAGGTGATGTGCTCACCCACCCTCCTCGTCGGCACGGCCTTCGCGCCTCGCCCTCAATCTAGTCCCTTGACACCAAGAACTCAACGTGTGCAGAATTACTTATTCCACGCTCGTTGAAATACAGGAGGAGCCATGAACGACGTCAGCCCCGCTTCGAAGCGTCCGCTGCTGCTGGGAGTCATCGCGCTCGCGCTGATGATGGTGGTCTCGGCGGTCAGCGGCCTCAACGTCGCGCTGCCCGACCTCGCCGTCGACACGGGCGCCACGCAGACTCAGGTCACGTGGATCGTCGACGCCTACACCCTGGCCTTCGTGGCCCTGTTGCTCCCCGCCGGGGCGATCGGCGACCGGTTCGGCCGCAAGGGCGTCCTGATGGCAGGGCTTGTGGTCTTCGGCGGCGCCGCCGCGGTCGCGCTGTTCGTCTCGGACCCCACCACGCTCATCGCGACCCGGGCCGTCATGGGCGTCGGAGCCGCGGCCGTCATGCCGGTGACCCTGTCCATCATCACCACCTCGTTCCCCGAGGAGGAGCGAGGGCGTGCCGTGGGCGTCTGGGTCGGGGTGGCCGGTGGCGGTGCCGTTCTGGGCCTGTTCGCCTCCGGCATCCTGTTGGAGTTCTTCGCCTGGAACTCCTTCTTCGCGCTCAACGTGGTGCTGGCGACGCTGGCCCTGATCGGCACCATGGCCGTCGTCCCGGCCTCGCGAGACGACCAGGCCCCGCGGCTCGACGTGGTGGGTGCCCTGCTCGCCATGGTGGGCTTGGTCGGGCTCGTCCTGGGCATCATCGAGGGGGCCGAGCGAGGGTGGAGCGACCAGGTGACGGTCGTGGCCTTCGGGCTGTCCGCAGCCGGCCTTGTCGGGTTCGTGCTGTGGGAGATGAGCCGCTCTGAGCCGCTGTTGGACCCTCGGCTGTTCGGGGTACGCGGGTTCGGGATGGGGTCGCTGACCCTGACCGCGCAGTTCTTCGGCGCCTTCGGCTTCTTCTTCATCGCCCTGCAGTACCTGCAGTACGTCGTCGGGCTCAGCCCGTTGCTCGCGGCTTGCGCGATGTTGCCGATGCCGTTCACCCTCATCCCGTTGGCGCGCAATGCCCCTCGGATCGCCGACCGCTTCGGCACCAACCGTGTCACTGCTCTCGGGCTGACGTTGAGCGCCACCGGCCTGCTGGGAATGTCGTTCCTCGGGGTGGACTTCGCTTACTGGCAGTTCGCGGCGGCCTTGGTGCTCTTCGCCGCCGGGATGGGCCTAGCCGGAACCCCGGCGACCTCGGCGATCACCGGCTCCCTGCCGCGGGACAAGCAGGGCGTGGCTTCGGCGATGAACGACGTCTCCCGCGAGCTCGGCAGCGCCCTCGGCATCGCCGTCCTGGGCAGCGCCCTCTCCGCCGGCTATCGCGAGGGCATGGAGCCGGCCGTGGCGGGCCTGAGCCCGGAGCTGGCGGAGCGCGTGCAGTCCTCCATCGCTTTCACCGAGGCGGGTTCCCAGCAGCTGAGCCGCATGGGGCCCGCGGGTGAGCAGCTCATCGTCGCCGCCCAGCAGTCCTTCGTCGACGCCATCGGCCTGGCCTTCCTCATCGCCGCCGTGACGCTCGCCGTCAGCGCAGTGGTGGTGGGCGTCGCGGCCCCTCGGCATCCCGAGGTCGCATCATCCCTGGTGCGGCCGGTTGGTGCCGGCGCTGAGCCCGGGACACCGGACGAGGACCGGTTGGGATCCGACGAGTCAACCCTGACCGGGACGACCAAGAACCCGCCTAGAGTGCAGGCGTGACCCTCGAGAGGCTGGCGCACACTGCCGTGGGCAGCAGAGTGGTCGTGCGCTACCTCATCGAGGACGGAGCCCGGGCCACGGACGTTGTCGGGACGCTCACAGCGCGAACGGCGACCACGATCACGGTGCTGACCGCTCGCTCATCGGTCGCGATACCGATAGGCAAGATCGTCGCCGGCAAACCGGTTCCGCCTCCGCCTCCTCGCCGCCACCGCTGACCCCCAGCCCCCTGATCGTCCTCCAGCCGCGAACTCTGCGCTGGAGGTGCCGGGGAGTGGCTGGGGGTGGCGCGGGGAAGGGTCAGACGACGCGGGGCTCCTCGTCGGTCTCGGAGACCATCGGCTTGTCCGCCTCGGCCCAGGCCTTCATTCCGCCCTCCACGCTCACCGCGTCATACCCTTCCTTGCGCAGGAACTCCACCGCCTGGCTGGAACGTCCGCCGCTCGCGCAGATGACCGGGATGTTCTCGTTGATGTCAATGTTGCCGAGGCTGGTCCCGAGGTCCTTCAGCGGCGACAGACGTGCTCCGGGTGCGTGACCGGCTTCCCACTCGTGGCGCTCCCGGACGTCGATCATGCGAGCGTCGTCGTCGAGGTCGGAGACCGAGACGGTGGGCACCTCATCACCGGAGTCGTGGTCGTCGGAGTCGTCGTGGTGCTCGGAGCGCTCACTGTCGTGGTGCTCGGTCCGCTCGCCGTCAGACTCATCGTGGTGCTCGGAGCGCTCACTGTCGTGGTGCTCGGTCCGCCCGCCGTCAGACTCATCGTGGTGCTCGGTCCGCCCGCCGTCAGACTCATCGTGGCGCTCGGCCCGCTCGCCGGAGTCATGCTCTGAACTCTCGTGCGAGTCGTGGTCGTCGCTGCGGTCGGAGTCGTGGGTGTTGTTCTCTTCGTCACTCATCTGCCCATCCTGGCAGTTGAGCGGCCTCGCGCAACCGGGGTCCTCATTTCAGCAAACGAGACATCCCCCGGTCCGCCAGCGGCTTGCCCTTGGTCTGACAGCGGGCGCAGTACTGCAACGTCGAGTCGGCGAACCGCACCTCCCGGACACGGTCAGCGCACACCGGGCACGGCTCGCCGGTGCGCCCGTGCACCCGCATCCCCGAGCGCTTGGCGTCCTTGAGCTCAGCCGCCGGTTTGCCACTGGCGACATCGATCGCCTCGGCCAGGGTCTGCTGCATCGCCTGGTACAGCTCGTCGACCTGCTGGGGGCTCAGGGCAGTCGCCAGCGCGAACGGCGACAGCCTCGCCGCGTGCAGGATCTCGTCGGAGTAGGCGTTGCCCACACCGGCCAGGACCTTCTGGTCCCGAAGCAGGCCCTTGATCTGCGTCCGCCGACCCTCGAGCAGCTGCGCGAACACCTGGCGGGAGAAGCCCGGCGCCAGTGGGTCCGGGCCGAGCGACGCGATCCCGGGAACCTCCGTCGGCTCGGCGACCAGATAGGCGGCAAGCCCCTTGCGCGTTCCGGCTTCGGTCAGGTCGAATCCGGAGCCGTCGTCGAGCCGCACCCGCAGGGCGATCGGCGAGCGTCCAGGCCGGATGCGCGTCGTCGACAGCGCCTCCGACCAGCGCAGCCAGCCGGCTCGGGCGAGGTGGAAGACCAGATGAGTGCCGTCGACGTCCAGGTCGATGAACTTTCCGTGGCGCCGCACCCCGTCCAGGGGTCGGCCCACGAGCGCGTCGGGCGGTGGGTCGAAGGTCTTGAGCACCGCGACGGAGCCGAGCTCGACGTCGGTGACCACACGCTCCACCGCCCGTTGAGCCAGGAAGCCCACCAGCGCCTGCACCTCGGGCAGCTCCGGCATCGCGGCCTCCTCAGTGTCCGGACGAAGGCACCCACGCAGACGGCTTGAGGCGTCCCAGCCGCTGGCGTGCACTCTGCACCAGAGTATGCAGCGTGAAGCCGTCCGCCGCCCGCAACATCGGCACCGGGGTGGGGGACCGGCTCGGGACGAGCTCGTCGGTGGCCACCGGCAGGCCGTGCGAGAGGATCTGCTGAGCCGGCGTGAGCTTGCGGATGGCGATGACCTCGACGGCCTCCGGGAGCGCTTGGGCGAAGTCGCCGTACAGTGTCGGGTCGTGCTGGCCGTCGTCACCGACCATGATCCACCGGCATTGCGGAAACTCCCTGGCCAGCCGATGCAGCTGGCTGCTCTTGTGCATCTGCCCGCTACGGAACCATCCCGTGTTCGTCGGACCCCAGTCGGTGAGCAGCAGCGGACCCATGGGGAAGTCGTGACGCCGCAGGAACCTGGTCAGGGTCGGTGCCGTGTTCCAGGCGCCCGTAGAGACGTAGAAGATCGGGGTGCCGGGCGCCTGGGCCAGCAGCGAGCGGTAGAAGCTCGCCATCCCCGGCACCTCCTCCCGGCGCTGCTCAGAGCGAACGAAGGTGTTCCAGGCGGCGATCAGCGGTCGCGGCAGGTGGGTGATCATCACCGTGTCGTCGATGTCGCTGATCACGCCGAGCCTGGCCTCGGGGTCGACGATGTGACAGCTGACGTGGACGCGGTCTCCGTTGATGGTGCTCAACTCCGCGTGGTGCCAGCCGGGGTCGAGCCCGTGCCCGGGCACCATCGTGTCGATGTACCCACCGCGGTCGGTCCGGGCGACGACCGAGGCGTCGCCGACCTGGATCCGCACCGGCGTGTTCATTGCCGGCGCCGTCACGAAGGCGCGCCACCCCCGGCGGGTCAGGTCGGCCTCCTCCAGCTCCTGCCGCGACATCGCGGCAGCGGCCGGGCTCGCCTCGGCGTCCTCGGGCTCCCTGCGCTCCTGGCTCAGCAGCACCCGGGCCAGGACCCGTGCCTGACCGCTGGTCCCGTAGCCGGTGTAGCCGATCAGGCGCTCCTGCCAGCCCCGGGCTCGCAACACGTCCTCGACATGGGCGTAGAAGGCGTTCTCCACGGTGGCGGAGAAATGCGGGCGGGCCATGGCGGACAGCCTAGGGGTGGCTCAGAGCGCGCGAGACGGGGGCCGCGTACGAGCGGGTCAGTCGCGCACGGACGAGGGGGCGATCCGGCCGCCGCGCAGGTCCTGGATGGCGGCCACCTTCTCGCGGCCCGGGTCGAGTGCCGCCCACGTCGGACCGTTGACGACGCCGGTCGGCTCGAGCCCGGCCTCGCTCTGGGCCTGTCGCACCGCTTGCTCGGTCTGGCTGCCGAACTCCCCGTCGGGCTCGGCGCCGACCAGCTCCTGGACCATCGCCACCGGCGCACCGGAGTCGCCTGTACGTAGCGTGAGGTGCCGGTAGGCCAGCGTCGGATGGTCGCGGAGCTCCAGCACGTGCCAGAGCAGCGCCGTGGTCTCCGTGTTCTCGGTGAGCAGCGGGTGGTCCGCGGTGAAATCCTTCAGCGCTTGCTCTGTCTGAGGGCCGAACTGCCCATCCGGCTCGATGCCGAGCCCCCGCTGAAGCACTTCGACGGCGGGCCCACTGCTCCCGGCGGCCAGGACCGCGCGGTGGTGCCGCGAGTAGGCGGTCCTCATGTGGTCCTCCCGCGGCACCGCCAAGGCGGCCTGCGGGATCTCTGGCAGCTCCCGGCCCTGAGCGGCGGCGTAGGTCAGCTGGTCGAGCACTCCCGTCTGCGGGATGCCTGCCTGGGTCTGCCACCGCATCAGCGCCTCGCGAGTCGAATGGTCGAGGGTTCCGGTCTGGGGCACCTCCAGCAGCGGTTGGACCAGCCCGACACCCCGACCGGACTCCTCGGGTCGCACCGAGGCGTAGTCCGTCTGCGGAGCCGAGACCACCGTGGCGGGGCAAGGCTCACGGTTGGGCGCCACGGGTACCGCGGCGTACTGCCCCGCGACCACCGAGCAGGGACCGTGGTCGATCTCCTCCACGGCCACGCCGGTCCACCAGGACGTGCGCATCATGGCACCGTCCCAGGTGAAGGAGAAGTGCACGTGGTCGGTGTGGGCGGACTGACCGACATACCCCTGCCATCCACCACCACCGGGTCGCCAGGAGTGGGCGTTCCAGATGATCGACTGGATCCCGAACCGCCGGGCCATCTCGCCGTCGTTGTCGGTCAGCCAGGTCACGACCGCGTCGCCGATGCGCCGGTCCGCGGGGTTGCCCGCGTCCAGGGTCCAGTCGATAGCCCGTCCGTCGTAGTGGTCGGACTTCTGGTCGATGCACGCCCGGGAGGTCGAGTAGGCCGGACGGTTGTAGTGCTCACCGATCAGGTTGGCGAAGGCCTCGAGGCCGGGCTTGTCCACCGGGTCGCACACGGCGTTGCGCTGGTAGGGCGTCTCCGCGTCGACCTCGTCCGGCAGAGTAGTGGACTTCGGCGGCGCCGGCACCGGGTATGCGGGGTCATCGGGCAGCAGGGGTAACGGCGATGGGCCCGTGGCTCGCCCGCCGTAGCCACTCCTCGGCGGCTTGCTGGAGCCGGACGTCGCGTCGCTGCTGTCCGAGTCCCCCGTGGTGCCACCGCCCGAGGGGCCCTGTGGCTGCCCGCTCTCGCCGGCGGAGCCCGCCGAGCCAGAGCCGGCCGAGCCCGTGGACCCGCGATCGTCGGGCGGTTGCTCTCCGTCGTTCTGGGCATGCGCAGATGGCGCGACGACCAGAGACAAAGCTAGGGCCAGACCACATGCACGGCGAATGCCGTGACCCCCTACGGTCACACTGAACTCCTTGGTAATGCTGGGACAGGAGGTGACTCTAAAGGGGAAATCACGAGGCGGCCTAGTTGAAGGGAAAACCTTTACCTTGCCCAGATCATTTGCCGATCATGAGCGGCCCAAGGTGTGGCTGATGTGACGAATGATGTGTTTGTGACGTTCTGCTCGACCCCGTCGATCTGCTCCACCTGAGCCTCGACACACACCTCTGGTGACCCCCAGCCTCGAAACTCACCTCCAGCGCGAAGTTCGACGCTGGAAGTAGAGAGAAGTGGCTGGGGGTGCGGGTCAGGAGGGGCCGAGCTCGCGCTTGAGGATCTTGCCCGTCGCGCCCTTGGGCAGCTCGGCCACCAGGTGCACCTCGCGGGGGTACTTGTAGGCCGCCACCTGCGCCTTGACATGCTGGCGCAGCTCGTCCTCGGTGGCGGTGGCGCCCTCGTGCAGGACGACGTAGGCAGCCACCTCCTCCCCGTACTGCCGATGCGGCACGCCGACCACGGCCGCCTCGGCCACGGCTTCGTGCTCGTACAACACCTCCTCGACCTCGCGCGGGTAGATGTTCAGCCCGCCACGGATGATCATGTCCTTCTTGCGGTCCACGATCGTGTAGTAGCCCTCTTCGTCGCGGGTGGCCAGGTCACCGGAGCGGAACCACCCGTCCACGATCGCCTCGCCGGTGGCCTGGGAGTTGTTCCAGTAGCCCGCCATGATGTTCTCCCCGCGGATGGCGATCTCACCGATCTCTCCCTCCGCCGTCGGGGTTCCGTCCGAGGAGACGAGCATCATCTCCACACCGCGGATGGGCGTGCCGATCGAGCCGGCCTTGCGCTCGGCGTCCGGGTGGTTGAACGAGGCGACCGGGCTGGTCTCGGACAGGCCGTAGCCCTCCAAGATCACGCACGAGAACGTCTCCTCGAAGGTCCGCAGCACCTCCACCGGCATCGAGGAGCCACCGCTGACCGCCGTGCGGAGACTGGACAGGTCCGGCAGGCTCTCGGCTCGACGCGCCGCCGTGAGCATGGCGCCGTACATGGTGGGCACCCCCTCGAACACGGTGACCCGGTCGCGCTCGATCACCTGCAACGCCGTGGCGGGGTCGAAGCGCGGAACGAGGGTCAGCGTCGCTCCCGTTGCTACCGCGGCGTTCATCCCACAGGTCATCCCGAAGACGTGGAACAGCGGCAGACAGCCCATCACCACGTCCTGGCTGTCCAGGTGCAGCAACGTCTCGACCGTGGTGCGCTGGTTGCTGTCCAGGTTGTGGTGGGTGAGGGCGGCACCCTTGGGGCGGCCGGTGGTGCCGGAGGTGTACAGGATGACGGCACTGTCGTCATCCTCCCGCGCGACGATCTCCCCCTGCTCGGTGACCTCGGCCAGCAGGGCGCCGAGGCCCTCGGGGCCGACCGGCACCACGGTCGCTCCGGTGGCCTCGGCAGCCGCCTGCACCTCCTCTCCGGGCATGGCGAAGATCAGCCGAGCCCCCGAGTCGCTGAGGTAGTGCTCGATCTCCCGGCGCTTGAACAGCGGGTTCATCGGCACGACGACCGCCCCACACCGCAGGGCGCCGTAGTAGATCACCGGGAACGCGGGCAGGTTGGGCAGCATGAGCGCCACCCGGTCGCCCTCACCCACCCCGGCCTCGGTCAGCCAGGTGGCCATCTGCGCCGCGGACCGCGCGAGGTCGGCGTAGGTCACAGTGTGCTCGTCGAGCACCACCGCCGGCTGGTCCGGGTCGGCGGCGGCGGTGTCGGCGAGGTGGTGCGCCAGGTTGGTCATCGTGGACTCCTTGCCCGTGGGGTGAGTCCCAGCGTAGGTGGGCCCCGCGAAGCGCTCGGGTGGCTACAGCCCGGACCCGCAGGTCGCGATCACGTGCTGCAGACTGTCGGCCTCCTGCACACCCTTGTCGTCGCGGTAGCCCACCACGCGGGCGAAGCGCAGCGCGATCCCGCCGGGATAGCGCCGCGAGCGCTGGATGCCATCGACCGCGACCTCGACCACCTGCTCCGGGCGCACGTGCACGACGTGCCCGCTGCGGTGGGTCTGTAGAGCGAGGAATCGCTCGGTCTGCCAGCGCAGCACCTCGTCGGTCATCCCCTTGAACGTCTTGCCCAGCATGACCAGATCCCCACTGCGCTCGTCACGCGCCGCGAGGTGGATGTTCGACAACAGCCCGGTGCGCCGGCCGCTGCCCCACTCCACGGCGAGGACCACCAGGTCGAAGGTGTGCCGGGGCTTGACCTTCACCCACCCCTCACCGCGGCGGCCTGCCGCATACGGGGCCTGCACGGACTTGACGACCACGCCCTCGTGACCGCCGGCGACCTGTGCGGCGAAGAACGCCTGAGCAGCCCCAGGATCGGCCGTGACCAGCCTCGGCACGGTCAGGTGCGCAGCGATCGAGATCAGTGCCTCCCAGCGCTCGCCCGCGGGCCGCTCCAGCAGGTCCTCACCGTCACGGTGCATGACGTCGAACAGCACCGTGGTCAACGGCACCGTGGCTCGCAGGTGCTCGGGGTCGGCGCTGCTCGCGGTCCGCGCACCGGTCACCTGAAAGGGCTCCGGGCGGCCATCCGCGCGCAGCGCGATGAGCTCTCCGTCGAGCACCGCCGTGCGCACGGGCAGAGCAGCCAGCTCCTCGGTGACCTCGGGGACCCGGTCGGTGATGTCCTCCAGCGTCCGGGTGTAGAGGCGTACCTGGCGCTCCTCACCGTCGCCCCACAGGTGCGCCTGGACGCGGATGCCGTCCAGCTTGCGCTCCACGGCCACGCTCTGCCCGGCTCTCATCGCCTCCGGCACGGTAGGGCTGGAGCCGGCGAGCATGGGCCGCAGCGGACGCCCCACCTGCAGCGACACCGCGCTCAGCGCCGCCTTGGCCTCCTGAGGGTGAACCGCCGACAGCGCAACCCGAGCGACGACGCCGGTGTCACCGGCCCGCATCACGGCCGCCCGCACCGAGGCCTCGTCCACCTCGGCGGCCCGGGCGACCGCCTGCAGCAGGACTCCGTCGCTGGCCCCCTGGCGCAGCTCGCCGGTGACCACGCCGCTGAGCCATCGCTGCTCCTGAGCGGTGGCGCGGGCGAACAGGTCGTGCACCGCGTGGCGGCGGCGGGCGGCGACGCCGTCGCCGGAGAGGCCCGCCAGAGCCGTGAACGCCGCGTCCGTGTGCTCGACCGTCAGGCGCGCTTCGTCGCTGGCCGGCGGCAGCTCCTGCAGACCGCGCCAGCTCACCCCCAGCCTGCGCTGGGGCAGCGTCCCCGCCAGGTAGTCCGCCACCACCTCGACCGTGCGAGCGCTCACGTCCGGCTCCCGCGCAGCGTGCAGCAGCGTCTGCGCCAGCAACGTCACCTTGGCCGTGCGCGAGCGAGTCGCGGCCACGGCGGCCGAAGTCTCGATGACCTGGCCGAGCAACATGGAGCCATCCTGCCCAACCGCCCTGGGCGTCCGCCGCCCGGTGGGCATCGGACGGCACAATGCGGGCATGACCACACCGGACCCGCTTCCCGACGACCTGCGCGAGGACCTCCACGACCTGTACCGCCATCTGCACGCCCACCCGGAGCTCTCCGGCAGCGAGTACGCCACGGCCGCGCTGGTCAGCGAGCGGATGCGGGCCCTGGGTTACACGGTGCGCACCTGCGCTGGCACCGGGGTGGTCGCGACCCTCACGCGCGGCGACGGGCCGGCGGTGGCCTTCCGCGCCGACATCGACGCCCTGCCGCTACCGGAGGAGACCGGCCTGCCGTACGCGAGCACCGACCGTGGGACCCTGCCTGACGGCAGCGACGTGCCGGTCATGCATGCCTGCGGCCACGACACGCACATCACCTGTGCCATCGGTGCGGCCACCCTCCTCGCGCTGGACACCGACGGATGGAGGGGCAGCGTGGTCTTCCTCTTCCAGCCGGCCGAGGAGACCGCGGCGGGGGCGGCCGCGATGGTGAAGGACGGCGTCTGGGACAAGGCCCTGCCCGACGGTCGACGGCCCGAGGTGGTGTACGGCCAGCACGTCTGGCCCGCCCGTGCGGGCACCATCGACATCGCTCCCGGCCCGGCCATGTCCCGCGCCGACGCGTGGAAGGTCACTGTGCACGGGCGGGGCGGCCACGGGTCCCGACCCGAGACCACGATCGACCCTGTCGTGCTCACCGCGTACATGATCGTGCGCATCCAGTCGATCGTGTCCCGGGAGGTCGCCGCACAGAGCCCGGCCGTGATCACCGTCGCCACCGTCCGAGCGGGCCTGAAGGAGAACATCATCCCGGGCACGGCGGAGTTCACGATCAACGTACGCACCCTCGACGACGACGTGCGAGACCGTGTGCTGGCCGCGCTGCGACGCGTGATCCGCGCCGAAGCGGAGGCCTCCGGCGCGCCGGAGCCCGACATCGAGGAGCTGTACGTCTTCCCGCTGCTGGCCAACGACGAGGCACTGACGGCGCAGGCGGTCGAGGTGCTCACGGCAGAGCTGGGAGAGGGCCGCGTGGGGTATGTGCCCGCTTCGATGGGCAGCGAGGACTTCGGTCACCTTCCGCAGGCCATCGACGCTCCGGGGGTCTACTGGCACTTCGGCGGAACCGCCGACGAGGTGATGGACAGTGCAGGGCCGGTGCCCTCCAACCACTCGCCGAGATACGCCCCGGTGCTCGAGCCCACTCTCACCACCGGCGTACGGGCGGCGTACGCCGTGCTGCGGCACCGCCTGACGCCGGCCTAGGTGCCCGCTGGGGTACGTCCTGCACATGAGACAGTGGAGCCGTGCCGGACCGCTCCAGCGCCCCTCGCCCCGTCTTCATCTTCGACGGCGCCTGCGGTTTCTGCACCAGCAGTGCCGGGGCGCTGCGCCGCTGGTTCGACCCGAAGGTCACCTACGCGATCGCCCCGTACCAGCGCCTGGACCTGCATGCCTACGGGTTGACCGAAGCGGACTGCGACGCAGCGGCCCAGTTCGTCACCGCCTCGGGCGCGGTCTACTCCGGGCACCGCTCCATCGGCCAGGCACTGCGGCACTCGTTGCCGCTCTGGCGGCCGCTGGGACGGGTGTTGTTGTGCTCCCAGCTCGACGCTTTGGCCGGCGCGGCCTACGCGTGGGTCGCCGAACACCGTGGCCGTCTGCCGAGCGGGCCGCCCGCTTGCGCCGGTCCGAACGCGAGCGCGTGATGCGTCGTGGCTGAGGGGGCCCATACTGGCCGCACCGGCGCGCACCACGCTGGGCACGGTGAGCACGAGCACCACCACCAGAGCGAGGCCGACGTTGCCGTGCAGAACATGGGCCGCGCCCGCGCCATCACCGTCTCCCAGCGCGCCTCGGACGGCTCCCGTGAGGACACCTCCGGTGAGCTCTTGGCGCGGCTGCTCACCCAAGCGGGCTTCGAGGTCTCCGGCCCGGTCGTGGTGCCCGACGGCGTCGACACCGTGGCTGGTGCGGTGCAGAACGCCGTGGACGACGGGGTGCTGCTGGTGGTGACCACCGGAGGGACGGGCATCGCGCCACACGACCTCACGCCCGAGGCCAGCCGGACGCTGATCACCCGGGACATTCCGGGGATGGCCGAGATGCTGCGCCGGGAGGGCGCGAAGCAGACGCCCTATGCCGCCGTATCGCGGGGAATGGTGGGGGTGATCGACCATCAGGACGGACGGGGAGGCACACTGCTGGTCAACCTGCCCGGCCGTCCGGCGGGGGTGCAGGAGGGGATGGACGTCCTGCTGCCGGTCCTGCCACACATGCTGTCGCAGCTGCGCGGCTACGACCACTGATCGCTACCCCCAGCCCCGAACCTGACTGGCAGCCGCGAGTTCGCGGCTGTCAGTCAGGTTTCGGGGCTGGGGGTGCGGGAGGTTGTGAGCTCCATCGGGCGAGGTCCTCGGGGGTGTCGATGTCCCCGAGGAGTGAGGTGTCGACGCTCACGTCCCCGACCCGCAGGGCTCCGAACACCCGCCGCATCGCGGCGTCCTGCGCGCGAGGCAACCCGTCGAGAGCCCGCCGTAGCGACTCCGTGCGGTAGACCGCGAGGAGCCACTGCCATCGCCCGGCGTCGTCCCGCGGCACGAGAGCGTCCACGGTCGGCGGCGCGGTGTCGTAGGTCCGTGTCGCCTGGATCAAAGCGGGCACCACAGCACCGGCACCGGGCTGGTCCACCGCCAGTACCAACGTCCAGGGTGCACAGTCGGCACCGCGGAGCCAGCGCACCCCGGCGTCGATCGCCGCCACCGGCCCCGAGCCGGGTGGGTCCTCCACCAGCTGTCGCACGGCACCCGGCGTTCCGGCCGGGAGCTCGACGTCGCCGACCACGACCGTTCGGGTCACGGCCGGCGTCCGCGCCACACCAGCGAGCACATGGTCGAGCAGGCTGCGCCCCTCGATCCTGATCGCGGCCTTGTCCTGGCCACCGAGGCGGCGACCACGCCCGCCGGCCAGCACGAGGGCATCGACCGCCTCGGGTTGCGGCTCGGCGCGCCGAGGGCCGGGGTCGACCATCCTGCTCAGTCCAGGTCGACCAGCTTGTTCTCTCCCACGTCCGGGGTGCTCCCGGTCACCCGGTTCTTCAGCATGGAAATGGCCGTGACGGCCTTGCCGGGGGAGTCCCAGTACTCGGCCGACTCAGCGTGGACCCGGATGAGCACGATGTTGTCGTCCTCGGGACCGTCGGTGAACCACGCGGCCACGCCACCGCTCCACAGGGCCTTCTTCTTCGCCACGTTCCGTACGATGTCGGCCTGCCCCTTCAGCGAGAGCCACATGGACTCACCGGTGAAGGCCACGTTGACGTGCGGGTTCGCCGTGACGTTGGCGACCTTCGGGGCGCTGCCCTCGCTGAAGAACCAGAGGTCGCCGTCGAACTCGACCTCCTGGGCGACCATCGGGCGGCTGACCAGCCCGCCGTCGGCGTCGACCGAGGTCAGCATGCACAACGGCATGTCCTCCATCAGCGACCGGACCTTGTCCAGCCCTTCGTGGTCGTAGTCGTCATGACTCGGGTGTGTGTGATCACTCATCCCTCATGGGTATCACAGGGCGGATCACCACGTGAGGCCGTGTCGAGCGAGCTCGCACTGGGTCTGGATCCGGTCCACCGGGGCCAGCGGGCGCGTGGTGGGCTCGGGTAGTCCGAGGGTGCGGCAGCACTCGCACAGCACGTCGTCGTAGGCGAGGCTGACCATCTGCAGGCGCTGCATCTTGTGCGGCGGGTTCGTGGCTTCGATGCGCCGGAAGTCCCGCTCCAACCGGGCCAGGTCGCCGACGAGCCGCTCGAGGCTCGGCTGGTCGCGCGTGAGCATGGGCAGACCCGAGGTCATCCGGTGCGCTCGCGGCCGCGGCGCCGCTGGCCGGCGCCCATCGACCCAGCGAGCAACACGCCGCACGCTGAAGAAGACCGCGGGCACGGCAGGGCAGATGAGCCACACGAGCCACGTCAGGTCCACGGCTTCCTCCTCGAGCCGACCACCCGCTGATTCTACCGAGTGACCTAGCATCGGCCAGATGGTCTCCCCCTCCGCCAACGAGGCTGCTGAGGTCTCCAACCGCTTCGGCCTGGCCGACCTGTCCTGGACCGGCCTCGGCGTGGGCCTCGGCCTGCTCGCCGGGTTCGTCCTGGCCGGGTTCGCGGTGCGGGTCCTCGTCGCGTGGTACCTGAGCTGGCGGGGCCGCGGACCCAGTGCGGTCGCGGTCTTCAGCCAGCTGTTCCAGTGGGTGTTCATCGTACTGGGGGTGGTGATGGCGCTGACCGTCGTCTTTCCCAGCGTCCGCCCGGTGGACATCCTCGGCGGGCTGGGCGTCGTCTCCATCGCTGCCGGCATCGCCTTCCAGACCGTGCTGGGCAACATGTTCGCCGGGATCATGATCCTGTCCAAGGGCCGCTTCCGGGTCGGAGACCAGATCGGCGTGCGGGAGATCCGGGGAACGGTGACCGGCATCACGCTCAACAGCACGATCGTGCGCACGTTCGACGGCAGGCAGGTGCTCATCCCCAACCAGGTGATGCACTCCGACCTCGTGACCGTGCAGACCGGCTACGAGACGGTGCGCACCAGCGTCGAGGTGCGCGTCGCCCCGGCCGCTGACCCGGCCCGTGCCCAGCGAGTCGCGATCGAGGCCATGTCCGCGGTCCCCGATGTCTCCGACGATCCGGGGCCCCAGGCGTTGCTGACCACCGTCGACAAGGGCGAGCTGACCCTGGAGCTGCGGTTCTGGTCCGGCGCACGCCAGCTCGAGACGCGCGAGGCGCAACACGCGGTCATCACGGCGGTGGTCACCGCGTTCACCGATGCAGGTGTCGCGCTGGCCGACGACATCCAGGTCATCGAGGCGGGTCCCGATCTCCTGGACTCGCTTCGTCCCGACGGCGCTGACCGCACGGCGCAGGACCCGGGCACGTAGGGTGCAGTGATGACTGAGACCAACCTTCGCGTGGCCGTCGTGGGCGGCCACGGCAAGATCGCCCTCCAGCTGACCCGCCTGCTCACCGAGCGCGGCGACGCCGTGACTGCTCTCATCCGCAACCCCGACCACGAGAGCGAGGTGCGCTCGGCGGGAGCCACCCCTGAGATGGCCGACGTAGAGGCGATGAGCGCCGAGGAGGTCACCGAGCTGTTCACGGGCCACCAGGCCGTGGTCTTCGCCGCGGGTGCGGGCGGCGGCGATCCTGATCGCACCTACGCCGTGGACCGGGACGCGGCCATCGCCTGCGCGGACGCGGCGCGTACCAGCGGAGCGAGCCGGTTCGTCCTTCTGTCCTACTTCGGTGCCGGCCCCGACCACGGGGTGCCCAGCGACAGCTCCTTCTTCCCCTACGCCGAGGCCAAGGCTGCGGCCGACGAGTACCTGCGTGGCAGCCCGGGCTTGTCCTGGACCATCGTGGGCCCGAGTGCGCTGACGGATGACGAAGGAACCGGCACCATCGATACCAGCGCGCAGGAGGCTGGGCAGGTCTCTCGCGCCGATGTGGCGGCGACCATCGCCGCCGTGCTGCGCGACGACCGCACGTCCGGCAGGACGATCTGCTTCAACGACGGCGACACCCCGATCGCCGAGGCCATCGCTCGCGCCGCGGAGAATGGAACAGCCTCGGCCGACGGCTAGCTCCCCGCTGCTGCGGCTCGGGGTAGCTCCAGGGTGATGCGGCACCCCTGCTCGAGAGGCTGGCACCGGGCAGAGCCGCCCGCCTCCTCGACGATCGCACGGGCGATGGTCAGCCCGAGCCCGATCCCGGCCGTACTCTGAGGGGTGCGGTGGGTACTTCCGCGCCAGCCGGGGTCGAACATGCGCTCGAGCTCCTCGGGTGAGACCCCGCCACATTCGTCCTCGACCGCCAGGACGGCGCGCGCGCCCCCCTCGCTCCCCGGGTCGGCACCGGCGTCGGACCTGCCCACGCTGACCGTGACGGCGCCGCCGGCTGCGGTGTACAGGATGGCGTTGTGGACCACGTTGGCGACGGCACGTTCGACCAAGGCGGGGTCGACGACGACGACTGCGGGAGCTCCGGGTTCCACGTGGACCTGCACGCCGTGCTGCTCGGCAACCACCTGCTGGCTGCGCGCCACATCCTGGGTCAGGGCCAGCAGGTCCACCCGGCTGGGCACTCCCAGCGCGTCTCCCTGGTTCAGCCGAGACATCTCGAGCAGGTCATCGACCATTCGCGTCATGCGGTCGCTCTCGCGTCGGATCCGTCGGTGGTAGTCCGCAGGGTCGGCGGCCAGCCCGTCTTCCAAGGCCTCGGACATGATCCGGATCCCCGCCAGGGGGGAGCGAAGGTCGTGGCTGGCCCACGAGATCATCTCGCGGCGGCTGGCGGCGAGCGACTGCTCGCGTTCTCGCGCGGCGTGCGCACGGCCGGCCTCGATGTCCACCCGGCGGACCGCCCGGTAGAGCAGGAAGCCGCAGACGAGGGCGATCGGCACGCAGATGCCGAGGATGTAGGAGATGAGCGCGAGGTCCTGCTCGGACAGGAACATCTCGCGGGCGGCGACCCAGACCCCCGCGGCCATGCTCGCCACCACGACGGCGGGGCCGACGGCGGTGGCAGCCGGCACCGAGCGCCGAGCCAGAGCGAGCGTGCCCGTGGCCCCGACCAGACCGACCAGTCCGGCCGTTCCGGCCGCGATGGCGATGGCCTCGATCTCCGGTTTCACGACGCCCTGCGGTCCCAGCGGTAGCCCGACCCCCACACAGTCGTGATCCGTCGTGGCATCGCGGGGTCCAGCTCCACTTTCGATCGCAGCCGGCGGATGTGCACCGTGACCGTGCTGTTGTCGCCGAAGTCCCACCCCCACACCTGCTGCATCAGGGTCTCGCGGCTCAGGGCCACCCCCGGGTGCGACATGAGGTAGACCAGGAGGTCGAACTCGCGTCCGGTCAGGGGCAGGATCTCCTCGCCGCGCAGCACCGTCCGCGCGGCCCGGTCGACGACCAGGTCGGCATCCCGCAGCACCGCGCTGCCCGGGGTCAGCGACCCACCGGAGTGCCCAGCCTGGACCCGGCGCAACAGCGCCTGCACCCTCAGCACCAGCTCGCGGGCGCTGAACGGCTTGACGACGTAGTCATCCGCCCCCACCTCGAGCCCGGCGACCCGCTCCTGCTCGGTGCTCCGGGCAGTGAGCAGAAGCACGGGCAGGCCCGGACGCTCGGCGCGCATCCGTCGCAGCGCCTCGAGGCCGTCGATGCCCGGGAGCATGATGTCGAGCACCACGAGGTCCGGCTCCGCGTCGCGGACCGCCGCCACCGCAGCCAGCCCGTCGCCGGCCTGGACCGTCGGCAGACCGGCCCGGTGCAGGTACGCCGCAACGACCTCGCGCACCGTCTCGTCGTCGTCGGCGACCAGGACAGTGACCACCCCAGCGAGCGTAGCCCCGCCCCCTGCGCCCGGGCCTTACCGATCTCGAACGGTCCTCGGCGATGATGGCCCGATGGGTGAGGGGATCGGTGACCGGGTGAGCCGGGTCCTGTCCACCCATCCGGTCGCCGACGGCCACAACGACCTCCTCTGGCAGGCCCGCCAGCTGGCGGCCTACGACTGGGACACGCTGGACCTGGCTCGAGGTTGCCCGCAGACCCAGACCGACCTGCCCCGGCTGCGGGCCGGCCGGGTGGGGGCACAGTTCTGGTCGGTCTACGTTCCGGCGACGCTTCCCCCGGAGCGGATCGTGGCCGCGACCCTGGAGCAGATCGACGCCGTGCACTCGATGGTGCGCCGCTATGCCGCCGACCTCCAGCTGGCGCACACCGCGGACGAGGTCGAGCGCGCGATGGCCGCCGGTCGCATCGCTTCGCTGCTGGGCGCCGAGGGCGGTCACAGCATCGCCGAGTCACTGCCGGTGCTGCGGACGCTGCACCGACTCGGGGTGCGTTACCTCACGCTGACCCACAACACGAGCACGCCGTGGGCCGACTCCGCGACCGGCGAGCGGCTGCATGGGGGACTGACAGACTTCGGTCGTCGAGCGGTCCGGGAGATGAACCGACTCGGCATGGCCGTGGACCTGTCTCACGTCTCAGCGGAGACGATGCGCGACGCCTTGGAGGTCTCACACGCACCGGTGATCTTCAGTCACTCCGGCGCTCGGGCCGTGTGCGAGTCGCCGCGCAACGTCCCGGACGACGTGCTGAGCGGCCTGGCCGACAGGGGCGGGATCTGCATGGCGACGTTCGTGCCCGCATTCGTCTCCCCCACCTGTTGGGCCTGGCGACAGCAGGCCGCGCAGGCGGCGAGGGCGGAGGGCATCGAGGCTACCGACCTCGAGCGCTTCGAGCCCTTCACACAGGGATACGCCGAGCAGCACCCCCCGCCGACAGCCTCGCTGAACGACGTCGTGCAGCACATCGAGCACCTGCGCGAGGTGGCGGGGATCGACCACATCGGCCTCGGCGGTGACTACGACGGGGTGGCGGTGCAACCCGAGGGGCTGGAAGACGTGTCTGGCTATCCGAACCTCCTGCAGGCCCTGGCCCGGCGAGGGTTCAGCGACGAGGACCTCGGCAAGATCGCCAGCGGCAACATCCTGCGAGTGATGCGCGAGATCGAAGCCGTAGCCGACTGAGCCCGCGCCTGCTCAGGTACCTTCGGCGAACGGCCCGGGCTTCTCCACCCGAACCGGCAGACCGTCCAGCGTCTCGGGCACCTTGTCGTCGTCGAAGGTCTCGGCGAACAGGATCATGCACGGGTCACCGTCGTCCGCCACGCCCAACCCGAAACCCAGCACCTCGGCGTGACGGGCCACGAATGCCTCGGCCTCGACGACCTGCTGCGGCGCCGCGGCATCCTCGGGATACTGAGCCTTGCCCGCGTCCGGGCGCAGGTTCAACTCGTCAGAGCTCATAGCGATCGAACGTAGCAGCCCGCCGTCCGCCTTGTCGCTCGTAGCAACCGGTCGCGCAGGGGAGGCGACACCGCCTCGTGGACGTCTCCCTCGCGCGATGCTCTCGCGACGCGGCTGCGGTCGGTCACAATCGTCAGATGCTGCAACCCAGCCTGCAGGACTCGGTGACGAGCACCCAGATCCTCTCCACGTTCTGGATCCTCCTGGTCCTCTTCGTGGCACCACTGCTCTCGCGGCTCACCCGCGGCCTGGTGCCCGAGGTGGTCCTGCTCCTGGTGCTCGGGGTCGTGCTGGGCCCGAGCCTGTCCTCCCTGGCCACCGTGGAGTACGGCGTGGAGCTGGTGAGCGAGCTCGGTCTGGGGCTGTTGTTCCTGCTGGCCGGCTACGAGCTGGAGCCGAAGCTCCTCTGCTCACGTACCGGGCGCTCGGCGATGGTCGTCTGGGTGGTCTGTGCCGGGATGGGCTTCGCCCTGGCCTGGTTCGCGTTGCCCGTGAGAGACGCCACTGCGGCCGTCGCGGTCGCGATCGCGTTGAGCTCCACGGCGCTGGGCACCTTGCTGCCCATCCTCAAGGACCGTGGGCTGCTGGGCACACCGCTCGGCAGAGCGGTGCTCGCTCACGGTGCGAGCGGGGAGCTTCTTCCGGTACTGGCCATGGTCGTGCTGCTGAGCAGCCGCAAGCCCGCGGCCTCGGTCCTGCTGCTCCTGGTATATCTCGCCACCATCGCCGCCGTGGCCATCGTGCCTCGTCACACCCTGCCGCGGGCCAGGTGGCTCGCCCGGCTTCTCCAAGAACGCAGCCACGGAACAGGCCAGCTGGTGCTGCGCGCCGTGATGCTGCTGCTGATCGGGTTCATGGCCCTGGCCGAGACGTTCGAGCTGGACGTGGTTCTGGGGGCCTTCGCCGCCGGCGCGGTCCTGCGGTTGCTGAGCGGTGAGGGCCGCTACGACACTCATCTCGAGGACAAGCTCGAGACGCTGGCCTACGGGTTCTTCGTCCCGTTCTTCTTCGTGGTCTCCGGGATGGAGATCTCCCTCGGCGCCGTGGTCGAGCAGCCTCAGTTCCTGCTGGCGGCCGTGGTGCTCATCGCTGCGGTGCGGGGAGTCCCGGTATGGCTGGCGGAGCGCTTCACCGACACCGGGTCGGGTCTCGAGCAACCTCGGGAGCGGGCACAGCTGGCGATGTTCGCCGCCACCGGGCTGCCTATGATCGTCGCGGTGACCCAGGTCGCTGTGTCCACCGAGCTCATGTCGGACGCTACCGCTTCCATCCTGGTGGCCGCCGGCGCCACCACGGTGCTGATCTTCCCGGTCCTGACCCACGTCCTTCAGCGCGAGGCACCCTCTGACAGACGGCAGCAGGGTGAGCGACCAGGCTGACGGTGCCGGACGAGATCGGTTACCGCACCCGGGCGCGACGGTGTTGCCTCATCTCCTCCGGCACCGTCCGGGCGTAGGAGAGGGACAGCGCCGAGGCCACCGTCATCCACAGGGCGTACGGCAGCACCATGACCCCGGCCCAGACGACCGTGACCCACGCTACCGACACCAGGCCCCACGCCAGGACCGCGGCCGTTGTCAGCGAGGCGGTCGCGAGGCCCAGGCGGTGCGGCACGTAGAACAGGTAAGCCCAGGACAGCGCGAACACCACCGAGCCGGTCAGCGTCACCCCGAAGGTGATCGAGGCGACCCGGGGCTGGGTGTAGCCCATCACCCAGCCCGAAACCGCGAGCAACAGGAAGTTGAGCGGCCAGATGAGCGCGAAGACGAGGTCCGGAGGCTGCCAGCCGGGTCGAGGCAGGGAGGCGTACCACTGGGTCGAACGCGAGGTCCAGTACTGGGACAGGACCGCGTAGACCACGACGACTCCGACGATCGACAGAGCGACGATGAGGCGTGCGTCCACGGGGTCAGTATTCCAAATGCCTGGGCCGGCGCAGACCGGGAGTTCGACAGAGGCGATCGGCCCTGTCGCGGCGGGTTCGAGCGCAGTATCCGACTATCTAGTGAGACTGCAATATTGTACTAGTGATTGTCAGAGGCGAAGAGATCCTCCGACACCTGCTCCCCGAGGTGCTCCAGCAACGCCGTGGCGTCGCGCATCGAGCGCTCCACGTCGGGCTCGAGGTCGCTCAGGGCGTAGGTCGCCGTGATCCCCGCCCGCCGGAGGTCCCCGGCGCTCAGCGTGCTCCGGCCGCACACCGCCACCACGGGTACTCCTCGCAGCGCGGCTGCGGCCGCCACGCCCGCCGGCGCCTTGCCGTTGAGGGTCTGCTCGTCCAGTGAGCCCTCCCCGATGACGACGAGGTCGGCTCCTTCGAGGGCCTCCTCGAAACCGATGAGGTCGAAGACGACGTCGACGCCGGGGCGCAGCTGGGCGCCGAGCAGCGCCAGCCCGGCGAAACCCACGCCGCCTGCGGCCCCGGCCCCCGGGGCCTCGCGCTCGTCCCGGCCGACCTGGGCGGCGACCAGGTCGGCGTAGTGGCCGAGCGCCGCGTCGAGCTCGGCCACCTGGAGATCGTCCGCTCCCTTCTGCGGCCCGTACACGGCGGCAGCACCGTGGGGGCCGGTCAACGGGTTGTCCACGTCGCAGGCGACGACGAGGCAGACACCGTCCATGCGCTCGCGTACCGCCGAGACGTCCAGGTGGTGCAGGCCCGCCAGGGCCTGGCCCCCGTCGGTCAGCGGCTGCTCGTGCGCGTCGGTGAACACTGCCCCGAGAGCGCGGACCATCCCCGCACCACCATCCGTCGTGGCGCTGCCTCCGATGCCGAGCACGATCTCCCGACACCCGCCCTCGACGGCGGCCAGCAGGATCTCGCCCGTGCCCCGGCTGGTGGCCGTCATGGGCGCGAGCCGGCCTCCGGGCAGCTGTGCCAGACCCGAGACCGCAGCCATCTCGACCACCGCCACGTCACCCCGGCGCGCGTAGTGCGTGGCCACCGGCTGCCCGGTGGGTCCGGTGGCCTCGACCGGGACCTCGAGGTACCCCGACGCGACGGCCGCGGCAACGGTGCCGTCGCCACCGTCGGCGACCGGGAGAGCGACGGTCCTCGCCGCGCCATGGCGGCTGAGTCCTCGCCCGATCGCCGCGGCCACCTCGGCTCCCGACAGCGAGCCCTTGAACTTGTCGGGCGCGATGAGCACCCTGGGCATGGTCACCTCCGCATTCTCCCCTGACCTTCTCGCCGCGCAATCCTGTGCCGGCGATGACCCCGGGTCACGGCGCGACGCCGCGAAGGGAGGCGTCCACCAGCTGCACGGGGTGCATCACAGGCACACCGTCAGTCAGGTAGCGCCGGATCTGCAGCAGGCATCCGGCGTTGGCGGTCACGACGATGTCTGGCCTCGTGGTGGTGATGTGCTCGACCTTGCGCCTGCCGAGCTCCCGGGCCTCTTCAGGCTGCACCAGGTTGTAGATGCCGGCAGAGCCGCAGCAGATCTCCGCCTCCGGGATGTCCCTCACCTCCAGCAGCGGGATCCGGCTGAGCACCTCACGAGGCTGGGTCACCACGCCCTGGGCATGACGCAGATGACAGGCGTCGTGGTAGGCGACGCGCGCCGGAAGTGGCTGGCGCTCCGCGCGCGGACCGAGCTCGACCAGAAGCTCACAGACATCGCGGGTCCTGGCCGCGAGAGCCGACGCCCGCGCGGCGTATGCCGGGTCGTCGCGCAGCAGCTCGGCGTACTCCTTCATCGCCGACCCACAGCCCGCGACATTCGAGACGACGTAGTCCACGGCCGCGGCGTCGAAGACATCGATGAGCCGGCGCGCCGCCCGGATGGCCTCGTCCTCGCGGCCGGCGTGGCTCGACAGGGCACCGCAACACCGCTGGTCCACCGGAGCCACCACCTCGCAGCCCTCGGCCGCGAGCACCCGGGTGGTGGCCGCGTTGACGTCGCCGAAGAAGACGCGCTGGACGCACCCGGACACCAGCCCGACCCGAGCCCGACGCGCACCGAGAGCGGCGGTGAAGGCCGGCTGGCGCGCAGCCACGCTCCTCAGCCCCACCGGCGGTAGGAGCGCCTCCAGCGCCTGCACACGGGCAGGTAGCAGGCGCATCAGCCCCGTGCGGGCCAGCAGCTGCTGCACACCGGACTGCTGGTAGAGGGCGGCGGCCAGAGCCACCAGCCGGAGGCGGTTCGGGTGAGGGAAGAGACGGAACAGGATCGCGCGGAAGGCCCGGTCGGCAGGACTGCGCCCCCAGTTGCGTTCGATCTGAGGCCGGACCGCCGCGATCAGCTGGTCGTACTTGACCCCGGAAGGACAGGCGGAGACGCAGGCCATGCAGCCCAGGCAGGCGTCGAAGCTGGCGACGAACTCCTCGTCCATGGGCACCTCACCGGCGTCCGCCATCTTCATCAGGTAGAGGCGGCCGCGCGGCGAGTTCGTCTCGTTGCCGTGCAGCACGTACGTCGGGCAGGTCGGCAGGCAGAACCCGCAGTGCACGCAGTCCGCCACCAGGTCAGGTGAAGGAGGCCGGCGCTCGTCGAAGGGCGCGTAGGGGCCGGCTGCGCCCCCCGTGGCAGCCAGGCCTGCCGTCACAGGACCACTGTCCGCCCCGCCGGCGGTCTCGCCTTCGGGGGCGGAGCCGAGGCCGCTCACGACCCGCCTCCCGACCCGTGGGGCTGCGTACCGTCCCGCCCCAGCCAGCCGCCGAAGCGACCCGGCGCCAGGCGGTGCTCGGGGTCGAACTGGTTCTTCAGCGCCCGCAGCATGCCCACCGACGGTGGTGGGGTGCCCATCACCTCGAGGAGGTCGTCAACCTGCCTCGGGCGCCGACGCAGCATGGTGCTGCACCCGGCGCGGTCGGCATACTGACGCATCGCGCGCACCGCTCGGACGTGCTGGTCTGGCTCGCCACCGCCGAACCGGACCACATGCATCCCCACCCCGGCCCAGGACACCAGCGCGCCGCTGACCCCGGCCTGGTCGGCATTGTGGTGCACCTTCTCCGCGACCGTGGCCAGCTCGCTGGGGAGGCCGTTGACGGCGAGCACCGTCTCGCCCTCGGTGCCGTTGCGGTCGGCGTCGTGTGCGGACCAGGCGCGGGCGGCCTGCTCCGGCGACAGAGCCTCTGCGTCCAGACGCGCGTCGGCCAAGGTCGAGCGGACCCGTTCGGCGGCGGCCGGTGCTCCGGCGGCTGTGCCCTCCACTGCGACCATGAGTCTTCCCTCCTCCGCGCTGCCCCCGGCCCAGGCCACCCGGGAGGGCTCGCACGGCCCCGCCGCCAGGGCGAGCACGGCGGCCGTGGCCGCGCGCGCCTCAGCCGGCGCCTGCACGGTGATCAGGCTCGGCGCGATCGGGTGCAGGCGCAGCACGACCTCACCGATGACGGCCAGTGACCCGAGCGAGCCGTGCACGAGCTTGGCCAGGTCATAGCCGGCGACATTCTTGATGACGTGGCCACCAGAGCGCCCCACGGAGCCGTCCGCGAGGACGAGCGTGACGCCGATGACAAGGTCGCGCAGACCGCCGTACCGCTGTCGCGACGGCCCACTGTCACCGGCAGCGAGCAGCCCGCCGACGGTGGCCCCGTCTCTGGCCGACGCTGGGTCCAGCGCGACCCACTGCCCGTGCGCCCCGACCCCTTCTTGCAGACGGCGCAGCGGGATGCCGGCCTGGACGGACACCGTCATGTCTGCGGGGTTGTGGGTGAGCACCTGGTCCATCCCGGTGGTGTCGAGGACCAGCTCCGGGTCGCGGACGCGGCCACCCCAGTCCTGCTTGGTGCCCGCCCCGCGGACCAGCACCGATCCAGCGCTCGTGCGCACGGCGTCGACCGTCTCGGCGAGGCCGGCCGGTCGTACGACCCGATCGCCACGATCGTGAGCCTGCGTGCTCGGCACCACGACACGCCGCACCGGCTGCTCACACCCTCTCGATGACGCCGGCGGTCTCCAGCGCGTGGGGTCGGTACGGGCCCGGCTTCTCACCGCACAGCCGAGGGGTCGGGAAGATCTTGCCGGGGTTGCTGATGCCGTCGGGGTCGAGGGCGGTGCGGACGCGGAGCATGACGCGAAGGTCCTCCTCGGAGAACATGCTCGGCATCGAGCACGCCTTGTCGGTGCCGACGCCGTGCTCCCCGGTGATCGAGCCTCCCATCTCGACGCAGAGCTCCGCGATCGCGGTGGACAGCTGCTCACCTCGTTCGGCCTCGCCGGGGGCCGCGGCGCTGTAGAGCACCAACGGGTGCAGGTTCCCGTCGCCGGCGTGGAAGACGTTGGCCACACGCAGCCCCGCATCCTCGGCCATCTGCTGCATCCGACGCAGCATCTCGCCCAGACGGGTCCGGGGAACCACCCCGTCCTGGACGAAGTAGTCCGGGCTGATCCGGCCCATCGCCGCGAAGGCCGCCTTGCGTCCTGCCCAGACCCGGGCCCGCTCGTGCGGGGTGTCGGCCAGTCGCACGTGCGTGGCGCCGGCCTCCCGGCACCGGCGCTGCACCTGGGTGTAGCCGTCCTCACAGTCCGCTTCGGGGCCGTCCAGCTCGACCAGGAGAGCTGCGGCGGCATCGGTGGAGAAGCCGGCACCCACTGCTGCCTCGCAGGCTTGGATGGACAGGGCGTCGAGCATCTCGGCCGCGGCCGGGACGATGCCGGCGGCGATGATGGCGCTGACCGCCTCCCCGGCTTTGTCGGCGCTGTCGAAGTCGGCGACGAGCGTCCGCACGGCCTCAGGGGTGCGCAGCAACCGGACGGTGACGGCGGTGGCGATCGCCAACGTGCCCTCGGAACCGATGATCACGCCCCGCAGGTCAGGGCCCACCCCCTCGGCGAAGCCCCCGCCCACCTCGACGACCGAGCCGTCGGGCAGGACCACGGTCATGGCGTAGACGTGCTGGGTGGTGAAGCCGTACTTCAGGCAGTGGGCTCCGCCCGAGTTCTCGGCGATGTTGCCGCCGATCGTGCATACGCTCTGGCTAGAGGGGTCGGGAGCGAAGTAGAGCCGGTGCTGGGCCACAACCTTGCTGATCTCGGCGTTGGTCACCCCTGGCTGGACCGTCATGCGCTGGTTCGCCACGTCCACCTCCAGCACCGCGCGCATCCTCGCCAGGCAGATCACGATCCCGTCGGCCACCGGCAAGGCCCCTCCGGACAAGCCGGTGCCCGCTCCCCTGGCCACGTACGGCACCCCCTGGCCGGCACAGAGCCGGACGGCAAGCGCCACCTCCTCGGTGCTCTCGGGCAACACCACCAGGGCTGGCACCACCCGGTATCCGGTGAGACCGTCGCACTCGTAGGTGCGCAGGCTGGTCTTGTCGTCGATCACCTGGTCGGGCCGGAGCCTGTCCACCAGACTCGCTATGACACGAGCCAGTCGGGAGCCTGGCTCAGGCCTCGCCGACGGAGGGGCCCGGCGAGGCGACCGGACGGCGTCGGCCGACCGGCCCCGTGGTCTCACGCTGACCTTCGCAGGACCATGAGGAAGGTTATCGCACCAGGCCTACCTCTCCAGGTGAAGTGCCGAGCCGCCAGTGCCAGACTGGCGCGGTGAACAGCGCTGCAGCCGTCGACCTGAACGCCGACCTCGGAGAGTCCTTCGGAACCTGGCGACTGGGCGACGACGAGGCGATGCTCGACGTCATCTCCAGCGCCAACGTGGCGTGCGGCTTTCACGCCGGCGACGCCCTGACCTTGCAACGCACCTGTGCCGCGGCCGCGGACCGGGGGGTGGTCGTGGGCGCGCAGGTGAGCTACCGCGACCTGGCCGGCTTCGGTCGGCGCTACATCGCGATGGACCCGACCGAGCTGCGAGCCGACATCCTGTACCAGCTGGGCGCGCTGGAGGGCATGTGCCGGGTGGCGGACACCCGGGTGCGATACGTGAAGCCTCATGGAGCGCTCTACCACGCGGTCTACGAGGACGAGGACCAGGCACGGGCGCTGGTGGACGCCGTGGTGACCTACGACGCCGACCTGCCCATCCTGGGGCTGCCCGGTGCGGTCTCACTGCGGCTTGCCGAGCAGGCCGGCCTGCGGGTCATCACCGAGGCGTTCGCGGATCGCGGGTACACCTCCCAGGGGCGGCTCGTGCCGCGGGGCCAGGACGGCGCGCTGCTTCACGACCCGCAGGAGGTGGCTGAGCGGATGGTGCGTCTGGCCACCGAGGGAGTGGTCACCGACGTCGAAGGCGGGGAGGTCGAGGTGCGGGCGCAGTCCATCTGCACTCACGGCGACTCCCCCGGCGCGGTGGAGATGGCGCGGGCCGTCTCACGCGCCCTGAGCGAGGCGGGGGTCGCCGTGAGCTCGTTCGTCCCCTTCGTGGAGGAAGATCGGTGATCTCGACCCAGGTGCTTCCCATGGGCGAGGAGGCGATCCTGCTCGAGCTCGACGACCTCGCAGGGGTGATCGCGTTGGCGGCCGCCATCCAGGACCAGGTGGACGCAGGTGAGCCCGGCTGGAGCCAGGTGAGCGACGTGGTGCCCGCGGCGCGGACGATTCTGCTGCGGACCGGAACCGCCCCCAGCCAGGACGGCCCGCCGTCCGGGGACGTCGACCTGGTCGCCCTGGGCCAGGCGGCGCAGGCTCTGGCCGCCGAGATTCCGGAGCCGCGGTCGGCTGCACAGGCGGCCGGTGAGGGCGCAGAGGAGGTCGTGACGATCGAGGTCATCTACGACGGAGAGGACCTGGCCGACATCGCCGAGGCCACCGGCCTGTCGGAGGCCGAGGTCGTCGCCGCACACACCGAGACCGTCTGGAGCGTGGCCTTCTTCGGGTTCGCTCCCGGGTTCGCCTACCTGGTCGGCAACCAGGAGGCGCTGCAGGTACCCCGGCGTTCCGAGCCGCGCACCTCGGTGCCCCCCGGCTCGGTCGGCCTGGCCGGGGAGTTCAGCGCGGTGTATCCGCGCGAGTCCCCCGGGGGGTGGCAGCTGCTCGGCCGCACCGAGGAGATCATGTGGGACCCCACCGCCGACCCCCCTTCCCGCCTTCACCAGGGCAGTCGGGTCCGCTTCGTCGCCAAGGAGCAGCGGTGAGCGGCCTGGAGGTCGTGCAGGCGGGCCCGCAGTCTCTGCTGCAGGACCACGGCCGGTTCGGCTACTCCGCTCTCGGGGTGGGCCGCTGCGGCGCGTCGGACGTCACGGCCTACGAGCTGGGTTCGCGCCTGGTGGCGCACGGACCGGGCCGGGCGGCCCTCGAGGTGACGATGGGCGGCTTCGCCGCTCGCGTCCACGGCTCGCTCACCCTGGCCCTGACCGGGGCCGACGCTGCCGCCTCGCTGGACGGTCAGGCCGTGCCCCATGCCGCCCCGCTGGACCTGCACGACGGGCAGGAGCTGCGGCTCGGTGTGCCGTCCGCGGGCCTGCGCACCTACCTCTCGGTGCGCGGTGGCTTCGACGTGGAGCCCGAGCTCGGCTCGCGTTCGAGCGACACCCTGTCCGGGCTCGGGCCGGCCCCCGTCCACGACGGTGACCTGCTGGGGGTGGCCGACTACGACGGCCCGTTCCCCAACGTCGATGTCGCGCCGGTGCCGGTGCCGACGACCGGGCGCCTCGACCTGGAGGTGACTCCAGGGCCGCGCGCCGACTGGTTCGACGCCGCAGACGCCCTGCGGGAACGGGTGTGGACCGTCTCCGAGCGCAGCAACCGGATCGGGGTGCGACTGGAAGGGCAGGCTCTGAAGCGGGTGGAAGGACGGGTCGACGACGAGCTCCCCAGCGAAGGGATGGTGCGCGGCTGCGTACAGGTGCCTTCCGGTGGGCAGCCGGTGATCTTCGGCAACGACCACCCGGTGACCGGCGGCTACCCCGTGGTCGCGGTGGTCACTGCTCGCGACATGGATCGCGTTGCTCAGCTGACCCCGGGCCAGGAGGTCATGCTCAGGTGGAGGTCATGAGCACGACCGACGGTGCGCAGGCCGACCCCGACGAGGACGTCGCCACCCTCAGCCCGGCCGCGGCCCGCGCACGGTTCGCCGGCGGCCGGGCGACTGCGACATCCGGGTGGTGCCAGGGCTACGCGCAGGCCAACGTCATCGCCCTGCCCCGCGAGCTGGCCTTCGACATGATGGTCTTCGCTCAGCGCAACCCGAAGCCGTGCCCCGTCCTGGAGGTGATCGACGCCGGGCAGGTGCGGGCCGACCCCGGTGGGGCGGTGTTCTCCGCGCCCGGCAGCGACATCCGAACGGACCTGCCGCGCTACCGGGTCTACCGCAGGGGCACGCTGGCCGAGGAGGTGGACGATGCCCGCCCGGTATGGCGAGAGGACCTGGTGACCTTCGTCATCGGATGCTCGTTCACCTTCGAGCACCCCCTGCTGGCCGCCGGCATCCCACTGCGCCACCTCGATGCGGGACGCAACGTGCCGATGTACCGGACCGCTCTGCGATGCCGGTCGGCCGGTCGCCTGGCCGGACCCCTGGTGGTGTCGATGCGGGGCATCCCGGCCGACCGGGTGGCGGATGCGGTGCGCATCTCGAGCCGCTACCCCGCGGTGCACGGTGCGCCGGTGCACGTGGGTGACCCTGCCGCACTGGGCATCGAGTCGTGGGACGAGCCCGACTACGGTGACGCGCCGGCCCTACAGCCTGGCGATGTGCCGGTGTTCTGGGCGTGTGGCGTGACCCCGCAGGCTATGGTCCTAGAGTCGTGTCCGGAAGTGGCGATCACCCATTCCCCCGGGCACATGCTCGTCACCGACGCGCGGGACGCCGACTATCTCGTCCCGTGACGCCGAGCGTGGCGGCCACCGAGACTTCCGAAGGAGACAGACATGAGCACGAACGGGCAGTCCCTCACCAGCAGGCTCGACGCCGGCCCGGTGATCTGCGCGGAGGGCTTCCTCTTCGAGCTGGAGCGACGTGGCTACCTGAGCGCTGGCGAGTTCGTCCCCGAGGTGGCCCTGGAGTTCCCTGAGGCTCTGCGGGCGCTGCACCTGGACTTCCAGCGCGCGGGCTGCGATGTCGTCGAGGCGTTCACCTACAACGGTCACCGCGAGAAGATGCGCGTCATCGGCAAGGAGGAGCTGCTGGAGCCGCTGAACCGCGCGGCCCTGCAGATCGCTCGCGAGGTGGCCGACCGCAAGCCCGGCAACCTCGTGGCCGGCAACATCTCCAACAGCAACGTCTGGGACCCCAGCGACCCCGCCCGGCAGGACGAGGTGCGGGCCATGTTCACCGAGATGGTGGGCTGGGCGGTGGAGGAAGGTGCCGACCTCATCATCGGGGAGACGTTCTACTACGCCGAGGAAGCGCTGGCGGCGTTGGAGGTGGCCAAGAGCAGCGGGCTGCCGGTCGTGATCACGGTGGCTCCGATGGCGTCCAACGAGATGATGGACGGAGTCGGCGTGGTCGAGACCTGCCAGCGCCTCGAGCAGGGCGGCGCGGACGTCGTCGGCATGAACTGCTTCCGCGGTCCGGCGACGATGCTGCCCTACCTGAGCCAGATCCGCGCCGCCGTGCAGTGTCACGTGGCCGCACTGCCGATTCCCTACCGCACCAGCGAGGACGAGCCGACCTTCTTCAGCCTCACCGACCCGCGCGCCAGCGTCCCCTCGCCGCATGGGCGACCCTTCCCGACCGCCTTGGACCCGCTGCTGGCCAACCGGTACGAGATCGGCGCCTTCGCGAAGGAGGCCTACGCCGCGGGCGTGCACTATCTCGGCATCTGCTGCGGCGCCTCACCCATGCTCATCCGGGAGGTCGCTGAGGCGGTCGGCCTGACCACCGAGGCGAGCCGCTTCTCCGAGCACATGGAGAACCACTTCCTCTACGGCTCCAACGAGCGGCTGCCCGAGCACATCGTGGCGCTCGGCGAGCGCGCCTGAGCCCGCGCGGCCAGGTCCGTCGCCGCCTCGCTCGTCCCGTCGCTCGAGCACTGCCTTTGCCAGACTGAGCCGGTGCAGCGCGTGGAGTCGACAGCGGACGACAATGCCGTGCGCGCGCTGATTGCGAGCCTCGGATCGGCCATGGTGGGCACGGGCCAGCCCGTGCACGAGATCGAGCAGGAGCTCGGCGAAGTCGCCCGCCGGTGGGGATACCCGGACCTTCAGGTGGGCGCTGCCCCGACCAGCCTGACGTTCTCCCTGTCCCGCGGGGGGCCCTCGACGTTCCAACGGGTCGAGGGGGGCCTGAGCCTGGAGAAGGCCGTGGATGTGCGACGCATCCGCCACCAGGTGGCTTTCGGGGTGCTGGACATCCACCAGGCGCTGGAGGAGCTCGAGAGTCTGCGCGTCCGGCAGGCCCGCTACCCCGGTTGGCTGACCCAGCCCGCCTACGTGGTGGTGGCGGTGGGCATCGGCCTCATCCTGCAGCCGGGATGGGCCAACCTGGCTGCCGTCGGGGGTTGTGCCGTGGTGGTCGCCTTCCTCCTGGCGGCTTCCCGGCGTTTCCGCACGCTGGGCACGCTGCTGCCCACCGTCGCCGCCTTCGTGGTCACGGTGATCGTCTTCGCTCTGGCCGATGCCGGGCTCGTCGAGGGCCCCCTGAGGACTGTCCTGCCACCGTTGGCCGCGCTGCTGCCGGGCGCACTCATCGTGACCGGAATGTCCGAGCTCGCGGCAGGGCACATGCAGGCCGGCGCCTCGAGGCTGGTCTACGGCATCGTGGAGCTCGCCCTCTTCGCACTGGGCCTCCTCGCCGCGACGACAGTGCTGCGAGTGCCGGACGAGCAGCTGGTGAACGTCAGGGTGGATGCCCTCGGGTGGGTCGCTGCGCCGGTAGGGCTGCTGTTGATCACCGTGGGAATCAGCCTGATGGAGCACGTGCCGGCCCCGACCGCACCGTGGGTGCTGGTGGTGCTGGTGCTCGCCTTCGCGGCCCAGTCCGCGGGGCATCTTCTCGGCTCAGCCGCGTTGGGAGGCTTCTTCGGAGCGGTGGCCGCCAGCCTCGGCGCCACGGCCGTGGAGCTGTTCCGCCCCCGGCTCGCCCGCCTGGTGCTCTTCCTTCCGGCTTTCTGGTTGTTGGTGCCGGGGAGCCTGGGCCTGCTGGGGGTCACCCAGCTGGTTGCCGAGCGGCCCGACGTCCTTGCCGCGGGCGTCGACGTGGTCGGCGTGGTGGTGGCGATCGCCCTCGGACTACTCGTGGGATCGGCCATCGGCGCGGCGCTGCGCCGCCGCGTTCGACCGGCCGACGTCGCATAGGCTCGCGTGATGGCTCTGTTCCGCCGTAAGAGGCCCGACCCGAGCACTGCGGACCCTCGCGAGCCGAACGTGGCACCGACCGCCGAGCTGGACGAGCACGGGCTGCCCACCACGCCGGTCCAGCCGCTGCGCCAACAAGAACACGGCCACCTGGCCAAGCACTTGAACACCTTGGTGGCGGAGGGGATCGACATCGACGACCTCGGCTCGTTGAGCGCAGGCCTCGACGCGGCGTACGCGCAGTGGTCGAGCCGGCGCCAGGAGGACCACAGTCAGATCGTGCAGCGGTACGCGGTCGGGATCGGCGAGCATCTGAACCGCAACACCGACCTTCGCTGGGCGCTGGTCACCGACCTGTTCGGCACCGATCTGGGGCTGGTCGAGGGGCCACAGGCGACGTTCATGGTCGTCCCGGAGAACCTGGTTGCCGCCCGGTGGATGCGTGGCGAGACCGGCTGGATTCCGGGTGTTGTCGGGCACCTCGTGACACGCGCCAACCGGTGAGGCTCAGCGGAGCCGGCGCAGCCACCGGCCGTCGATGTGCCGCTTGAGCCGGAGCGAGAGGCGCCCCAGCCACCACAGGTTGCCGCGCACGGCGAGCCCCACGTCGGCGCCGAGGTCGAGCACCTGCAGCGACGTGGGTTGCGGTGTGTACTGGGGAAGCGGTTCGCCCGCCGCCCGGGCGAGCAGACTCCTCAGCAGCACGGGGCCCTGCCGCACGCCGTAGACCCCCAGCTTGGGCAGAGCGCGCGGCATGAAGTCCGCGCAGTCCCCGGTGGCGTAGACGTCCGTCCGGTCACGGTGCTGCAGCGTGCCCCGGACGGGAACGCCGGCATTCGCGGATTCCGGGTCGCTCAGCCCGAGGTCAGCGAGCCAGGCCGGCGCGACGAGCCCGGTCGCGAGCACGGCCACGTCGTGTCGGTGCTCACTTCCGTCTCGCATGGCCAACCGGAAGCTCTCGACCCGACCCACCTTGACACCGGTGCGCACCGCGACCCCCCGCCCTCTCAGCAGGGCGACCACCGCGGCGTGGGCGCCGTGCGGAAGCCCGGCCCGGGTCCGCGGGTCCGCCTCCACGAGGAGGACCTCCGCGTCGCCTCGCGCGGACAGGTGGCCCGCCAGCTCCAAGCCCGACGGACCCGCCCCCACCACGCTCACGCGGGCGGGTCTGCTGTCGACCGCGGCGTCCTCGATCCGTCGACCCAGGCCGGCCAGCTCGGTCAGGGGCTTGACGCGCACGGTGCCGTCGGCCACGTCCAGGCCCGACTCCCCGGCGACGCTGCCCACGTTCAGCGACAGCACGTCCCAGGTGATCGTGCTGCCGTCACTGGCCGTGGCCCGTCGCGCGGCCAGGTCGAGCCCGACGAGGCGGGCGGGGTGATGGCGCACCTGCCCGGACGCCACGAGCGCCGCAATGTCGACCGCGCCGGCGTCGGCGGGTAGGGCGCCCGTGGCGCTGGCGGAGGCCACCCCGCTGTAGCGGAACTCCGATGGCGCAAGCAGGTGCACCTCGTAGCCGGCGTGCTCGAGCCGCTCGGCCTGGACGAGCAGGTGCAGATGCGCGTGACCGGCTCCGACGAGGAGCAGGACCGGGGCGCGAGAGCGGGACACCTCCGTGGCAACCCGCCACAGGCCGTACTCTGTTCCCCGGGACGGGACGACACCGGGAGTACACGATCGTGAGCTGGACAGATGACCTCGCCGAGGAGCAGTGGCGCCGGCGTCGCGCCCACCGGCAGCGGATGGTGGCGATCGTCGTGATCATGGCGATGGCGCTACCGGGCGGTCTCGCGCTGCTCGCCCTGCTCGGCTGAGCCTTCTCAGAGCAGGTCGCCGAGCCGGCGCAGGCTCGCCACGCCGTGGACATCGTCGGCGAGCAGCGGAACCTGGGTGAGGGGAAGCCGCGGCAGGGCGGCGGTCAGGGTGCTCAAGTGCTCCTCCTCCTGGGCTCGACGCCGATCCAGCAGCTCGCCCTGACCGCGGGGCGAGCGCTTGTTCACCACCAGACCGTCCACGCTCGCCCCAAGGCGCCTGAGGTGCTCGTGCAGCTCGACGGTCTCCTGCACGGGCAGCCGCTCGGCGGCCAGCACCACCACGAAGGCCGAGCGGCTCGGGTCGGTGACCAGGGAACGCAGGTGGGTGAAGCGGGCCTGTCGGCGAAGCAGGATGTCGCGGATCTCCGCGTCCCGGGCCTGCCGGTCCTCCTGCTCGGGCGATCCGCTCGGCCGTCCCCGGGCGCCGCGACGACCTCGACGAGGCACGAGCTCGGCACCCGGGTCGGCGTCGGTGTGCCCGCGGTCGAGGTTGGACATGGCTTCGGCGAAGCGGGCCGAGCGTTGCTGGCGACCTAGCAGCCCGGAGGTCCACGCGGTCACCACCTGTGGAAGGCCCAGCAGTCGGACGGTGTGCCCCGAGGGCGCCGTGTCGACGACGACGCGGTCATAGGCCTGCCGTGCCCCCTCCAGGACGTCGGCTAGCCGCTCCAGCACCGCCGCCTCGGCCGCCCCCGGAGCCTCGCGGGCCAGTGTGAGGTGCTTGGTGACCTCCGCGCCGAGGTGCTCGGGCATGAGGCGGCGCATGGTGCGCTCAGCGGCGTCGAGGTGGATGTCCATCGTGCGTTCGGGATCCAGCTCGCAGGCATCGAGGCCGGGTACGACCTCGGTGAAGCCGTCGCCCACCGGCATCCCGAAGAGGTGACCGAGACTGTGAGCGGGATCGGTGGAGACCAGGAGCACACGCCTGCCGTGCTCCGCGCTGGACAGGGCCAGAGCCCCCGCCACGGACGTCTTGCCCACCCCACCCTTGCCGCCGACGAAGACGACCTCGCGACCACCGATGAGCTCTAGCAGCACGAGATGCGGTCCAGCGGTGAGCGGTGCAGGCCGATGCGCCGGTGCCAGGCGTGGAACCGGTCGTAGACCACGGGCATCAGCTCCACGGCGTAGAAGCTCATGGGGTTGGGGACGCCCAAGGACTCGCTGAGCACCAGCATGAGGACAACGTCTTCTTCATCCTGCTGGGCGCGAGCGAAGGTATGCCGGTAGCGGCCGGCGAAGACCTCGTGCAGCCACGCCCGGACCCCTGGGAAGGGCGCGGCAGCGTTCGCCGCCCCAGCCCCGGGTGGGACCCAGCCCTCGGGCTCCCGCGTCACGAGGCGGTGCCGGAGGATTCCGTCCCCGCCGACGAGCGCTCACGCTGGATCTCGGTGGCCCAGTCGTGGTCGGGGCCGTCGGACTTGGCGCTGCGCATGGCACTGACCGACTCCACGATCACCCAGATGGCGGCGACCAGGATGACGAGGTCCAGCCCGAACAGCAGCCAGTTCTCGTCACTGAAGAAGGTGCCGAGCTGTACGAAGAGGGCGTAGACGGTCATCGCGAGGAGGAACACCAGCGGCACCATGACGACCAGCGCGTTCCGGCCTCGGCGCAACAACATGATCGCCACGATCGACAAGGTAAGCCCGGCCATGAGCTGGTTGGTGGTGCCGAACAGCGGCCAGATCAGCATCCCTCCGGACCCGTCTGCACCGGCTCCGAACGTCAGACCCAGCGCGACGGCCAGTGCAATGACGGTGGCAAGCCCCTTGCCCAGGGTCAGGCCCATGACCTCACCGATCTCCTGCACCACGAACCGCTGCAGGCGCACCCCGGTGTCCATGGTGGTGGCGGCGAAGAGAATGGCCGTGGTCGCCAGGATGGTGGCGCTGAGAGTCTCGGGCAGGCCCAGGCCCTCCTGCACGATGGCTCCGCCTCCGCTGACGAAGGCACCCACGCTCCCGGCGCCGAACTCGTTGTAGGTCTCCCGCCACGCACTGACGGTGGCGAACCCCGCCGTGGTGGCCACGATGGCCCCCAACGCCAACAGTCCCTCGCCCACGGCCCCGAAGTAGCCGACGAACCTCGCGTCGGTCTCCTTGTCCAGCTGTTTCGAGCTCGTGCCCGAGGACACCATGCCGTGGAAGCCAGAGATGGCACCGCAGGCGATGGTGACGAACAGCAGCGGGATCATGCCCGGAGTTCCCTCGGGCACCGCGGAGTTGACCGCCGGAGCCACGATGTCCGGCGCGGCGATGATGACCGAGGCGTAGATGAGGCCCAAGGCCAGGAAGAGCTGTAGCCCGTTGATGTAGTCGCGCGGCTGCAGCAGCACCCATACTGGCAGCACCGAGGCGACGCCGGCGTAGACGAACAGGATGACGATCCACGCCGAGGCTGCGGGCAGACCGAGAACGGTCTCCGGGAGCGACACGGGCACCTGGTCCCCGAGCAGGATCAGGGCGTACAGGGCGACCACCCCGACCACAGAGACCACAGGCAGGCTGGCCCACCCGCGGTAGAGCGCTTGGCCGATGACCAGGGCCACCGCGATCGCCCCCCAGGTCGGGATCACGGCGGACGGTGTCGAGACCAGCAGACCGGAGATGACCACCGCGAACGCCGCGTTGACCATCAACAGCAACAGGAAGATGACGACCAGGAAGAGGTTGCTCCCCCGCGCGCCGATGTAACGCCCGGACAACGCACCCATCGAGCGCCCCCTGTTGCGGCTGGAGGCCCACAACGCACCCATGTCGTGCGCTCCGGCGAAGAAGACGGTGCCGAGGGTGACCCACAGGAAGGCCGGCAGCCAGCCCCAGATCACCGCGATCGCCGGGCCGACGATGGGCGCGGCACCAGCGACGCTGGTGAAGTGGTGACCCCACAGGATGTACTTGTTGGTCGGCACGTAGTCGACGCCGTCGTTCAGCGCGTGAGCGGGGGTGACCGCAGCCGACTCCAGGACGTAGACCTTGTTGGCCAGGTATCTCGAGTACAGCAGATAACCCGTCAGAATCATGGCGATCCCGATGAGGGCCAAGACGATCGAGCTCATAGTCGGCTCCTGAGAGATGAAGCAACACCGTTGTCACTACCTCTCCTACGGTATGCCAACGGCCGGCGCGGCAATAGTCTCCGTTTCGGTGTCATAGTGACGAAAAGCGGCCTACGCTGATCGCATGGGGCCCTCCGCCTTCGCCGTGACCGTGGACCTCGTCGTGCTGACGATCCACGACCGGGCGCTGCGCTGCCTGCTGGTACAGCGTGGCTCGGAGCCGTTCCAGGGCCAGTGGGCGCTGCCCGGAGGTTTCGTCGAGACCGACGAAGACCTCGTCGACGCGGCCCACCGCGAGCTGGCCGAGGAGACCGCCATCGGTGAGGGGCTGCATCTGGAGCAGCTCGGCAGCTACGGAACCCCGGGCAGGGACCCGCGCGGGCCCACCGTGACGGTGGCCTTCCTCGGTCTTGCCGCGTCTCTCGGCGACCCTGTGGCCGGTAGTGACGCCGCCGGTGCGTCCTGGCGCTCGGTGAGCGACGTGGACCGGGGACAGCTGGCGTTCGACCACGCTCGCATCGTGGCCGACGGGATCGACCGGGCCCGGTCCAAGCTGGAGTACACCTCGCTGGGTGCCACCCTGTGCCCCCCGGAGTTCACGGTGGCGCAGCTGAGGGCGGTCTACGAGGCGGTGTGGGGCCGGCCGGTGGACCCTCGCAACTTCCACCGCAAGGTGACTCAGGCTCCGGGGTTCCTGCGCCCTACCGGCCGCACCACCACCGACGGAGGGCGACCTGCTCAGCTGTACCGTCGCGGCGAGTCAGCGAGGCTGAACCCTCCGATCACTCGGGCCTGAGCGGGGGGCGCTGGATTCGCCTCAGGCCCCCGCACCCGACATCACGCGGTGGGTCTCCAGCAGCGTCTTGAGGCTCGAGAGCACCCAGGGCCAGCCGCCCCCACCCGCCCCGGCGTCCCCGCCACCTCGCACATCTTGGGCGGTGTTCGGTGCACCGGTGCAGTCGTGGGTCAGGGTCAGGCAGCACGCGTTGCCGGGGTACTCAGTGATCTCGTAGGTCAACGTCGTCTCCGGTTCGTCGTGCCAGACCGCCGACCACGTCTGGACCAGACGGCGCGGGGGGTCGACCTCGAGGATGGTGCCGGTGGCGGCGACGTCGCCCATACCCATCTCCTTCATCTCCGCCGTGGTGAGGTCCCGCATCGCCCCGCCAGGGGTGAGGTCCATCTCGATGTCACCTCCGTAGCCGAACCGGTTGGTGAACTCCGAGCTGGTGATGGCCTCCCAGATCTTCTCGGCCGGGGCGTCGATATAGATGGCGAACATCTGGACCTCCGGGGCG